>ERZ1026874.734-NODE-734-length-19243-cov-13.542683_pt1 | contig 19243 bp, 45 predicted proteins | sample MGYA00380167_ERZ1026874 | MGnify/ENA primary metagenome ERZ1026874 (study PRJEB33269, sample SAMEA4719803) | human gut metagenome | biome: human-associated habitat; feature: organic feature; material: feces | place: Cameroon | collected 2013-10 ...
CTCACCTCTCTATAATATATCACCAACTTAAAGATATTGATTATGATGAATTTTAGTGGTAGCCCTTTGCTTGACATGGGCACAAGTCAGCAACAACCGCAGATGATGGATGCCGAGTTGCAGAAGATGTATGAAGCACTACAGCAGAAGCGAGCATCTATCAATATGCAAGCGCAGCAGTCCTCTACCCCACTTTGGGATGAGATTGATAAGATTGAAGACAATCTTACAGGCGCACAAAAACAATACTTGATGCAGAATCAAGAATACGTTGAGAGCTTGCAATATGTAACCAAGCTCGTACAGGACGAGCAGTTGCGTATCATTCGCCCTCGTATCGAAAGCTCTCAACAAGGACAGGAAGCATTGAAGAAACACCTATCCTTGATGCAGAAACTAAGAAAAGAAGTAGCGCAGGCAGAAGAACAGAAAACTGCTATGCTCAACGATTATATGACTAATCATAGTGATAAAACTTGGCAAGAATACCTCGCTATGGTTCAAGGGACTAATAAGAAAGGAGCGAAAAAATGAACATACCTGAATTGAAAGAGAAACTGCTTACATCGCTTGATTTGTGGGCAGACGCAAGAATTAGCGACATGGTTAAGGAAAACCCTGCATTGGCTATTCCTTCGGTGTATATGAAGCGAGCTGCACACAACATAATCGCCAAGCACAAGGATAGTTGGGGCAAAAGCATTGACAACGCTACTCTATTCATTGCCGATGAGGACGGAAACATTGATGCTGATACCATATTCTCAGACCTCATGCAGATGTTGGAGAATATAAGCAACTATGAGTTTGACCTTGGTTTTATCAAAGGTCGCATTAATGATGGAGCTATTTCTATTGACCTACCCGACAACATAATAACCACAATACTTTTTGGAAGCAAAAAGAGTATCAGCTTCGCAAAGAGCGACTTTGAAGAATTGAAAAGTTTAATTACAACAGAATAAAAAAAGAGAAATGATATGGAAGCAAAAGACATTATGAATAAGTTTGATGAGCTTTACAGTATAATGGCAACATCAACAAATGTAAAGTACATGCACACATTTGGAGACACCATGCGTTGCATGATGCAGGATATGGCATCCAAGCACCCAGAACTGGCGCAAGAATATATTGAAAAGCTTTGCGCAATCAAGTGGAAAAACTATCTCACAAAAAAGGAGGCTTCTGAGATTGTAAGCGGTATGAATCCACCTGTGACTTGGGATATGCAGACATGGCTTAACGCAATGTCAAGCCTTGGATTATCAACAGAAGAAGAGCCTTATTACAATGACTACGCTTTATATGTAGCGATGAACCAGGTAATAAGCGACCACGGATGTACGGTTGCTAAGATTCTTGGCAAAGAAAGCGTTAAAGACATTGACACCGATAACTTGGTGAAGTATGGCTATAACCTTGCGCTTGACTTACTGAAAGACAAGGATGGTGTGTACGACATAAGAGAGTATTTCCTAAAGTAAACAAACTAAAAACATACCGATATGAAAAAGGTTTTTGAAAGCATATTAGTAAGTGACGACATACAAGAAGTGAAGAATTGTGTGGCGATCATGGCAGAGAGTTGCGAAATAGGCATGAATAATGGAACCATGCTTGAAATGCTGAAACAGCTCAAAGGCGAAGTTGACAGTTGTCATTACGACGAGGAAACAGCAGACTTACACCTTTGCCTTATAGAGCAACTCCATGCTAAAGATGTAGCGAAAGACTATTGGCATCAGGTGAGCAACTTTGACATCAACGAACAGGATTGGTGTGTGCTTTGGGGAGAAATGACGAACCTACACACCGAGAAAATCCGTAAGTGGTTTCCTGGTATAAGCCAGATAGATATGGAGCGAAAAATCTTTGACGAGTGTATTTCTTTCCTCGAAAAAGGGAAATTACCATATTACGACCTAAAAGTATGAAAATTTCTGTATCATTATCCTAAATATTCGGTTTGTTTTGCTTATCTTTGCATTACAAGCCGATATTTAATTAATAAACAATATATTTAGGATAACAGAAATGACAGAAATTGCAACAAACTTTCTACAACAGCATCTATATCTACATGCTTTTGTGATATTTATTTGCTTCTTAGCCATTATTGTAGCAATGGTTATAGACTTAGTAGCAGGCATCCAAAAAGCCGTAGAACTAAACGAAGCTCGTACCAGTACAGGCTACAAAAAGACTTGCGATAAGGCAAGAAAGTATTTTGGGCCTTTTGGTATAACGGTATGTATAGACATAGTGACATGTATCATTGTGCCTATTCCTGTTTTTTCAATACTATGGTCGATATGGGTAGGCTTCTGCGAGTTCAAGAGCGTGAGAGAGAAAGCTTGGGAAAAAGCAGAGATACGAAAGCAAGACAGAACTATGCAAGTTATATTAGAGAATAAAGATGATATAGCAAAGACTATTGTCGAGCTGCTAAAACAATCTACAGAAAAAGACGAGGAGGATAAAACATGCTGATAACAATAGATAGAGCTTGGAAGAGAGAGAGCTACACTATGAGTAGACTCTTTGTAGATGGCGAGAAATTCTGTAACGCCTTAGAAGATACCGACAGAGGACTATATCAAGGTTTGTGTAGAGAATATGTGCTGGCTAAGAAGGTGAAAGGAGCAACAGCAATACCAAGAGGCACTTATAATGTGATATATACCTATTCGCCAAGATTTAAGCGCAAGCTACCTTTGATAGAGAACGTGACTGGTTACGAAGGTGTACGCATACACCCTGGTAATACAGCTAAAGACACAGAGGGTTGCATTCTTGTAGGTCAAAATCTGAAGGTTGGAATGGTCTTGAATAGTCGGGAATGGACTGAGAAGCTTATTGCCAAGATGCAGACAGCCTGGAGTAAAGGCGAGAAAGTTAAACTTAAAATTATGTAGCATGAAAAAGGAGGAGAAAATTGACATTATAAAGTTTCTTATCGTCTTAGGTATTGGCATGATGATACTATCAATGTTTTGTCGATGTACAACAACAAAGGTTTTACCTGTTACAGAATACAGAGATAGATACATTAACAGAACAGACACCTTTATGCTTACAGACTCTGTATGGCTACATGATAGTGTAAGTGTATTCGTTAAAGGCGATACCGTATATACAGACAGATGGAGATATAAAGACAGGTACAAATTTGTGTATAAGAACACAACAGACCCCATGATCGTGCATGACTCTATACCCTACCCTGTAACGATAGAAAAACCATTATCAAAGAAGGATAAGTATTATATTGCCTTTGGAAAGATAGCGCAAGGAGTTATCTTTGTGCTGATGATAATTTTGATGGTGTTAATTGACAGAAAGAACAAATAGTTTTTCTTTAGGTTAGTTTTTAGTTAATAGTTTGTTTTTACGCAAAAAGGGCGACCGCACGTGATGTGTAGCCGCCCTTTGAAGTTATATGACACAGAATATATTTTTCAGATCGCTTCAACAAATTTTAAGCCATACCTGTTTTCGTAATATTGTTCGTCAATACTCCTGTCTGTTAGCGAGTCGTAATATAGTGTAAGGCTATTAAAGTCTGAATAGAAGTATTTACGCCTTACACGGAGATTGTACATTGCTTGTGCAACTCTTCGAGGAACGAGAGAAATGTGATGCTTAGTTTTTTGCTTCATTCCGTATATCACCCTTGTTCTTTCCAAAGCCCATAGTTTTTTTTGCGACTTGCTGCGTTTAGCTTTTTCTTCAGGAGTATATGTTCGCTTATCACCGCTTTTTAAGTTTTGCAGCATCAGCATGTTTAGTCGCTTTTGTGTCTCTTCGTTATGAGAAAGACCTTGACTTTTAGCTATGCGCCATATCGTAGCGGAATGAACACCTGTAAGCTTACTAATCTCCTTAGCGGACATTGTTGGGTACAGCTCCTTGACTTTATTCCAAAGTTCTACATTCCTTTTCCCCATAGGTTATTTCCCCGTAGAACCATAACCACCATCACCTCGCTCTGTAGGCTTGAGTTCGTCTGTTTTCAAAAGCAAGATATTTGTACAAGTCTCAAGATGAAATTGAACTATCTTGTCGCCAACTTTATATCTTGGCATATTAGGCATAACATGATAGAAGACAGCAGAAATCTCACCTGTATAGGCATCATCAATAGTTCCTATAGAATTACTGAGAACCATTCCTGTTTTCCATACGGACGACCGAGAACGGAACGTGAAGCATCTTGACATATCAAGAGGTTTTTCTCGACTCTCAATCTGTAACGCAAAACCAAGACCGTACTTCCATACGTTAGGAGCGACCTCTTCTTCTGAAACAGCGTAGCAGTCATAGCAGAAATCATCATCATGTGCCTTGGTTGGCATAATAGCGTTCTCGTTAGTCTTTTTGAATAAAACAGGAACGCCTCCAATCTCGGTAAAGCGGTCAATTTCAACACCACCAACATTCACTTTACCATAGAACATATCAGCAGGACGAGTCCAAACCTTATTGTCACCATAGAGTGCTTGATACACAACTTCTTTTTGCAGAGTTTCGCTATTTGTAACCTCTGCGATAAATTTGTAATAATTTCCTTTGTAATGTCTAAAAATATTTTCCATTTTTTATTTTCTATATTTAAAATTCATGTTTATCGCAAACCAGGTCGCAAGATGATTCGTGCTCATTATTACAACACCATCCTACGCCATAAGCGTCTTCGTTGTCAAACCAATAACAGTTACCGCAACATCTTTCATTTTCTTCTTCCATAAGCTTTAATCCTTAAAGAGATTATCCATTATCGGAAACATAACTCCTTCTTCGTAAACTCTCATACATTTCTTACCTGTTATTGCATACTCTCTGCTTTCAGCAGCAATGCGGAATTGAAGCTTTCTAACTTCTTCTTCGATATGCCGTTTATCTTTCTTTGTTAGTTCCATCGTCTATTACTTTGATTTGAATTGGTTCACCGCTATCTGCGCAACGTAATGTTTCGGAAGTATATACATTATCTATTCCTTCAGCGAGATTGTGTTGATGATAAATCTCTCGGTATAGATAGTAAGATTGAGCAATAAATTTTCGTTGCTCCTCATTTGGACAGCCACTTCCGTTCCATCCATAACTTGCGCCACGACCTAAACCTGGAGTAACTAAGGGTTGTAAGTCTTGAAGACTCCTACGCAGTTCAAAGTGAGGATATTTGTCTATAAATAGAAGAGTGTTGCCAAGTTCCGTCTGTCCTGATGCGAACCTACTACAATCTTCTACGCATCGAGCCATCAGCATTAACTGCTCCTCGGTAAGTGTGATTTGGTATTTCTTTGTTTTGTTCATAATCTTCTTTTATTTTTTCTTAAACTTAAAGCCTGAGCCTTTGTTATTCGGTGGTCTTTTCTTCCACTTCTGCCATGTTCAATAGCGATACACAACGCCCATCTTGGCTCCCAGTATTGCTTGAGCTTAGGTAGGTCTCTTGCAATGTTGGAGCAACATAGTATTTGTTGCAGATAAGGAACGCATCCGTTGCAAGCTCTCATTATCTTTTTTGCTAATCTAATCTTCATCGCCTTTACACACTTGCAATATCTTACCATCATTATGATTGATAAATATATCACCTACTTTGTATTTTGCCATAATTACTTCTCCTTATCGAGCTTTGATATTATAACTACAATTCTCTTATACCTTGACATAAATATTCCAAATGGAATTTCTAAACCTTTATCAGCATTAAGAAACTTACAATCCAATCTCTTTAGTCTATCATTCCATACAACCTCAATAACGCTTCCTGTTTCAAGGTTGGAAATGATGTCGCCAACATAAATATCCTCTTCCATCATATCCTTTTCTCCTGTGAACTGACAGACGGTAGCAGGGTCAACAGGATAATATACAATATCATCCATATCCTTAGTTGCTATACAGGTATCTGTAATGCGATGAAGTAAATCACCCTCAACCCATTTCCCTGAATTGAGCGCCTTTGCTTTGAACTTAATATCTTCTGATTTCATAAGCTACCATTCTAATTTATTATTTTTAGTTTCATTTGAAACATGGTAAGGATTATAGCAAGAACTATTTTTAGGCATTACTACCAGTTTTCTTCTATTCTTGCAATCCTTTCTTTTAGGACATTCGTCACAAAAACACCATGCCATAACTATTCCTACACTTTTACACCGAAGGGAGTACCATCGGCAAAGGTGTAATCATTAAAAGCTCTTACCAATCCTATATGGCTACCTCTTATATAAAGAATATCATTTTTAATAAAAATAGATTGAATATTATATTCTCTATCGTTTGATTTATTTATTACCAAACCAAATGGTTCATGCTTGCGCATTTCCTTCATACACTCTTCTCCGTTGGCAAAAGGGTGATACTTTGCTTTCGCCTTACTGTCTGGCTTGATGCGAAACAATTCTGGGTGTGATATTAATAAATCAATATTTAAGTCATCTTTACTTACCCAACCAAGAATTGTGCTCATTTCAATAGTCTTCCCTTCGCTAAATGCCTTAATTATTGGCAATAACGCCTTTGCTTGATTTCTATTCATATTCTAGTCCTCCAATTCTTTTGTTATTATTTCAGCAGGCTTATTACTACAATAGTAATCAATAGCTTCTGCTGCGTCTTTAAACACCTCGACACCCTTTCTCTTAAATTCACTGATACCGGTGTCATATTCTTGCGTAATAACAACATATACTTTCATAATTAATCCTCCAACTCTTTAAGTGCTTAACAAAGCAAATCGTCTGCTTTATCAAGCAAATTACTATCCAAAGTATCATTGTACTTACCAATTGCATATTGTGCCGTGAATATCAAATCCTTTATTTTTTTGTTCATTGCTTAACCTCCTTAAAATCTATTTCTTTTAAGCAGTTTAAATCTGGATAATAACAAGTTGTCTTAGGATAGCCAAATTCTATCACTTCTTCCTCTTGTTTATGCAAAAGAAGAGAAAGTATTTTTAATCGTTCTTGTGAATCACGCAACTGCTTTAAGTATTTTTCCTTTTGACCTTTGTCAGAAAGGTCATAGTCTAATTCGCAACAACGTTCTTTTCTTGGCATAAAGTTCAGAGGATGAACAATGTGTTTATCATCCTCATCTTCTTTGCCAAAGCATTGCACTATTATATTAGCACTATAATTTGTACTGTCTGGCTGTAAGTTTTGTATTTTAATGCCAAACTTCTTTATCTGCTCTTCTGTCATATCTCTTTCTTTTTACCCTCTCCCATTACAGGAGAGGGTGGTTCGTTACTCTATTACTTTTTTGATACTCTCCGAGAATGTTTTGAGCCACTGAGTATCCTTTTCCGCAGCAACTACAGCTTTATTATAGTCCTCTAAACTACACTTCATAGACTTTACTAAATCTGAGCGATTAATTCGTTTTTGAATCCACTCATCCTTAGGAACAATATCTTCCACATAAACATGAGAGCAATCAAAATCTAAGCTATCAATTAATTGACTTTCCATAAAGTCCTTAATACCCTCGTAGTCTTTGGATGGTGGAGTCCATTTTCTGACTTTAGAGAGCATTGCATTATATCTATTTTTGAGGGCTTCATTCTCTTTCTGTCTATCCTCATTCTCCTTAATTACCTCATTAACATAAGAAAGATACTCAACTTCAAGTTCTTCCTTTGTCTTAGGGTTTGCAAGATGCTTCTCGTACTCTGCTTTTGCCTCTTCATATCTCTTTTTATAATAATCACTAGGATATATCTTGTCTGGAATTTCATATCTACTAAGATTAGGATATTTTCCTTCAAATCTTAGGTAAATACCGAAGTTACGCAAGCAACTATTTGCAAACTGCTCAAATGTTATATCTTCACCATCATATATTGGTGCTGTAAATCCTGTTGGCATATCACTTATATTTATATCCCATAAGGGATGGTTAGTTACTCTATCTCCAAGCGTAAATTGCTGTATAATTACTTTTGCACCCATTATCAAAGTCTTGGGAATAATAGTACTTAACAGCATCGCAATCAAATCTCCAATTGTGCTCTGCAATTAATGTATAAACTTCACTATCTCTTGTAGCACATCCATCTTCATCGAATAACGCTAAATAGAGAGGATCATTGTCCTCACATCTAAATGGGTCAAATGGCTTAATGAAGTTACCATTTTTATCAAAGCAGTCTTTAATTTTCATTTTCTTCATATTACTTCTATTTATCTACATTCTTTGTATTATGGTTAATCAACATTATCACAATATTTAAAAATTATATGTTTGACACTACTAAGGAGTGATTCTATATTTGCTTTTGCATTTGGAATAATATCAATACATTTGATATTACTATCTATTTTATCAATATACACACCTATAGTAGATATAAAGTCCTCACGCTTCTTCAATGCTGCTCTGTAATCAGTAATCTTTTTGCTAATATAACTATTGACCACAAAAGTTATGCAAACAATTGTTACAATAATAATAGCTGTAATACATCCTAAAATCATAATCAATTAATTTATACCCGAAGGAAGTTCACTAATAAGAATCACGTTATCATTTGTTACGTTGATTCCCTTAACTATCTCTGTTTTGTTCCCATGCTGAAAGCAGACCTTTCGTTTGCCTAGAGAACTCAATACTTTTGCTACTTGCTCTGATGTCATACTCTATATTTATGCCCGAAGGCGGTTAATAACCATATTTATATAATTCTTCACCACTGGAATCATATCCACAGCAAGGACATACGTATCCATCAATTACAACAGACTTTTTGCACTTAGGACATAATCCTCTGACAGTCATAAAGGACTCTAAAGCATATTGACAAGCTTCTAAATATTCTAATTCTTCTTCATCGGACTGATTGTCAATAAGCGCCTTATATTCTTCTTTGTCTAAAACTACAACTTCTAATGCCATACCTACACCTCCATTTCGTGATTAAGTCCAAGACCAAAGAGAAGATGTTGCAAATCAGGGAGACTATTGATATTTTTACGCAATTGCTGTCTTCCTATATAAGCTTTCCAACTAAAACCATCTTTACTTGTTAAGCATACTGTTTCACCTTCTTTATTTGGAGACTTATAGAACTCATGACTAAGCTCCCATCCATTTTTTTCTAATGAAAATGAAATAAGTGGAGCTGGCTTTATCTTTTCTATTTCTACATTAAGACATTTTGTGTGGTCTCTTGGATGAATCAAATCATAGTGATAACTATCTATAGGTTTATCAACAATCCTAATACCGTCTTTAGTCACTACAATATCACCACTAATATATTTTTGTGCCATACGCTTTATCTTTTAAGTAACAAGTTAAATACACCAGCCACATTTACCAACATCTAACTTCTTTAGCAGCTCCATGCAAACAGTATTATACTCGTCAACTGTTATATTGTAACGTTGTAATACTTCTGATGTAGGTAAATTAGGTTCAAATCGCATATCACCGCAACCATAAGACTTTCTTTTCTCATTATGGTCGAAAGTACTACCAAAATCTCTACTATTGGCAGCCTTACCATTAATAGTGAACTCTTCTAATTCACATGGTAACGAACGAAAAGGTTTAATAACTAACTCCATACGCTTACTCCTTTACTTCTTTAGAGACATATATTCGTTCACTTCGCCCAAAACCTGTGTAAGCAGATTCTTAAGGATTTTCAATTCGTCAATAGAATATGTAGCTGTTGGATAACCATCAAGGGTAATATTACCGAATAAATTACAACTTATCTTTAACGAGTGCTTGTTATCTTTCATTTTTCTTCTTTGTTTCTTTACATCTTTAAAGATTACACCTTTACCATCAGGACGCTCATAAGAACAACATCCACTAGGACAATTGCCTTTTGCTTCATCTGCAAAATAACAACCTGTACATAATGGACTCTCAACAACTTCAAGAGTAATTCTTTCTCCAACTTTAAGTTCTCTCATACGCTTTATTATTTAATGTCTTTAATATAACACCACTCCGTGATGTTGTTTCTCTTTGTATAATCTTTCCAATTCTCACAAGAGTAAAGAAAGTCAGTTTCATACTTGAACTCTCTATCTTCCCCATCATACCATTTTGTAAGAATCCATTCATCAGGGTTTGGAAATTCTTTTGCTGAGTGCCACTTAGTCATTGTTACCTTCTTCCTTATTAAAGTTATCTACCCAAGTATCTAAGGCTTTAATACACTTGTCAGGAAGTTCTTTAGCTGTAGGATTCTCCTTTAGATAGTCTATTGTTCCTCCTACTCCATAAATCATGTATAGTTGGCTCTTAGAAGGAACAAATACAATTACTAATGCTGAAATAATTAATATTGCATATATTCTGTTTCTAATCTTAATAAAGCCTTTATAATCAAAAGATACTTCATCTTCGTTAAAGAATAAACTTACAAGGAAGCAAGCAATACCAAGTATTAAACTTATTGCAAATAGTATTATGCACAGACTATTTATGTTGTCTAAAACATTTATCCAATATAATGTATTCATTTTCCACCTCTCTTTCTGTTTAAAAGTTTTTGACCATATTCTTTTGGTGTAGTTGTGTTAACTATTAAATTCTTTGGTATAGTTTCTTTTGGTAACCTTTGATAAAGGTAGTAACCATCGGCATCACGATAATTCATTATCATCTCCTTTCTTCTTAGGAACATATTCGTCTAACTCATCGTCAAACTCATAGCAGTCTGGGCAGTAGTGCTTATCGCCTATCTCTGCCCATTCTGATTCCAAAGCTTGCTCTCTTGCAGAACAAATGTCAGTCCAAGCAACTATACCTTCATCCTCGCCATAATACTTTCCGCATCTGTCACATATTACAGAGTACATTGTTACAGGCTTAATCATAATTTTCATCTCCCTCCTTTGGAAACAAATCATCAACACACAACCAACGCCTTAATCTCTTTTCATTAGAGAACCCTCTAACCCATTGAATATCGTCAGGAATTTTTAGAGACCGATAATATATACCACCTTTAGAAGTATATTCAACTATGACCTTTTTGCCACGAGGAATGTGTTCCTCAAAAACATCATGCCATAAGTCCTTCAAGAATTCATTGATAGCCCACTTAACACCATCTTTAAACAACTCTGCACCAAACTCTTGACAGAAATGATGCTGACCATCAACCTCTGTGTCTTCATTATAAGACATTAAAGGCAAATCTTGCTCATACAAGTCTGCTGCTTCTCGTGCAGCTTTTTCTATTTTCTTATCGTCTATCATAATGTATTATTCTTTTTTAGTAAAACCTTCTGAATATTTTTCTTTAAAATCTTCTTCTGTTAGCCATTCCTTACTATGCTCGGTTCTGAGATAGCGTTTAGTTTTGCCATTCACAAACCCTGCTTCATCACGAGGAGTATTAGCACTCATGTATATTGTAGGAACGCAGTTTACAGATACGTAAGAGGTTATATATTCATCAGAACATGTTAAGTGAGAGGTTTCTTGAAACTTAATGTCTTTGAGCGATATTTTTATCATATTACTTATTTTGCATTATTTGTTGTGCCTATTAGTTTTGCAGTCTCCTCATTGTAAGGTAGGCAATAAGCATAACCTTCTACACAGCCAATAGAAACATACTCTCCTTGTGAATTCATGTGACTAAAAATATTTGCAGACCATACACCATCGTCAAAGTCTCTTGTTATCACTCTATCAAAAGTCTTTGGAGTCCACTTTGGCTTCAAGTCCACAATTTCTTTCTTCTCAGCATCGGATTCTTCAGCGAACATAAATGAATCATCTTTCTTAGATAGACTTAAAATTTCACTTATATCATATCCATTATTCAGCATATAAACTATGCGCCTTATGCGTTTAAAAGATACGCCTAAAATATCAGCTATATCTGAAAGAGTAACGGTATTGCCACCTAAAGAGCACTTTATTGCAATAGTAGAATTTACTATTTGCTGTTTTTGGTTTGCCCATCTACAGTTGGAAGGCTCGTAATTCCCGTCATTATTGATTCTATCTATAGACAACTTATCATCATATCCATTAGACATTGCCCAGTCGTAGAAATTCATAAAATCTTCCTTCCATTCATCACAGACAATAATTCCACGTCCACCGTATCTATCGAAATGTTCGTTATGCTTATTATAACATCTTCTCTTCATGCCGCACCATATTCTATAAATACGTGTATTCTTTAAATGATGACAATCTCTTCTATTAGAAGATACAAACTTTCTGTAGCATCCGCAAGATTTAGTCGTGCCACTCTTTAAATTTGGTAATCTACAAATAATTTCATTTCCACAATCGCATCTGCATAGGAATCGTCTCACTCTTTTATGGCTACTTCCAGCAGGTTCGACTTCACGAATAATCGTGAGTCTGCCGTATCGCTCTCCTTCTTTAACTGCTACTCTTTTCATATTCCGCTATATTAATTTCTTGTTTCCATATTAGTCTTTATAAATTGCGTCAAGAATTGGTCTAAAATTCGGGTTGTCGATTACTGCCTGTGCGTCTGCTACATTCTTGAAGTAGACATTGCTATCTTTGCAACGATAAACAGCAGTTATATCATATTGGTCTTGGATATAGTCGTAATAGATGAAATTTTTATCCTCGTTACGGTTATTCCACTCAGGCTTCCAATCTCCGTTGTAGTACTTGGCGATATTCATTAATTTATCTAATGCAATTAATTTATTTGCATTAGATTTTTCTAAACTATAGGAGCCGAAATGAAGAGTTTTTATCAAAGTACTGAAAATATCTTGATAATCCTTTATCTTTTTCTTAAACTTAACTATACCCTTAGTTAAATCAGTATTCTCAGCATCTACCTCCATGCCTTTAGGTATGTCGATGATAAGTTTGTTGTCTTTGATTTCCATATCTTTAGGTTTTTAGGCACAAGTGAAGCCTCTCAGAAAGCTCCACAAGTGCCGTGGGTTATTCGTTTACTTCTGTAAACACGCCATCAATTAATTGTTAGTATGTATCAGCTTTAATGTTTTCTCCATCTACATATTCTGTCTTAACGCAAACAGGAACGTAGCGTTCTTTTTCATCGTTATATACCCATTCTGCAAGAGTAAACCATGAACCTATTTTTGCTTTTGCCTTTGATTTATAACCAGCACACATGATTACAGAATCTGCACCTGTACTATCTATCTTAGCAGAGTAACCGCTCGAACCTATCTGCTTTCCCCTTTCGCCATTATCACTAAGTGAACTATCTGTTTTCACCTTAGATGGCGATGTGATGTCTTTTAACCATTCTACTCCGATATTTATGATGTCAGCAAGCTTCAATTCTGCCTTAATTTTAATGCGAGACGAGCAGACTTTTGTAGAGTTCTCTTCTCTATCAATAGTGCCTGATTGCTCTACTTCTGCGAAACGAGATTTTAACATGTCGTAGTGGTCAAAAACCTCCAATGGAGATTCGCAAGCATGAAAACCTCTTTCGCAACATTTTATACGTCCGTCCATTTCGTATTCTTTACCGACTTCGTATTGGAAATCTCTACAAGAGAGTGAGGAATCGAAGCCTTTGTATGATTTTATAACTTTTTCTGCCATGATGATTGATTATTGTTAATTAGTTTTGCGTTTTAACCCAAGTCTACGAGCTTTAGCCTTTATTGATCCGACAGAGCGCCCAAGGATTTTAGCGATATGTTCGTCAGTATCGAAATGGTAGCGCTTTTTGAGGAGTGTTGTTTGCATTTCAGTCCATTCTGTGTAGGCATTGTTAAATTCTTCGCCTACAGAAGAAGGGAGATTGTAAGCGTTTACGCATTTTGAAGATGCTTCGTTGAGATAATCCATACTCGTAATTCTATTAATGATAACATCAATAGAGCGCTTGACGATAGTATCATCAAAAATATCGCATACATCATCTTCAGGCAAGATTGTATAAGCCGCATCTTCCAGTTCCTTTGCTGCGCCATAAAGTTGAGTGCTAAAGGTACTATTAATCATGTTTCCTCTAAAACCCTGGCTATTGACAAGTGCTTCAATCTCCTTGCTAAGATAGTCCTGTAGTCGTGCGAATTGTAATGCAACAAGGACGGCAGTCTTAATATAGACGTTATCCGTCTTGGCTTTCAGTAACAGATTGCTGATAGTTGTTTGCAGACAGACAATATCGTAGGACAGTACATTCTTTATCTCTACAAGGAGAGTGTCATAGATAGTCATTGCGCCAACCTCGAAAGAGCCTTGTCGGAAAGAACTCACAATAAGGCGAGAAGTAGCTTCTGCTTTGTTGATATGATACTTTGTAGCTTGTCGATAGAGTTTCTTGTTTGTTTTAAGTTGCTCTATAGCCTGTAGAATCATATCGTTTGTTATGTTAGCCAGTCCTCCGACTATTACGAAGTAGAGGTTGACATATCTCATTGCGAGTTCTTTTCTGCTTATGTTTGTATCTTTATCATAAAATAGAGATACCAAATTGCTATTTGTCATACATTATTTTATACTGTTCAAGTTGTGTTTCAACCTCGGTGTACTCTTTGTTGTATTTGTCACGTTCGCCACTTGCTTCTACTATATTGATGTAGCTTACAACGAAAGCGACTATCAGGATTGCAAGGATAAAGAGCCAGGGGTAACGATAGACGGCTTTGTTTATTGTCCTGCCTGTATTCTTAATGATAGTCCATAGTGCTTTGCCTATGAGCTTAAAACATTCCATAGTCGTAAGGTTTGGAATGAAGCTAATATCTGTTTTCTGTGCCATAATTCTGTTTTGTTTTGATTATCTTTTTGCGTTACACCAATTATCTGTTGACTGCCAATATCCTGCGAGCCAAATTTCTTTAGGTGTTGCCTTGGGATGAGCTTTAAGCCATTCCTCGGCTTGTTTGTGAATGTCTGCCATAGAGCTACTTTCTTAAAGATTGTCCTGTAAGCGATACGTACTTTGTAATAGCCTTCAATCTATCAACTGTACGCTCGCCATATTTCTCTGCAAGATGTATGACATCATAATTGGTAGATATAATAAGAAGTTTTCCTTTCTGTTCTGCCAAATCGCATAACTCGGCAAAAGGAATACGCTTATTTCCATAGATGTTAGATATACTTTCCGTACCAATATCGTCTATATAGACGATATGCTTGGATAGAACCTCGTCAGGCTTCGTGTTTAGATCCTGCGCTTTATAGCAAGCAACTATCTTTCTACACGTAGCATTCAGGATAAGAGGTAATATCCTCATACCAATAAGAGTCTTTCCAAGACCACATTCTCCTGCAAGCAACAAGCCTCGACCTTTGTTGTCAGACATCCAATCTACAATAGGTCTGTAGTTCTGTTCGCTCCAGATAGTTTGCTTGCTTGTAAAATAGTCAAGTCCACGTTTTAGCAAGTTTTCTGCGTTTTGGATTTTAATATACACCTTGTCGGGTTCAGCAGGATAACCTGTATCTTGCAACCGCTCTATAATTGATTTAAAATCTATTTCCATTTGTTACCACCCTCCTTCTGCTACGTTCATTTGCCCTTGATGAAGTATTGTACCATCTTGATGCAATTTCTGTTCGGTAGACGTTTTCTGCTTTCCGTAATTGTTATTATACCATGTCACCAACCGACTCGAAAGCTGAAAAACCTTTTCCATTTCAAACCGCATTTTCTTACCACCATCGTTAATTTCCGTCCAATACCGATAGAAGTTGTTCAGCATTTCTCTGCCATATTTTTCCAAATAAGGCTTGAGCTTTTCTGCAAATTCTTTCTTGCGTTCTTCAACCGACTTTGGTGTGTTAGTTGGTGTGTTAGTTGGTGTGTTAGCAGCTCTTTTTCTAACCTTATAACTCTTTATGTCACAAATAGTTATCACACTACCTTGGTGTGTTAGTTGGTGTGTTAGTTGGTGTGTTAGGTACATCTTACCAAGCAATGTTCTTACCGTCTGCAAACCAATACATAGTTCACTCGAAATCTTGCGGATGCTAACAATCAATGTTCCTTCATCATCAGCTTCTGAAAGAAGATAAAGGAATAAGTTTACGGCATTTACCCTGTCAAGTTTCATTAAATCACAATATTGTTCTTTGCTAAGTTTGAAAGAGTCCATCTTCTTGATATTAGAACGTTACACACTACAATTACAAATATTGTTTTGCATTGTCTATTTCATGTTGCATGTGCATAAGAGCGATATACTCATCAGAGGAAGGAATATAGATGCCTGCGATGTTACTGCTCCAGTTACGGAAGCGAGTGATAGCCAAAGACATTTCCTCTTGTGTGAGCTTAGTTGTAGACCTTAGATATTCCCTGTCAGTATCGAGTATATCATCATGCTTTTGTCGAACAAACAAGTCTCTATTGACAATCCTCTTAAAGTAGTAGCTTTTAACTTCGTCAAGCGTATTGCCTGTTTGCAAGCCGAAGTAAGCAAGGATAGTATGGAGGTACGAATTGGTTTTTAAGGAACGAGGTTGCTTGTTTACAACCTCGACCATTGCTCCTTGCTTAATCAGCTTGTCTATACGAAGCTTCAAGTTTTCTACTTCAAGAGGATTCTGTGTGTTATACGTCATGTGGTTAGAACGGCAGGTCACTAGAATTACCTTGTGATGCTGCCTGCTGTTGAGGTGGGAACGGTGCTTGTTGCTGTGCGTTTACAGGAGGTTGCCATCCATTGTTGACAGGTGGTTGTTGCTGTTGCTGATATGCGGACTGTTGCTGTTGTTGTGGTGGTTGCTGATATGTCTGCTGTTGCTGACTTACACGAACAACATTCCAAGCTCTGACAGCATTGAACCATTTTCCGTTATATTCGTGAGCGTCAATATCGTAAGATACTGTAACATAATCACCGACCTGTAAGTTGAACTGTGCAATCTTATCGTTCATAACATCAAAAGCAACCTTCTTAGGGTATTGCTCTATTGTTTCGATAACTGCTGTTTGCGAACTCCATTCAGTTCCTCTTGCGGATGTGCCACTTCTTGTAGGCAACACCGCTATAATTTGACCAGATATTTCTGCCATTTACTTATTTAAAATTTCATCAATGAATTTATTTGCGAGAACAACACGCTCTTCCATAAGCTTTATATCATCCTCTACTCTCTCTATTTCTGCCCAATAGATAGGCTTAGACAGCCAAGGGCAATAAGTTATAAAGACACCGCTATTTGCGCCTGTACAACTCATTTCTGCCATCATCTGCCAATAGTACTTAGGTTCGACCTCTTTAAGTGAAGCTGCATCATGGATAAGTGTGCGATACTTCATATAGGTATTGATATTCGGGCATTTAATCTCGATTATCTTTATATCGCCACCGTCACGACCATAGATTGCACCATCAGGAGAAGCTGCGAAGTAAGGTATAGTGTCATGCTTGCAAGAAGATACTTCAGCTATTTCCACACCAGGGTTGAGTTGTACGAAGCACGCTCGTGCCTGTTCTTCCATATCTGCTCCCCATTGCATCGCCTTTGTGGTGAATGATGTTTGATTGATATAGTCCTGGAAAATATCATCATCATTCAAGAAGGCAGGGTTAAAGAGACGTTCGCCAGCGACTTGGAACAAATACGCTCTAGCTGTGTCAGACCACACTTCGTCTTTCTTGCGTCCTGACTTCATAATGTCAGCGACTTTAGAACCTGTGATGCGACCAATTCTATCACGAAACCATGAAATTTCCCTTTGATTGTTACCTTCGGCTATCATTTACCATCCTCCTTCTTTGCAGCGTCAGTCATTGCAGCTTCAGTAGCCTTGGCGAGTATGGTCTTTTTGTTCTCCTCGGCACGGTAAGGCTTCATTAGTTCGTCAACTGTAGTGTCACCATCTACGAGCGACTGAGTGATACCAAGAAGGAGAGCGATTTGGTCTGCCTTGATTTGGTTGACTGTCTGCTTACCACAAAGCATTACAACTTCCTCTTCGGTTATGCCGTATTCGTCCTTGAAAAAGTCTAAACACTTTTTACGTCTTGCAACAAGCTTCTCCTCGTCAGACAGATCGCCTGTGATAAAATGTTGAGCAGCCTGGTATACTTTGTCTATAACAGCCTTCGGAATGACCGAGAACACCGCATTACGATAAGCAATAGCATTTGCTGCGTTGCCTGTAACGGTAATCATATCGTCAGAGAAACGTTTACCACCTTTGCCAACAATAGAGCGTCTAACCTCGAAAGCTGTAGCTACATTGTTCTCCAAATCCCAACAAGTACCACGGCTGATAACCTGCTTGTCGGTAATCTGAACGACCTTAGCTTCAGCGCGTATGTTGCCAAAATTAGAGACCACGAGCTTTGCAAGGTGAACACTTGGTCCAGTGATTGGTTTACCACCACGAGGGAGTGCATAACCACAACTCTGCGCAGTATTGTAGTCCATTGTAGCCATAGCGATAGAATTGTTTACGCTTCGCATAAGGTTTCTTGGGTATTGCTTAGCTGTTGCAACCTGTGAATCGACATTAGCACGTTCTACTGCATCTACTTGAATAATGTTTTGGTCTTGATTAACCTGTAAGACCTCATAGCCATTGTTTTCGTTTTCCATAATCAATATTGTTATTTATTAATAGACGAGAATTTCTGTGTATCTCGGTCGTAACATCTACCAGAGCCTTGGAGATAGTTAGCGAGGATAGCACGGAATTGTATTTCACGCATTGTGGTGCGTGGTATTTCCATCAGCAGGTCGTATTGTTTTCGCTTTTTGCGAAGCATACGAGCCATATTAGGATTGTAGTTTTCAACCCTTGCAAGTAACATAGATACCGACATAGGCCCTACTCTTTAATATGTGTTTCCAAAACAGACGACTCGACAATAGCAACATTACGGTAGTCGAGTTGTACACTACCCATAATGTTTTCTATATAGTGTTGTGCGGTCTTGATTGATGAAGCCTGAACGAGATAGACTACCTTTGTTCGTTTTTCTTTTTCAGTCTTCTCATCGACAGTAATAAACTCCAACTTAGCCTTAAAGAAGTTCTCGTCATTGATATTGTCTGACAAGAATACTCCCTTATAAGGAGTAGGATTGATATTTACAATATCATATTCCTTGTAGAGCTTCATCTCTTCTGTAATGATAGCTTCCGCCTCAGTAAAAGATGATGCCTCGATAGCGTAGACTTCTCTGACTTTCTTTTCAGAACCATCTTCTTGCGTTTGCAGCACTTTGACAATAACTTCAAAGAAGTTGCCTGTGCGTGACTTTAATTTTGTTTCCATATTATATTATTTTTATTAGTATAA
>ERZ1026874.739-NODE-739-length-19204-cov-9.143715_pt1 | contig 19204 bp, 20 predicted proteins | sample MGYA00380167_ERZ1026874 | MGnify/ENA primary metagenome ERZ1026874 (study PRJEB33269, sample SAMEA4719803) | human gut metagenome | biome: human-associated habitat; feature: organic feature; material: feces | place: Cameroon | collected 2013-10 ...
TCTTGCCGTTATTGGGTGTAGTCTTGAATATGTTTTTCATAAGATGTCCTCCCTTATTATTTAACTATTAATGTTCCTTCGACGTATTCTATCTGTATGCGGTCGAAAGCATTCAACAGTTCCAGATTTTGCTCCAAGGTCTTCGTCTTGTTCCAATTGAAGAAGAGACGCACGTGCTGTGTGTTGGCATTCATATATTCCACCTTGACGTGATAGAAGTCTGCCATCTGCATAAGAATGGTTCCTAACTCAGCATTGTCAAACACCACTGGCTTCATGTCGAGCGAATCCGTTGGCTCTACAGTCATAGCTTTAAGACTGTCATTAGCTAATTGCTTAGAGTTGGCTGTCTGTTCTGTAGCAGCTTTTTCTTCCACTACTTTGTCTGAAGTAGAGAATTTAAACCAACCGTTCTGCACAGCAGCCAAGGCTACACCCGAAAGAAAGATGATGCCAACAATGGATGCTGCAATCTTCATTCGGTTGCGATAAGTGCTGTTTGCTTCCTTCTTGTCAGTTAACAGATCCTTGTTATGTGTTTCAGCAAACTCCTTCCAAGCCTTATCCACGTCAACCTTCTTTGGCGTGGCTTTCTTGCCAGCCATTCTCGCCATAGCCAAGTCACGTAGAAACTCCTTCACTTCCTCATCGGCAAGCAAGTGTTCCATCTGCTCGTCTGTATATTTCTCGGGATGCTCTTGCATGTCAAAGAGCATCAGCCGTTTTTCGTCTTTGTTCATGTTAGTCATTGTTTTGCTCATTTTATATGTTCCTTAATCCAGTCCATCGCCTTAGAGAGATGGTTGAACACCGTCACCTTGCTCACTCCCACTTCATCAGCCACCTCTCGATACGACTTGTCTTGCAGATAGCGCAGACGGAAGATAAGCTTACGGATGGGAGGCTCAAGGTCGTCGATGAGAAGCAATAGCTGTTCAAGACGTTCGTCGGTGTCTTCCGAAAGAATCACGTCGGCATCATCAGTCAACAGTCTCGCCACCCTTTCCTTCACGCTCTTGTGAGCAATCTGGTTAAGACAGCGGTTGCGTACGCTCCTTATCAAATAGCCTTCCTCGCTCTCAGGCAATAGGACCATATCATCTGCAAGAATCTGTGTGAACACTTCGCTCACCACATCCTTGCTTTCGTCGTCATCCGAGAGGATATATCTGGCCAGATTGTACATCTTCTCATAATGCCGCCGAAACATCTGTTCTATGTCCTTTTCCTGTGTCATATATCCTATATACAGTTGAGCAAAGCAAAAAACTAAGCAAAACAGTGATTTTTTGAATAAAAAAATGCAAACGCCTAAATTCATAGGTGTTTGCATTTTTCTGAATTTTTTTCTTCTTCTTTACTCAAAATAGTAAAGGAATGTAGCTATACCAGTGAGGGCCTTCTTGGGCGACTCCTTAATTTCGATAGCAAACTTAATCTGCACCTTGGCGATGCCGCGAAGGTTTTCGATAGAGTAGAGGTCGGCAACGAGACGGATGTGCTCGCCTGACTTTACAGCCTGGCCGAACTTCATCTTGTCCATGCCGTAGTTTACCATCATCTTGAGGTTCTTCACCTCAATAATCTGGTTCCACAGATAAGGCAGCATCGAGAGTGTGAGGTAGCCGTGGGCAATAGTCGACTTGAACGGACTCTCCACAGCGGCACGCTCGGTGTCTACGTGAATCCACTGATGGTCGAGGGTTGCGTCGGCAAACATGTTGATGCGCTCCTGGGGGAGTTCAACATAGTCGGACACGCCGATGTTCTTGCCGAGTAAGGCGGCAAACTCGTGATAGCTGTTAATGATTACTTTTTCCATTTTTCTATTTTATTGTTTTAGTCTCCATCGGGAGCGTAGAGGAAGTCGTGCAGCGGATCAGGATACTCGAATATCTCTCCCTCGCGGAAGAAACGCTTCATTTCAATCTCGGCAGTCTCAACAGAGTCGGAAGCATGGATGATATTCTCCTGTCCGCTCATAGAGTAGTCGCCACGGATTGTGCCAGGAGCAGCCTTGCGTCCGTTGGTAGCACCAACGATGTTGCGCACAACGGTCACGGCACTGTTGCCCTCAACGCACATGGCAACAACGGGAGCCGACTTCATAGAGGCTGTGAGCCACGGGAAGAAGGGACGGTCCACCAAGTGAGCATAGTGCTCGTTGAGGATTGCGTCGTCGAGCTGCATCATTTTCAAGCCAACGATGCGCAGACCTTTGCGCTCCAAGCGGTTGATAACTTCGCCGATAAGACGGCGCTGAACTGTACACGGCTTCAACAGAATCAATGTCTTTTCCATATGAGATAGTGTTAATTGTTAATTGTGAATATGCAAAGTTAACCATTTTATATTTATTAAAGATAACTATTTTATATTTATTTTTGTGGTTTTACAATTATAAATCAGTAATTTTGCACATTATGAATAATACAACCATACGAGATTACGAGATAATGGCGCCGGTTGGCTCCCGTGAGAGCCTTCAGGCAGCCATACAGGCAGGTGCCGACAGTATCTATTTTGGCGTGGAGCAACTCAACATGCGCTCGCATTCTGCCAATCATTTCACTATTGACGACCTGCGTGAGATTGCAGCCACATGCACCGAGCATGGAATGAAGAGCTACCTCACAGTCAACACCATCATCTACGACGAGGATGTGGAGTTGATGCACCAGATAATTGACGCCGCCAAGGAGGCCAACATCTCTGCTGTCATTGCCAGCGATGTGGCTGTGATGACTTATTGCCGTCAGGTGGGCGTTGAGGTTCACCTTTCCACCCAGCTTAACATCAGCAATGCCGAGGCTCTGAAGTTCTATGCCCAGTTTGCCGATGTCGTTGTGTTGGCTCGCGAGCTGAACATGGATCAGGTGGCTTACATCTTCGAGCAGATTGAGAAGCAGCAGATACGTGGTCCTAAGGGTGAGTTGGTGCGCATAGAAATGTTCTGCCACGGAGCTTTGTGCATGGCCGTTAGCGGCAAGTGCTATATGAGCCTTATGAACACCGGACGCTCTGCCAACCGTGGCGAGTGTATGCAGATATGTCGCCGTTCTTACTCTGTCACCGACAACGAGACAGGTTGCCAGCTTGAGGTTGACAACAAGTATATCATGTCGCCAAAGGACTTGAAGACTATTCGCTTCATCGACCGCATGATGCGCTCGGGAGTGCGTGTGTTCAAGATTGAGGGACGTGCACGTGGACCAGAGTATGTATATAATGTGGTGAAATGCTACAAGGAAGCCATACAGGCGGTGCTCGACGGCACATTCACCGACGAGAAGAAGGACGAGTGGGACGAGCGTCTTGCCACAGTGTTCAACCGTGGATTCTGGGATGGCTACTACCAGGGACAGACCTTGGGCGAGTGGAACAGCAATTATGGATCCAACGCTACCGAGAAGAAAGTATACGTTGGCCGTGGCGTGAAGTATTTCTCAAAGCTTGGAGTGGCTGAGTTTACATGCGAGGCTGCCGAGTTCTCTGTAGGCGACAAGCTCCTTATCACCGGTCCTACCACGGGCGTGATGTATGTGGATGTCGATGAGATACGCTATGAGCTTAATCCTGTAGACACTGCCCACAAGGGACAGCATGTGTCGTTCCGTGTACCAGGCAAGATTCGCCCGAGCGACAAACTCTTTAAACTGGAGAAAGTAGAAAAGTAGTAGATAGAAAAGAAGCATAATACTTAGGATTATGACAATCAACGAAGCACAAGACGAAGTAATAGAACAATTCCAAGACTTCACCGACTGGATGGACAAATACCAGTTGCTTATCGACCTCGGCGGCGAGCTTGAGCCGCTTGATGCCAAGTATAAGACCGAACAGAACCTCATCGACGGCTGCCAGAGCCGTGTGTGGGTGCAATGCGACATGACTCCTGATGGTCGTCTCGTATTCACTGCCGACAGCGACGCTCTCATCGTGAAGGGCATTATTGCCCTGCTTATCCAGGTGATAAGCGGACATACTCCGCGCGAGATACTCGATGCCGACCTCTATTTTATCGACCGCATAGGACTCAAGGACCATCTCTCGCCCACACGTTCCAACGGATTGCTCGCCATGGTGAAGCAGATTCGTATGTATGCGTTGGCGTATGAGGCAAAGAAGAATTAGGAGTGTTGAATTTTGAATGGTGAATTGTCGGCTGATGCCGATGGTGAATAATCCAATTTAGAAATTTGAAAGATTATGAAGAAAACAATATTCTCCCTGTTCTTCACATTGGCGGTAGTGGCTATAGCCTGCTCGTGCGCCTCATGCAAGAATGCGTCGAAGTCGACCGCAGAACCTGACACAGTAGCCCTTGTAGGTCCTACTTTCTGTGCCGATTCTGCCTATGCCTTTGCGGCAAAGCAATGCAGCTTTGGCGAGCGCACTATGAACTCGAAGGCTCACGACCTCTGTGGCGAATGGATAATGTCCAAGTTCCGTGAGTTTGGTACTACTGTTGAGGCTCAGGATGCAGTGCTCACCGGTTGGGATGGCACAAAGCTCAAAAGCCGGAACATAATTGCTCGTTTCCGTCCGGAACATACCACACGCATACTTCTGTGTGCGCATTGGGACTGTCGTCCTTGGGCAGACAATGACCCTGATTCTGCTAACTGGCACAAGCCTGTTATGGGTGCCAACGATGGCGCAAGCGGTGTGGCAGTGATGCTTGAGCTTGCTCGACTGCTTCAGAACGACACTACATTAAACATAGGTGTCGACTTCGTTTGTTTCGATGCCGAGGACTATGGCACTCCGCAGTGGGCTACCACTCCCGAGAGTGGCGACACATGGGCCCTTGGAGCACAGTATTGGGCAGAGAATCTTCCGCAAGGCTACGAGGCACGCTACGGCATCCTGCTTGACATGGTGGGTGGCGAAGGTGCCAAGTTCTATCAGGAGGGAGTGTCTAAACAGTATGCCAATGAGATAGTAAATAAGGTGTGGCGCACAGCGTCGCAGATAGGCTACGGCTCCTTCTTTCCTATGAATGACGGTGGCATGATAACCGACGACCATGTGCCTGTGAACGAAAAGGCAGGCATCCCGTGTATCGACATCATTGCTTATTATCCCGACTGTCAGCAGAGTTCGTTCGGTCCTACATGGCACACCGTCAACGACACCATGGAGCATATCGACCCCAATGTGCTCAAGGCCGTGGGACAGACACTTGTGCAGGTGCTTTATTCCGAGCAATAACCGTTGTCAAGCACATGTATTCTTCACCCCTATGAACACATATACCATAAACAAAAAAAACATTCAAAACAATGAACATAGCACTTATCGGCTACGGCAAGATGGGCAAGATGATTGAGTCTATCTGCAAGGAGCGTGGCCACAAAATTGTGAGTATCATAGATGTTGACAACCAGCAGGACTTCGACTCTCCTGAGTTTGCCTCTGCCGACGTGGCAATTGAGTTTACATCGCCTACAGCCGCTTATGGCAACTATCTGCGTGCGTTCAAGGCTGGCGTTAAGGTGGTGAGCGGTTCTACCGGATGGATGAAGGATCATGGCGATGATGTGCGTCGCATGTGCACAGAGGAAGGCAAGACTCTGTTCTGGGCTTCCAATTTCTCTATCGGTGTGGCTATCTTCTCGGCTGTCAACCGCTATCTCGCCAAGATAATGAATCAGTTCCCGCAGTATGATGTGCGTATGGAGGAGACCCACCACATACATAAGCTTGACGCTCCGAGCGGCACTGCCATCACTCTTGCTGAGGAGATAATAGGCGACCTCGACCGTAAGTCGTCATGGGTGAAGGGTGAGCAGCATCTTGCCGATGGCACAGTGGAGGGAACTAACAATGTTGCTCCCGACCAGCTTGCCATTGAGAGCATACGCCGCGACGAGGTGCCTGGCATTCATAGTATTATCTACGACAGCGACGCCGACTGCATAACAATCACTCACGATGCCCACTCGCGCAAGGGATTTGCCCTTGGTGCCGTGCTCGCGGCAGAGTATACAAAGAACCACGAAGGATTGCTTACAACCTCCGACCTCTTTAAGTTTTAGTCTACAGCAAGCTGATAAAAAAAACAAAACATGACTGAAAAAGAAAAGAAAGCCCTCAACCCAAAGGTGCAGTGGGCTAAGTTCACCATAGTTGCGGTGCTTTATCTTCTCTTCCTCTACTGGGTGGAGAGTTGGTGGGGACTGATTATACTCCCGTTCATCTTCGATGTTTACATCACCAAGAAGATAAAATGGCAGTGGTGGCGCGAGAGCGAAGGTGCCACACGCTTCATAATGTCGTGGGTGGATGCCTTGGTGTTTGCCCTTGTGGCAGTGTATTTCATCAATCTGTTCTTCTTCCAGAACTATGTCATTCCCTCTTCTTCGCTTGAGAAGTCGCTCCTTACTGGCGACTATCTCTTTGTGTCGAAGGTGAGCTATGGTCCGCGCAAACCGCAGACTCCACTCACTTTGCCCTTGACACAGCATACATTGCCTGTGTTCGAGTGCAAGTCTTACATCGAGTGGCCTCAATGGCAGTATGAGCGTGCCAAGGGACTTGGCACTGTGCAGCAGAACGACATCGTGGTGTTCAACTATCCTGCTGGCGACTCTTTGTGCTCGGCTCCTCAGTATCAGGCGCAGGACTTCTATCGTCTTGCCTATGGACTTGGCGAGGGCAGCTATGCCTCGAAGCAAGCCAATGGACTTCTGCCAAACATCGGCGAGATGCAGCCACAGCAGCGTCATGACTTCTTTGCGATGCTCTACAACGAGGGACGCAAGATCATCAATGCCAATCCTTCGGAGTATGGCGAGGTGATTTCACGTCCTGCCGACCGTCGTGAGAACTACGTTAAGCGTTGTGTGGGTCTGCCTGGACAAGTGTTGCAGATTAAGAATCACATTATTTATACCGACGGCAAGGCCAACAAGGAGCCTGACAATGTGCAGTATTGCTACTCTGTCAAGCTGCGCGGACAGTTGCCTATGGAGCTTATCGACGAGCTTGGAATATCTCAGGAAGACATTATCTCGCTCAATCAGCAGGGCTTCCTTCCGCTTACCAATGCCTCGGTAAAGGCTCTTCGTGCCCGCAAGGACTTGGTGGAGAGCGTCAACTTTGTCAACGACCCTACCACATGGGACATCTATCCTCTTAACGGCAATATGGGTTGGACACGCGACAACTATGGTCCGGTGTGGATTCCTAAGAAGGGTGCCACCATCAGTCTCTCTATGGACAACATCGCTATATACGAGCGTCCTATCCGTGTGTATGAGGGCAACGACCTGCAGGTGAAGGGTGGAAAGATATATATCAACGGTAAGCCTGCCAATAAGTATACATTCAAGATGGACTACTATTGGATGATGGGCGACAACCGCCATAACTCACTCGACTCACGCTATTGGGGATTCGTGCCTGAAGACCATATTGTGGGTAAGCCGATATTCATTTGGTGGAGTCATGATCCCGACCATTCGGGCTTCTCTGGCATTCGCTGGAGCAGACTGTTTAGGTTTGTGGATGATATAAAATAAAGATTGAAAATTATTTGAATGAATAACTCTCAAGCAGTACAGCATATTACTCCCCTCCCTGCGGGGGAGGGGCTGGGGGTAGGGCTCCTATCCTCAGCCTATTTCCCTCCCGTTCAATGGATGCAGAAACTGCATCGCTATAAGCATGTCATCATTGAGCGTAACGACAATTTCTGCAAACAGACATTCCGCAACCGTTGTCTTATAGCCACTGCCAATGGTGTGCAGGCTCTCACAGTGCCTATTGAGCGGTATGAGGGTGCGAAATGTCCCATGCGCGACATACGTATCAGCGACCATGGTGAATGGCGCCACTTGCATTGGAATGCCATAGTGTCGGCTTATGGCGAGAGTCCTTTCTTTGATTATTATGCCGACGATTTAAGGCCCTTCTTCGAGCGCAAGTGGGAGTTTCTTTTCGACTTCAACATGGAGATTGCCATGAAGCTGTGCGAGTTGCTTGACGTGCGTCCCGACATATCCTTTACCGACAGTTATGCTGATGCTGCCGAGATTAATGCCGATGACTTCCGCGACGCCATTCGTCCCAAGCATCCATTGCCCGACCCGTCGTTTGAACCACGTCCTTATTATCAGGTATACGCACAGCGTCACGGTTTCCAGCCAAACATGTCGGCACTCGACCTCTTGTGCAACGAAGGACCCGAAGGAATTTTTTATTTGTAGTTTCACCAAGCCAAAGAAGCCATTTGGCAGACTTGGTAAAAATAAGAGCAATAATCCATGCAACCAGAATACGTATTTGAAACAGAAATGGAAGTGCGCGACTATGAGTGCGACATCCAAGGCATTGTGAACAATGCCAACTATCTTCACTATACCGAGCACACCCGTCACCTTTATCTCCAATCGCTTGGCGTGAGTTTTGCCAAATTGCACGAGCAAGGCGTCGACCCAGTAGTGGCTCGCATGAACCTGCAATACAAGACACCCTTGCGTAGCGACGATGTCTTCATATCGCGCCTTGGTGTAAAGAAGGAAGGATTGCGCTATGTCTTCAATCAGGATATCTTCCGCAAGTCGGACAACCGCCTCTGCTTACGCGCCACAGTAGAGCTTGTGTGTCTTATCAATGGCCGACTTGGCAATAGCGAAGACTATGACCGTGCCTTCGGGTTTATCAAGTAAGATTATTATATAATGATTATGAATCTCGCACAGATGTCACGGATTCCACGGACACTGCTATAAATCATCATAATACCACAGATTTATCGTCTAACTACGCAGGCGTATATCACAATATAGGTATAAACAAACACAATATTACCTCCTCTCTGTGATATCTGTGAAATCAGTGGGAGATACATGAATCAGTATAGTTTGTTTTTAAAGGAAAATGAAAATAGGAAATATAGAATTTGGACCGCAGCCGTTGTTTCTTGCCCCGATGGAGGACGTCACTGATATAGGATTCCGCCATCTTTGCAAGCGCTTTGGAGCTTCGATGGTCTATACAGAGTTTGTGAGTGCCGAGGCACTTGTGCGCTCTGTCAACGCTACTCTGAAGAAACTCAACATCAGCGACGAGGAACGCCCTGTGGGCATACAGATATATGGTCGTGATGTGGAGTCGATGGTTGAGGCCGCAAAGATTGTGGAGCAAGCCAATCCCGATGTTATCGACATCAACTTTGGCTGCCCCGTGAAGAAGGTTGCGGGCAAGGGAGCAGGTGCGGGAATGTTGCAGAACATACCGCTGATGCTCGACATAACACGCGAAGTGGTGAAGGCTGTAAAGACACCCGTCACCGTGAAAACCCGATTGGGATGGAACTCAGAGAGCCTTGTCATTACCGACCTTGCCGAGCAACTCCAGGATTGCGGCATACAGGCTCTCACCATTCATGGACGCACACGTGCACAGATGTATACTGGCGATGCCGACTGGACCCTTATTGGTGAGGTGAAGAACAATCCACGCATACATATCCCAATCATAGGCAATGGCGACATCTGCACACCAGAGCAGGCAAAGCAGGCATTCGACCGCTATGGCGTGGACGCGGTGATGGTGGGACGTGCCACATTCGGTCGCCCTTGGATATTCAAGGAAATGCGCGACTATCTTGACGGACTCCCCGAAGACTCCTCGCTTACTTTCGACCGCAAGCTCGACATCCTGCTTGAGCAACTGCACATAAACGTGGAGCGCATCGACGAATACCGTGGCATACTTCATACCCGCCGCCACATAGCAGCCTCGCCCATCTTCAAGGGCATCCCCGATTTCCGCCAGACACGCATTGCTATGCTGCGTGCCACAACCGTGGAGGAACTCACGGGCATCATGGAGCAAGTGAGAACCCTTATAAAGGAGCGTGAGGTGTAGACCCACTTACACATTATATATATAGTATTATTTCAGGAAATTCAGAAAACACGACGATGAGAAAAACAGCGACTACTTTTCTATTTGTGCTATCTTGTGTGGCAGCCAGCGCACAGCGACAGCACGTTGTGGCAGACATGGACACCCGTCTGCCACTGCAAGGAGCTGTTGTCGCTACATCAGGAGGACAACGCCTTGTGACCGACTATACCGGTCGTTTCCATTCCACATTGCCCGTGACGAGTGCCACTGTGTCGAAGAAGAACTATATGCAGCGACGCGTGGGTGCTGCCGAGTTGCAGCAGGACACCATCTATCTTATTCCCCAGGAGGTGGTGCTCAAGGAAGTGGAAGTGACAACCCCAGGCTTCTCGTTCGACACGAAGAAGGCCTTGAGCAAAGAAATGGAAAACGCCAAGTTCAACCAACAGGTGGCACAAGGAGGCAATCTGCTCGGACTCCTCACTCTGCTTCTGCCTTCCAGCAAGGCTAAAGGCATCACACGTGCGGAGAAAATAAAGAAAGTGCTTGAGAAATACTGAACTCATACATATAATAATCAACAACCTATTAAAACTTCATTCTAATGACAATTATTAATGCAACCCCAGCCCATGCAGCCGACATCGCGCAGCTCATCATGACAGCTATGACCGAGGACTGCTGCCAGTTTCTCGCCGGTAAGGACCACACTCTCGACGACTTCTATCAGATGATGGTGTCGCTCGTGCTTATGGACGACTCGCAATACAGCTGGCGCAACGCTTTTGTGGCTCTCGACGAAGAGGCTACTGATGGCGACCTTGACCATGCTCCCATTGCAGGTGCCATTGTGGGTTATGACGGTAAGGATTTGCGTCGCTTGCGTCGTCGATTCCAGCAGGAGGCTCTTGACAAGCTGCAGATGGACTACTCGCAGATGGACGATGAGACACAAGAGGGGGAGTTTTATCTCGACTCACTCGCCGTGTATCCCGAATATCGTGGACGTGGCATTGCCAAGCAACTCCTCAAGCGCTTCATCGATCATGCAGCAAGTATCTCGTTGCCAGCAGCCCTGCTTGTGGATAAGGGCAATCCCAATGCCGAGCGTCTCTACAAGTCGATAGGCTTTGTCTATGCCAACGATGCCATGTGGGGTGGGCACGAAATGCGACATCTCGTCTACAATCATTCACTTTGATTTCAATTAATGACTACATCTGAATTTATATCACTCAACCGAATGGGCAACCCGCGTGAGCTTGCTCTGCAGTCGCGCCGCTATCCTGATGTGGACATGCCTTATGCCTTGAACCAGATTCAGGGTTGGCAGACAGCACGGTTGAAACTACCTTCGTGGGCAGAATGTGATGGGGTGGTTTATCCGCCCCATCTTAATATGGAGCAGTGCTCATCCGAACCCACGGCTCGCTATAAGCAGGAGGTTGTGGGCGCATGGCTTGAGAGATGCCAACATAACTCAGCATCGCCACAAGCCACAACCATGACCGACCTTACAGGAGGCTTTGGTGTTGACTTCTCCTTCACGTCTCGTTGCTTCGACCATGCCACATACGTGGAGCGCAATGCCGCATTGTGTGCTGTGGTCGAGGGCAATCTCCCGCGTCTTGGTATAGGCAATGCCCGTGTGGTATGTGCCGAGGCAGAGGACTTGCTTGCCAATATGGAGGAGCAGACAATGCTCTTTCTCGACCCTGCCCGCCGCGACGAGCATGGGGCAAAGACGGTGCTCATAGGCGACTGTACGCCCGATGTCACAGCATTGCTCCCGCAACTCATGGCCAAGTCGCGCTTTACTGTGTTGAAACTCTCGCCCATGCTCGACTGGCATAAGGCGGTTGACGACTTGCAGAATACAGTGCGCGAGGTGCATATTGTGTCGGTAGGTGGCGAGTGTAAGGAACTCTTGTTGGTGTTGGCAAAGGCAGATACGGCTGATGGTGAGTGTGGTGAGGGAGCCGAGGCTTTGCATGTTGTATGTGTGGACATTCAGCCTAAAGCCGACAGTGAGGGCAAATACCAGCGCAGCCAATTCTGTTATTCCATAGCAGATAATGCTAATGGCAATACCTCAGAGAACTATTCAACACCATTGCATACCGCCGCTCAGGCATTCACCTTTAATGATTCTGCTTACCTCTATGAGCCTAATGCCTCGATAATGAAGGCTGGATGTTTCGGCGAGATAGCAAGGGCTTATGGCGTGAGTGTGGTAAGTGTGAACAGTCATCTGTTCCTATCAAAGGATAGGGTGGAGGACTTCCCAGGCAGAGCATTTGCCATTGATGCCCTGACAACAATGAACAAGCGACAGCTCAAGCAGACTATTGGCGACTTGAAGCAGGCAAATATAGCCGTAAGAAACTTTCCGCTATCGGTGGCAGACCTACGCAAGCGGCTCAAACTTCGTGACGGAGGCGACGCTTATATCTTTGCCACAACCACAGCCGATGGCGAACATGTGCTTCTTTTGACGCATAAGAGCAGATGATCTAAATGGTTATTAAACAGTTACAGACAGCCGTATATCTCCAAAATAAATATAAATATCGCCTTGATATTCTTTTGTTTAACGTTTTTTCCGTAATTTTGCAATTTTAAGGATTATATTAAGAGATGTCGTGCCTACAATAGAGGAAAGGCACGACAACCAATTGAATTTTAAATCAAAACAGAAACAATAGATGTCAGCAGTAGAAATACGCAAGGTGGAGTCGCGCCGCGACCTCCGCACTTTTATTGACTTTCATTACGATCTTTATGAGGGTAACCCATACGATGCCCCAAATCTCTACACCGACGAGGTGAACACCCTGCGCAAGGACAAGAATGCAGCTTTCGATTTCTGCGAGGCTGAGTATTTCCTTGCTTATAAGGATGGAAAGCTCGTAGGCCGCGTGGCAGCAATCATCAACAACAGAGCCAACGAGAAGTGGCAGCGTAAGTCGGTGCGCTTTGGATGGATCGACTTTGTTGACGATATCGAAGTGTCGAAGGCTTTGCTCAAGGCTGTAGAGGATTACGGACGCTCTAAGGGTATGACTGAGGTGATAGGTCCGCTCGGCTTTACCGATATGGACCCCGAGGGTATGCTTACAGCTGGATTCGACCAGCTTGGCACACAGGCCACCATTTACAACTATTCCTACTATCCCGAGCACATGGAACGCATGGGTTGCTGGGAGAAGGACAACGACTATGTGGAGTATAAACTGTACGTGCCAGACCAGATTCCTGAGAAATATGCCAAGGTGGCACAGATGATTCAGAAGCGCTACAATCTGCACATCAAGAAGCTCCATAAGGACGAGATATTTGGTGAGAACGGCTACGGACAGAAGATTTTCGACGTTATCAACGCCACTTTCCAGCATCTTTATGGCTATTCAACGCTCACTCAGCGACAGATCGACCAGTATGTCAAGATGTATCTCCCGATGATCGACCTTAGTCTTGTGAGCCTTATCGAGGATTGGAACACACCCGACCATAAGCTCATCGGCGTGGGCATCACATTGCCCTCGTTGACTAAAGCCTTGCAAAAGTGCCGCAAGGGACGCCTTTTCCCATTCGGATGGGTGCATATCCTTCGTGCGTTGAAGCAGCACAAGACCAACATTGTAGACTTGCTGCTCGTGGGCGTCCTGCCTGAATATCGTGCTAAGGGAGCCAACGCGCTGCTCTTCTACGACCTCATCCCGCGCTATCAGAAGTATGGCTTCGAGTGGGGCGAGACTCATGTGGAGATGGAGACAAATGAAAAGGTGCAGGGACAGTGGCAATATCTTGAGCGTGAATGCCACAAGAGAAGACGCTGCTACAAGAAAACAATCGGCAATTCTTAATTGACGGTTGACAATTATGATTACCCTTGAGGGTAGGACAAAACAAGAGAAAAATGGAAGAAGAATTAAATAACCCACAACCCACAGTACAGTATACCGACGACAACATTCGCCACCTCTCCGACATGGAGCACGTGCGCACTCGTCCCGGTATGTATATCGGTCGCCTTGGCGATGGCAACTTGCCAGAGGATGGTATCTACGTATTGCTGAAGGAGGTAATCGACAACTCCATCGACGAGTTCAAGATGAATGCCGGAAAGCGTATAGAGGTGGATATAGATGAAAGGTTGCGTGTTTCCGTGCGCGACTATGGACGAGGCATTCCTCAAGGCAAGCTTGTTGAGGCTGTATCGGTGCTCAACACGGGAGGCAAGTACGACTCAAAGGCTTTCAAGAAGAGTGTCGGACTGAATGGTGTGGGTGTGAAGGCGGTCAACGCTCTATCGGCTAACTTCGAGGTTAAGTCTTACAGAGACGGCAAAGTGCGTGCTCTGAAGTTTGAGAAGGGCAACCTGACCAGCGACGAGACCACTGATACCGACGACGAGAACGGCACCTTCATATTCTTCGAGCCAGACCCAACGCTCTTTGTTGGCTACTCATTCCACGACGACATCGTGGAGACCATGCTCCGCAATTACACATATCTTAATACGGGGCTTACAATCATGTACAACGGTCACCGCATTCTCTCGCGCAATGGTCTTGCCGACCTCCTTACCGACACCATGACCACCGACCCTCTCTATCCTATCATCCATGTCAAGGGCGAGGATATAGAGATTGCTTTCACCCATACCAACCAGTATGGCGAGGAGTATCACTCATTTGTCAATGGTCAGCATACCACCCAGGGAGGTACTCATCAGAGTGCCTTCAAGGAGCATATAGCCCGCACCATAAAGGAGTTCTTCGGCAAGAACTACGAGTTCACCGACATTCGCAACGGACTTGTGGCTGCCATAGCCATAAATGTTGAGGAACCTATGTTCGAGAGTCAGACCAAGATTAAGCTCGGCTCTTTGCAGATGGCTCCCGGTGGAGAGAGCATCAACAAGTATGTTGGCGACTTTGTGAAGCTTGAGGTAGACAACTTCCTGCATATACATGCCGATGTGGCTGAGGTTATGCAGCAGAAGATAACTGAGAGCGAGCGCGAGCGCAAAGCTATGGCTGGCGTGACAAAGTTGGCTCGTGAGCGTGCCAAGAAGGCTAATCTTCACAATAGAAAGCTGCGTGATTGCCGCATACACTATTCCGATGCCAAGAACGACCGCAAGGAGGAATCGTCGATATTCATTACCGAGGGCGACTCAGCCAGTGGCTCTATCACCAAGAGCCGCGACGTAAACACACAGGCTGTGTTCTCGTTGCGAGGCAAACCGCTCAACTCATACGGACTGACCAAGAAGGTGGTCTACGAGAACGAGGAGTTCAATCTGCTTCAGGCTGCGCTCGACATTGAGGATGGTCTCGACTCCCTGCGCTACAACAAGGTGATAGTTGCCACCGATGCCGATGTGGACGGTATGCACATCCGACTGCTTATCATTACCTTCTTCCTGCAATTCTTCCCCGACCTCATAAAGAAGGGTCATGTGTATGTGTTGCAGACCCCATTGTTCCGTGTGCGCAATCGCCGCACAAAGATCAAGAACAAGCAGGTGGTGGCTGATGCTGACGCACGACTCAATGGCAAAGAGAAGAAAAGCGACTTCATCACTCGCTACTGCTATAGCGAGGAAGAGCGTTTGCAGGCTATCAAGGACCTCGGTCCCGACCCTGAGATAACACGATTCAAAGGTCTCGGTGAGATTTCGCCTGATGAGTTTGCCCACTTTATAGGTCCTGACATGCGACTTGAACAAGTAACTCTGCATAAGACCGACCAGGTGCAGAAACTCCTTGAATACTACATGGGAAAGAACACAATGGAGCGACAGAACTTCATCATCGAGAACCTTGTGGTGGAAGAGGACTTGCCGGAGGACGATATTGTTTAAGTCATGTGATGAACGTGTAATGTTTAAGTCGTATAATAGTTTATGAAATCATTGAGAATCGCGATATTCACGCTTCTTGTCATTGCCGTGGCAATTGGCGTGACCGCCCAGCGCAACAATCCATTGCGCAAGTTGCAGATAGCCAATCTTGCTGTCAGCAACCTATATGTCGACTCTGTTGACGAGAACAAGCTCGTGGAGGATGCCATACGCGGTATGCTCAAGGGGCTCGACCCTCACTCCACTTATACCACTGCCAAGGAGACAAAGGAGATGAATGAACCTCTGAATGGCTCGTTCGAAGGTATAGGTGTGCAGTTTAATATGGTGGAGGACACTCTGCTCATCATCCAACCTGTAGTCAAGGGCCCTTCTGAGAAGGTGGGTATACTTGCCGGCGACCGTATCATCACCGTCAACGACACCACTATTGCCGGAGTGAAGATGAAGCGCAATGACATTATGCGTCGTCTGCGTGGACCGCGAGGCTCTAAGGTTAAGCTTGGCATCAAGCGTCGTGGCGTGGACGAGTTGTTGTATTTCACAGTCAACCGTGGCAAGATACCATTGTATACTGTTGATGCCTATTATATGATACGCCCTAAGTTGGGCTACATACGCATTGGCTCGTTCGGAGCCACCACATACGGTGAGTTTATGCACGCAGCCGACTCTTTGCAGCGTGCAGGTATGCGCGACCTTATTGTCGACCTCCAGGATAATGGTGGTGGCTATTTGCAGGCAGCAGTCAAGATAACCGAAGAGTTCTTGAAGAAGAACGACCTCATTGTATATACCGAGGGACGTGCGCAGAAGCGTATGGAGTATAAAGCCGACGGTGGAGGCCGATTGCTCAAGGGTAATGTATATGTGCTTGTGAATGAGTTTTCGGCATCGGCTGCCGAGATTCTTACGGGTGCCTTGCAGGATCAAGACCGTGCCACAGTTATAGGTCGGCGCTCGTTTGGCAAGGGATTGGTGCAGCGTCCTATAGAGTTTGAGGATGGCTCAATGATACGTCTCACCATTGCCCACTACTACACTCCCTCTGGACGTTGCATTCAGAAGCCTTACGAGAAGGGCGATCTTGAGGACTATGCCATGGACATAGAGAAGCGTTTCAAGCATGGCGAGTTGTATTCGGCAGACTCAATCCACTTTGCCGACTCACTGAAGTATCAGACTCTTCGCCGTCATCGCACTGTGTATGGTGGTGGAGGCATAATGCCGGATGAGTTTGTGCCGCTCGACACCACCCAATACACCAAACTGCATCGTCAGATAGTGGCTCGCTCGCTCATCATCAACGCCACATTGCGCTATGTAGACCAGCATCGTGAGGAACTTAAGGCGAGCTATCCGTCGTTTGATGACTATGTGAGTAAGTTTGAAGTACCGTCGGCAATGACCGACAGCATATTTGCCGAGGCGGAGCGACTGAAGCTGAAACCATACAATGAAGAGGAATGCAAGAAGACACTTCCTATGCTACGCTGTCAGCTCAAGGCTCTCATCGCCCGCGACATCTGGGATATGAACGAGTATTTCCGCATAATGAACGAGGCAAACCATATTGTTTGCCGTGCTGTGGAAATAGCTACAAAATAAAAGGTTCATCCGGAATATCAGAAATTGAATTTTGAGTTTTGAATTTTGAGTTTTGAATTATCGCCGTTGGCGATTTTGAGTTATTCAATTTTGAATTTTGATTTAATAAATCCCAATTCCTAATTGAACAATTCCTAATGCGCAAAGCGCACAATTCAAAACTCAAAATTCAAAACTCAAAATTCAATTTCTGTTTATCGCATAGAAGTTGGCTCCATTCACAGCCATGCGTGTCTCGAACACGCCAGCAGCATCAGGCTTAACCTTTATAGTGCGACCATCCTGCAAGTTGGCCTGTATAGTGCCATCCTCGTTGAATCGGAATATTTCGGTCTTCTTGCCATTCTGCACCTGCGACCACGAGTCGTTCTTCTTGTCATAAACAAAGCGTATAACCTCGCCGTCGGGGTTCTTTACCTCATATCCGTCCTTTAGAGTTGTCACTGCATAGTAGCGGCCATCCTTGCCAAGCACCTCTTCTGTGGTGCCTATCTTCTGTGCCATAGGATTGCTGCCCGACCAGAACTCAACAGTGTTGAACACAAGAGCGTCTGCAACAGCACATACGGCATAGGCAGGAGATATGATAATGAAGATGATTTCGTTAAGAAATTTAGAGCCAGTGGCATGAGAGTTCCACTTAGCCACGCGATTGAATAGAGAGAAAGAACCTACACAAGAGGTTGTGAGCAGAGTTGCGGCGAGAAAAAGAGCCGACACTTTGAGATGTTTCATTTTCATAAGCTGTCTTTTTTATAGGTTATTGCTACAAAATTCGTCAAAAATATTGATATATGCAAACTATTTCCATATAATCTCGTTGGTGGATGAATTAATATATAAAATATTATGTCGGGTTAATTTAATATAAATAGTCGGCATACTATTTGCTTGTATAGTTTTAACCGCTTATATTTGCAACAGAATATACAAGCTGAAACAACAATAACACAAATAAACAAGGAAAATTATGAAACAGGAAAATTGGTACGACGTTGACTCGCTCCGTCAGGGCGGATTCTCTATGTCAACGGCATTCCCTGCGCTCATGCGCAAGGTATTTGTATGGATGACACTTGCACTTGCCTTAACGGGCCTTACGGCCTTTGGCGTAGCCACATCGCCATCGCTTGTGGCAATGATATTTGGCAGCAAGGTGTTGTTCTGGGGTCTCATCATAGCTGAGTTTGCCCTTGTGTTTGCCATCAGCGGAGCTATCAACAAGTTGTCGCTGTCTACAGCAACACTGTTGTTCATCCTCTATTCGGTGGTAAACGGTGCAACGCTGTCGGTCATCTTCTTTGCCTTCTCTACGGCTGTCATAGCCAAGACGTTCTTCATCACGGCAGGAACGTTCGGAGCAATGGCTCTTGTGGGCTACACCACCAAGACCGACCTAAGCTCAATGGGTAAGATATTGTTCATGGCTCTCATTGGTATCGTCATCGCAAGCGTTGTCAACATGTTTGTACGCAGCTCAGGCTTCGACCTTATCATCAGCTACGTGGGAGTGTTGATATTTGTAGGTCTCACAGCCTTCGATACTCAGAAGATTAAGGAAATGTGTCAGATGGCGCCCGATGCTGGTGAGGCAACACAGAAGTTAGCTCTTCTCGGTGCCTTGACTCTCTATCTCGACTTCATCAACCTCTTCCTCTATCTGCTCCGCATATTTGGAAACAACAAAGAGTAAGCAGGAACAAAAGAATAACCTAAAGTTTATGTAGGAGGTTACGGCGTTTTTCGGCTGTAGCCTCCTATAATTTTATATATTACTTCACCTTTTAATATATATTTCTTTGTCATTTTAACAATACTCTGTTAATTCTAATGTAATCGTTTGAAAATGAGAGAGTTAATTAA
>ERZ1026874.741-NODE-741-length-19174-cov-7.493540_pt1 | contig 19174 bp, 10 predicted proteins | sample MGYA00380167_ERZ1026874 | MGnify/ENA primary metagenome ERZ1026874 (study PRJEB33269, sample SAMEA4719803) | human gut metagenome | biome: human-associated habitat; feature: organic feature; material: feces | place: Cameroon | collected 2013-10 ...
GGTAGTGTTTTTATGGCTAATAAAAATCTTATAGACCTTGACGCAATGTCTAAAAATCAGCTTGATATGCTGATTAAAAAGGCTAAAAAAATTATGGAAAATCCTGCCGATTACAGACACGCCTGTGACGGCAAAATTCTTGCTACTCTGTTCTACGAGCCGAGCACAAGAACTCAGATGTCGTTTCAGACCGCTATGCTAAAGCTCGGCGGACGAACAATAGGCTTTGACAATCCGCTTAATTCCTCTGTTTCAAAGGGCGAAAGCCTTAAAGATACCATTACTATTGTGGGCGGATATGCCGATATTATCGCTATGCGCCACCCTGTTGAGGGTTCGGCTATGGCGGCGTCTATGTATGCAGGCGTACCGTTTATAAACTGCGGTGACGGCGGTCATCTGCACCCTACTCAAACGCTCGCCGATATTGTAACACTCAGCTGTGAAAAAGGCAGACTTGATAATTTAAAAATCGGTATTTGCGGCGACCTGCTCAACGGCAGAACTGTGCACTCGCTTATCAAGGCGCTTTCGCAGTACGATAACAATTCATTTGTGCTTATTTCTACAAAAGAATTACAAGTGCCGCTCTACATCATTGATATTCTCGAAAAGAACGGCTGTAAATATGAATTTTCAAACGACCTTGCAAGTGCGATTTCTGACCTTGATGTACTCTATATGACAAGAATACAGCAGGAGCGCTTTGCGAGCAAGGAAGAATACGAAAAGCAGAAATATGTATTTGTGCTTGACAAGGAAAAGCTGGCAAAGGCAAAGGAGGATATGATAATTCTCCATCCGCTCCCACGAGTAAATGAGATTACTGTTGACATAGACGATGACCCTCGTGCGCTGTACTTTAAGCAGGCGCAATACGGAATGTACGGCAGAATGGCGCTCATACTCTTGCTGTTGCAGGACGATGATTTTATGCTGAAAAGCAGAGATATATCAATTATTGACAAGCGCTGTTCAAATCCTAAGTGCATAACCGCAAAAGAGGAATATTTGCCAAACCGCTCATATCTCAAGCTCGGTATGCAGATGTGCGACTACTGCGACAAGCGCATTGACTGATGAGGAGACAATATGAAAAATAATAAAACTAAACATGGCAAGGCAATATCAACCGCCATTATCTCTGCCCTTGCGTATATCGTACTCGGCTTTGTAATGATATTTTATCCCGACAAGGTGAGCATTGCGCTATGCTACGCACTCGGCGGGGCACTTACGGTTTACGGACTTTTTAATCTTATAACCTACTTTACCGCAAAGCAGGCATCGTTCGGCTTTGAAATGATTGTCGGCATTGCCGCAACCGCATTCGGCGTGTTTTTCTTGATTTCGCCGCAGTCGATTTACGGAATGATATTTGCCATTATCGGAATTTTGATTATTGTAGACAGTGCCATTGACATAAAAAGGTCATTTCAGCTAAAGGTGCTCGGTGTGAAATATTGGTGGATCAGCTTTCTTGTTTCTGCATTGATTATAATTTTTGCGATTTCAACAATTATTTTCCCGACCGTTTTTGCCGATTTCATAATGGTTGTGCTCGGCATTACACTTGTTTACGAGGGAATTTCGGGACTTGCACTTATGGCATCAATCGGACACTTTGCAAAGAAAATTAAAAGTGACGCAAAAATGATTGACATTGTACCGGATAATGAGTACGATGACGATTGATTTATTATTTTACAAAATCACCTCCTGTCGATTGGCAGGAGGTTTTGTTTGGTGTTGGTTAAAAGAATAAGTTTAATACCGCAAATAGAAAATCTGAAATTCAGGTCAACCCTTTTTAAAGGGTTGCGGGTTTGGGCAGAGCCCATAAAATAATAAATATGTACTAATTTTAATAAAAAACAAACAGTTGTAATTACACAATAGAATAACCAAACTTTAGATTAATAAAAACTATAAAATAAAGCTAAAGTAAAGACTAATAAGTGGCAGAAAGTAAAAAAGTTACACTTTAATAAGTAGAGAAAAGATATTTTAAAGGACATAAAAGTTTTGAGGTGTGGCTGATTTGCCCTTGAAAAGCGGCAAATCAGTAGTTATTTTTCCTTTTGTGCTGTCGCTTTTAAAGGCTCTCGCCATTATGTTCAAGCCGCCAAACAGCAAGCCGTATGGCTATTAAAATTTGCATTAACTTAAAGCATTCGTGGGCGTTGTCAACACCCACAACCTTTGAAAAGGTTGACCAAACTTTTAACTTCGGGACGGAAACATTTTCTTTTGCCGTACTTTGTTGCCCGACCGAAAGTCGGCTAAACCATAATTTACTCCAACTATTGATAATGAACCAATAATTTTAAGTTACTGCTATTTCTCCCTAAAATGCAAAAATCGGTGCAATCATAAGACTGCACCGATAATTTTTTTAAATTAAACTTATCTACAACAGTAGAAATAAATTACTTTGAAAGTAACTTCTTAATTCTCTCTACTGCCTCGATTGTGTTCTCTCTGTCGCCAAATGAAGTAAGTCTAAAGTAACCTGCACCGTTCTTACCAAAGCCCTCACCCGGAGTACCTACTACATTTGCCTCTGTAAGGAGGAGGTCAAAGAATTCCCAGCTGCCCATATTGTTAGGACACTTGAGCCAAATGTATGGTGAGTTCTTACCGCCTGTGTAGTAAATGCCAAGCTCGTCCATTGCTGAAGAAATAATCTTAGCGTTTTCCTGATAGTAAGAAATGTTCTCTTTAATCTGCTTTTGACCCTCTTCGCTGAATACAGCGGCTGCTGCACACTGAACAGGCCATGAAACACCGTTGAACTTTGTTGCCTGACGGCGATACCATGTGTTGTAAATGTTGTGACCGTCACGCTCAAGCTCTCTCGGAATGATTGTGTAGCCGCATCTTGTGCCTGTAAAACCGGCTGTCTTAGAAAGTGAACACATTTCAATAGCGCACTTTCTTGCGCCCTCAATAGCGAAAATTGAACGAGGGAGATCCTCAGTAATAAATGCCTCATAAGCTGCATCGTAAAGAATGATAGCGTCATTCTTTAGTGCATAGTCAACCCACTGCTTGAGCTCTTCTGCTGTATAAGCTGAACCTGTTGGGTTATTTGGTGAGCAAAGGTAGATGATGTCAGCCTTTACATTCTCGTCAGGGAGAGCGGCAAAGTTGTTCTCACGATTTGAGTTAGCGTAAACAATCTTTCTGCCTGCCATAATGTTTGAGTCAACATATACAGGGTAAACAGGGTCTGTAACGAGTACAACATTATCCTTGCCGAAAATATCGCCAATGTTGCCGCAGTCAGACTTTGCACCGTCCGATACAAAGATTTCGTTTGCGCCAACTGTTACGCCAAAGCCTGCATAGTAGTTAGAGATTGCCTCTCTGAGGAAAGCGTAACCCTCATAGTCAGGATAACCCTTGAATGTATCCTTATGTGCAAGGTCTTCTGCGCCCTTTTTCATAGCCTCAATTACAACAGGAGCAAGCGGAAGTGTAACATCGCCGATACCGAGCTTGATAACCTTTTTGTCAGGGTGCTCCTGCATATACTTATTTGTTCTTGACGCAACCTCTGCAAAAAGATAGTTTGGCACGAGGTTGTCAAAATTTCTGTTAATCTGCATTATTATCAATCCTTTTCTGATATATGAGCAAAAGGTTAGTGACAAATAATTGCCAAAACCAAGAAAATTCCAAAATTACTTATCAAGTGACGCCTTAATAAACTCTCTGAAAAGCGGATGAGCTCTGTTAGGACGGGACTTGAACTCAGGGTGATACTGAACACCGATATAGAACTTGTTTGCAGGGATTTCTACTGCCTCAACAAGCATACCGTTTGGCGAAGTACCAGTAATAATCATACCTGCCTTTTCAATCTCTTCTCTGTAATCATTATTGAACTCATAACGATGACGGTGGCGCTCCTGTACCTCTGCCTTGCCGTAAGCTCTCTCCATAATTGAGCCTTTTTTGATAACGCAAGGATATGCACCAAGGCGCATTGTGCCGCCCATATCTTCAATGCCGAGCTGCTCAGGCATAAGGTCAATTACATTGTGCTTGCCCTCAGGAGCAAACTCACCGCTGTTTGCGTCCTCATAGCCGAGTACATGCTTAGCAAATTCAATAACTGCTGTCTGCATACCAAGGCAAATGCCGAGGTATGGAATATCGTGCTCACGAGCGTATTTAGCAGCCATTACCTTGCCCTCAACACCTCTGTTGCCAAAGCCGCCCGGAACAAGGATACCGTCTACATCGCCCAAAAGCTCATCAGCCGAATACTTAGTGATAAGCTCGCAGTCAACCCACTTAATGTCTACATCTGCCGAATTTTCAAAGCCTGCATGGCGGAGTGCCTCTGCAACTGAAAGGTATGCGTCATGGAGTGCAACATATTTACCGCAAAGAGCAATTCTGCACTTCTTTGTACGGTTGTTAATTCTCTCGAGCATTTCTTTCCACTCTGTAAGGTCAGGTGTTTTGTCGGTAGCAATGTTAAGCTCACGACAAACTACATTTGAGAAATTGCTCTCCTCAAGCATAAGTGGTGCCTGATAAAGAGTTGGAAGTGTGATATTTTCGATTACGCAGTCAGGCTTAACATTGCAGAACAGAGCAATCTTCTTGAAAATGCTTTCCTCAAGCGGTTCGTCACAACGGAGAACGATAATGTCAGGGTTGATGCCGAGTGAACGGAGCTCCTTAACAGAATGCTGAGTTGGCTTAGACTTATGCTCCTCACTGCCCTTAATGTAAGGCACGAGTGTAACATGAATGAAAATGCTGTTTTCTCTGCCAACCTCAAGTGATACCTGACGGATTGACTCAAGGAAAGGCTGGCTTTCAATATCGCCTACTGTACCGCCGATTTCTGTAATAACAACATCGGCGTCTGTTTTTTCACCTACATTGTAGATAAAAGACTTGATTTCGTTTGTAATGTGTGGGATTACCTGTACTGTTTTGCCGAGGTAATCGCCGTGACGCTCTTTTTCAAGAACATTTGAGTATACCTTACCTGTTGTGAGGTTTGAGTATTTGTTGAGATCCTCATCAATAAAACGCTCATAGTGACCGAGGTCGAGGTCTGTTTCTGCGCCGTCCTCTGTTACATAAACCTCGCCATGCTGGTATGGGCTCATTGTACCCGGATCAACATTGATGTATGGATCGAGTTTTTGAGCGACTACCTTAAGGCCTCTTGCCTTAAGGAGTCTGCCGAGAGAAGCTGCTGTAATACCCTTGCCAAGACCGGATACTACGCCGCCTGTTACAAATATATATTTTTTAGCTTTCTTTTCAGTATGATTAGCCATAAATTATACCTCAATCTCTCCTTCAAATACTTTTTCAGCGTTACCTGTCATATATACAGTTTCGTCTGTATAATTGATGACAAGGTCGCCGCCCTTGAGCTTGATTTTAATATCTTCGCCCTTCTTGCAGAATCCGTTTTCGCAAGCTGCAACCGCTACTGCGCAAGCGCCTGTACCGCAAGCCCAAGTTTCGCCTGAGCCTCTCTCCCATACTCTCATCTTAATTGTATGGTCGTCAAGAACTGTAACAAACTCTGTATTTACTCTCTCCGGGAAGAGTTTATCGTTTTCAAACATAGGACCAATCTTTTCAATGTCAAGATTGTCAATGTCATCCATAAATACAACGCAGTGTGGGTTACCCATTGATACGCAGGTAATGTTGTACTCCTTGTCGCCGATAGTAACAGGCTCGTTTACGATTTTATCCTTGTCCATAGCAACAGGAATTTCCTTTGGATCAAGAATTGCCTTGCCCATATCAACTCTAAGGCTTGTTACCTCGCCGTTTGTTGTGTAAGCCTTAAGACTCTTAATGCCTGAGAGGGTTTCGATTGTGATTTCGTCCTTCTCTTTATAGTCAACCATACCATGGTCATAGAGGAACTTACCTACGCAACGGATACCGTTACCGCACATTTTACCCTCTGAACCATCAAGGTTATACATTTTCATCTTTGCGTCAGCAACCTTTGACGGACAAACAAGAATAATACCGTCACCGCCGATACCGAAGTGTCTGTCTGAAAGTCTTACAGAGAGAGCCTCCGGATTGTTGATTTCCTGATCAAAAGTGCTGAAATAAATGTAGTCATTGCCGATGCCCTGCATCTTTGTGAATTTTAGCATTTCTTTCTCATCCCTCATATGATTAATATCTATAAGCTCTGTGCTGTGCTGTGTGTAGTGGCTCTTTAAGCAATCTGCAAGTGCGTTTGCGGTATCAAGAGCTGTAAGACAAGGAATGTTTCTTTCAACGGTCTTTCTGCGGATTTTAACAGAATCTCTTGACGGTATTCTGCCCTTGGCAGATGTTGAAATAACATACTGAATCTTGCCCGACTCAATAAGTGTGAGTGTGTTGTCTGTCTTGCACTCGTGAATTTTCTTTACAGCAACAGCGTCTATACCATACTTTTTAAGTACAGCCGCTGTGCCCTCGGTAGCATAAATCTTAAAGCCGAGGTCATAGTACTTCTTGGCAATTTCGCCGATTTCTGCCTTATCGGAATTACGAACAGTAATAAATACACCGCCGTTTTTCTTCATCTTGTAGCCTGCACCGATAAGTCCCTTATAAAGAGCCTCTTCAAGAGTGCCTGCAACACCGAGAACTTCACCTGTTGACTTCATCTCAGGGCCGAGGTGGTTATCAACATTTATGAGCTTTTCAAAGCTGAATACAGGTACTTTTACCGCAATATAAGGGCTCTTTCTGTAAAGTCCTGTGCCGTAGCCCATATCCTTGAGCTTTTCGCCGAGCATTGCTCTTGTGGCAAGGTCAACCATCGGTACGCCTGTAACCTTACTGATATAAGGAATTGTTCTTGATGAACGAGGATTAACCTCGATTACATAAAGCTCGTCTTTATAGATAAGGTACTGAATATTTACAAGTCCCTTTGTCTGTAACTCAATAGCAAGGTTCTTTGAGCTTTCAATGATTGTCTGTGTCATCTGGTCTGAAATATTCCAAGCAGGATATACGGCGATTGAGTCACCGGAGTGAATACCGGCTCTCTCAATATGCTCCATAATACCCGGAATAAGAATATCCTCACCGTCGCAGATAGCGTCAACTTCAAGCTCTGTACCCTGTAAGTATTTATCAATAAGGATTGGGTTCTCTATATTCTGTGCAAGAATAATAGCCATATACTCCTTAACATCTGCCTCGTTGAATGCGATAATCATATTCTGACCGCCGAGTACATAAGACGGACGGAGAAGTACAGGATAGCCGATTGTCTGTGCAACCTCAAGCGCCTCATCGGTTGTCATAACTGTAACGCCTCTCGGACGCTTAATGTGGTATTTCTCAAGGAGCTCGTCAAAACGCTCTCTGTCCTCTGCCATATCAATAGCGTCATATGAAGTACCGAGGATATTTACACCGCAGTCGCTCATATGTTTTGTGAGCTTAATGGCGGTCTGTCCGCCGAAAGCAACTACAACGCCGTATGGCTTTTCTGTATTGATAATGCCCATTACATCTTCTGTTGTAAGCGGTTCAAAGTAAAGTCTGTCGGCTGTATCGAAGTCAGTTGATACGGTTTCAGGGTTGTTGTTTACGATAACAACATCGTAGCCTGCCTTTTTAAGTGCCCATACGCAGTGAACAGACGCATAGTCAAACTCGATACCCTGACCGATTCTGATAGGGCCTGAACCAAATACGATAACTGTCTTTTTGTCTGATTTATTATTCTTAATAAACTCTTCTGCCTCGTTTTCCTTATCAAAGGTTGAGTAAAAGTAAGGTGTCTGTGCCTCAAATTCAGCGGCGCAGGTATCAACCATTTTATATACAGGCAAAAGGTTCTTTTCGCATTTCTTACCTGTAATAGCCTCAATAGTTCTGTTGAGGAATCCCATTTTCTTTGCTCTGTAGTAGAGGTCATCTGTAAGCTCGCTGTTTTTAAGCTCATTCTCAACAGCAATGATATTCTTGAGTTTCTCCAAGAACCACTCGTCAATAAGTGTAACTTCGTGAATCTGCTCTACAGTAATGCCTCTCTTGAGTGCCTCATATACGCAGAAAATTCTCTTATCATCGCAAACGCTTAATCTGTCGTAAACAGACGCATTTGAAAGTTGAGCAAATTCCTTATCATCGAGTGTATCGTGAGAAATCTCTGCACCTCTTACAGCCTTCATAATAGCCTGCTCAAATGTAGGAGCAATAGCCATAACCTCGCCTGTTGCTTTCATCTGAGTACCGAGTGTGCGGTTTGCATATACAAATTTATCGAACGGCCATTTTGGGAATTTAACTACAACATAGTCGAGAGCAGGCTCAAAGCAAGCGTATGTTGTACCCGTTACGGCGTTCTTGATTTCGTTGAGTGTGTAGCCGATAGCAATCTTAGCCGCAACCTTGGCAATCGGATAACCTGTTGCCTTTGAAGCAAGAGCAGATGAACGGGAAACTCTTGGGTTTACCTCGATTACGGCATAATCAAATGTTTCCGGATTAAGTGCGAACTGGCAGTTACAGCCACCCTCTACCTTTAAGGCAGAGATAATGTCGAGTGCCGCACTTCTGAGCATCTGATACTCTTTATCTGCAAGAGTAACGGTAGGAGCAATAACGATACTGTCGCCTGTATGTACGCCGACAGGGTCAAAGTTCTCCATTGAACAAACGGTAATAACATTGCCTTCGCTGTCACGCATTACCTCAAACTCTACTTCTTTCCAACCCGAAATACATTTCTCTACAAGAACCTGTGTAATCGGCGAAAGCTCAAGGCCGTTTGAAGTGATTTCTCTTAATTCTTCTTCGTCATTTACGATACCGCCGCCTGTACCGCCGAGTGTAAATGCAGGACGGATAATTACAGGGTAGCCGATTTCATCGGCAAATTTTACGGCAGACTCAACATCGTTTACAACGAGTGACGGAATAACAGGCTGTCCGATTTCAAGCATTGTGTCCTTGAACATCTGTCTGTCCTCTGCCTTGTCAATTGTTTCGGGGTTTGCACCGAGGAGCTGAACTCCGTATTTATCAAGGAAGCCTTCCTTTGCAAGCTGCATGGAAAGTGTAAGACCTGTCTGACCGCCAAGCGTAGAAAGCAGGCTGTCCGGGCGTTCCTTTTTAATAATTCTCTTTACTGTTTCAAGTGTGAGCGGCTCGATATAAATTTTATCGGCCATTGCGTTATCTGTCATAATGGTAGCAGGGTTTGAGTTTACAAGAATAACCTCAAGTCCCTCTTCCTTGAGCGCACGACAAGCCTGTGTGCCTGCGTAGTCAAATTCAGCAGCCTGACCGATTACAATCGGGCCTGAGCCGATTACCATAACTCTTTTAATGTTGCTTTTAAGTGGCATAAAATCATTCCTTATCCTTATTTAAAAAATCATATTCGTATATAAATTATGGATAGTATTATTTATTGTTTTTCATTAAATCAATGAAACGGTCAAACAAAAATGCTGTATCGTGAGGGCCGCCGCAAGCCTCGGGGTGGAACTGAACCGAGAAAGCAGGCATATTGTTGTACTTAACGCCCTCGCAGGTGTTGTCGTTGCCGTTTACAAAGCTAACCTCGCCGTTTGACGGCATACTGTCGCTTACAACCGCATAGCCATGGTTTTGAGAAGTAATGTAAACTCTGCCTGTTTCTACCTCTTTGGCAGGCTGATTTGCTCCTCTGTGACCGTATTTGAGCTTTTCGGTTTTAGCGCCCTGACTGAGTGCCAAAAGCTGGTGACCAAGGCAGATACCGAAAGTAGGAATTTTATATTCGCAAAGCTTTTTAAGCTCTGCAATAATTGCTGTGTTGTCTGAAGGATCTCCGGGGCCGTTTGAAAGCATAACGCCGTCAGGGTTCATAGCCTTAATCTGCTCTGCTGTGGTATGAGCAGGCACAACCGTAACATTACAGCCACGCTTTACAAGCTCTCTGCCTATGTTGTGCTTTGCGCCAAAGTCCATAAGTACAACATTGAGGTCGCCGTTTTCGGCTTTGAACTCCTCTTTTTCGCTGATTGTTGTACTCTCAACAGCCTGCTCGATTTTATAAGCCTTAATCTCTGCAAGCTCTTCCTCGGTAACCTCGCCCGAATAAGCAATTTTGCAGTTAAGCACACCGTACTCACGCACAATTCTTGTGAGCGCTCTGGTGTCGATTCCGTAAATGCCCGGAATATTTGACTCTTTTAAAAAGGTGTCAAGATCGCCCTCGCAACGGAAGTTAGAGGGAGCTTGGCACCATTCTCTTACAATATAACCTCTGAGTGAGGGCACTTTGCTCTCAAAATCAGCGGGAATTACACCATAGTTACCGATTAAAGGGAAAGTCTGAATAACCACCTGACCAAAATAAGAAGGGTCGGTGAGTGTTTCAAGATAACCGGTCATAGCTGTTGTAAAAACCAATTCTCCCATTGTTTCTTTTTCTGCACCAAATGATTTACCCTCAAAAACTGTTCCGTTTTCAAGTATCAAATATGCTTTACGGCTCATAAACACACATTCCTTTCAGAAATTTTGCATAATTAGTTTTCGTAAGTTTTAATAACCTGCATTGCAATCTGCATTTTGCTCATTCTCATATCCATCGCCTGCTTTTCAAGATAGCGATGTGCCTCCTGTTCGGTCATATTGAGGCAGGTAATAAGCAGGAGCTTGGCTCTGTTTATTATCTTCATATCCTCTACAATATGGCGGAGTTTTTCATTTTCCTCGTTTACTGTGAGCATTCTCATTCTGAAACACTCGGTAAACTGCACAAAGTGATGAAACAGATGCTTATTAATAGGCTTAGCTATTACAAGCACACCATGCTCGGTAAGGGCATCGTTTACATCGTCTGCATTTTTTTGCGGAACAATAATAACCACGCTTGAACGGGTGACTTTTGCAAAGTGCATAGAAAGCTCTATACCGCTTTCCTCTGCAAGAGGCGCATTAATACAGATAAGGTCAAACTCGTCATTATCCACAAGTTTTTTTGCTGTTTTGGAATTATCAGCTATTGAAGTCTGCGAAAAGGACTCAATCTTGAGCAACTGCGCAAGTGACTGAGCGCTTTGGACAGAGTGTGAAATAATCAAAGCTTTTTTCATAACCTTATCACCTCATTCACTTATCTTCAACATCATATTTTACAAGATTTCGGAGTGTTCTAATTTACATAAAGGAATTATAATATATTTTTTTATGGATTTCGACAATTACAATTCCAATAATGCAAAATCAGTTACACAAATGTTAAAAAATGATGAAATTTAAAGATATTTTTGATTTTTTCAAATGATATTCAGTGTTGCTGTTGTTAATGATTTTTGGTTGATACGAGCAACGCTCACTGTACTTTATGCCGTCACAAATTATTGATAGCCAAATGCGACAGCAACAAGAGGAAAAACTGTGTTGCTAAAACTGCTGATTTGCCGTTTTTTAAGGGCAAATTATGGCTCTGCTCAAACCCGCAACCCTTTAAAACGGTTGACCTGAATTTTGAATTTTTTAATCTAAACTTTGCGGTAACGGCAATCTAAATTTTTGCAACACTTATTTATTATTTGCAACACATATTTACAAAAAGGCTGTTTCATTTTTTAGATGAAACAGCCTCGTTGCCGTATAATTTTATAATTAAGCTAAATAGCTTAATTCTCGCCCTTGCTCAAAAGCATTCTGTCGTTTTCGAGCTTAGAGCCGCTCACTTTTTCAAATTTCTGCAGGAGGTCGTCTACTGTGAGCTTTTTCTTTTCTTCGCCCGAAATATCAAGTATAACCTTGCCGTTGCTCATCATAATAAGACGGTTGCCATGTACTATGGCATCGTGCATATTGTGAGTAACCATAAGTGCTGTAAGGTTATTTTCGGCAATAATCTTGTCGCTAAGCTCAAGCACCTTTGCGGCTGTTTTTGGGTCAAGCGCCGCTGTATGCTCATCGAGGAGCAACAGCTTTGGCTTGTTGATTGTAGCCATTAAAAGTGTGATTGCCTGTCGCTGACCGCCCGAAAGAAGTCCTACCTTTGAGGTCATTCTGTCCTCAAGTCCAAGCTCAAACTGCTTTAAGAGGTTTCTGTATTCTTCCTTTTCAGACTTTTTAACGCCCCAGCGAAGTCCTCTTTTCTGTCCTCGTCTTGCCGCAAGAGCAAGGTTTTCCAAAATTTCCATATCGGCAACAGTACCTGTCATAGGGTCTTGGAAAACTCTGCCGAGATACTTTGCCCTTTTATGCTCGGGAAGTCCCGTTACATCTACGCCGTCAATAAGAATCTGACCGCTGTCAACCGGCCACACGCCTGCAACCGCATTGAGTGTGGTTGACTTACCTGCGCCGTTGCCGCCAATGATTGTGCAAAAATCGCCTTCGTTTAGGTGAAGTGAAACTCCGTTAAGCGCTACCTTTTCATTTATTGTGCCTTTGTTAAAGGTTTTGTGAATGTTAATAATATCAAGCATTGTCACTGCCTCCGTTTGACTTGTTAGCCTTTAAATTCATTTTAGCTACCTTTTTAAAGGAGGTTTTACTCTTTTTCTGCAAATAAGGTACAGCAAGGAAAATTGCAACAATAATTGCTGTAAAGAGCTTTGTATCGTCGGTAGGCATCTTGAGCCAAAGAACTATGCCCATTGCAATGTAGTAAAGAATACCGCCTACAATTACAAATACCATTTTAATAACAAAGTTCATCCTCTTGCGGAATAAAGCCTCGCCGAGAACCTCGCCGATGATAACAGCAGCAAGACCGATAACGATTGCGCCTCTGCCCATATTGATGTCGGCAAAGCCCTGATACTGTGCGAAAAGTGAACCTGCAAATGCAACAAGTCCGTTTGAAACTGCAAGTGCAATTACCTTTGCAACATTAATATTAATGCCCTGAGCCTTACTCATTGCAGGGTTTGAACCTGTTGAGCGGATTGTAGAGCCCTGCTCAGTACCGAAGTACCAATACATAGCCGCAATAACAATAGCCGCAATGGCAAGTCCGATAATAATTGAAAGGTTGATGTCGCTTGCGGAAATAACAAGCGCATAGTTTCTATAACTTACAGGTAAGTTTGATTTACCCATTATATTCAAATTGATTGAGTACAGTGCTATCTGTGTGAGAATACCTGCGAGTATGTCGGGAATACCGAGCAAGGTATGCAATAGTCCTGTGATAAGTCCTGCCGCAATGCCTGCGAGAATGGCTACAATGAGCGCCACCCATACAGAACAGCCGTTGATAAGCAATATTGCCGTAACAGCGCCGCCTGTGGCAAACGAACCGTCTACGCTAAGGTCGGCAAAGTTTAAAAGTTTGTAGGTGATAAATACACCAAGTCCCATAAGTCCCCAAATGATGCCCTGTGCAATGTTGCCAGGCAAAGCCGCAACAAAATTGGCAGGATTAAGAGAACCAAAGTATTCTGCTAAAAATTCCATAAGAACCACCAATACATAAAAGATTGGGGTGTCGTTTTATCGGCACCCCACCGTTTTTTAATTTAAAATTAAGGTAATTATATAAGGATAATTATTCCTCAATAGCCTCGTAATCTGACGGAACTGTGATTCCGTAAGCATCGCAACGGCTCTTTACATACTTCTTTGTTACACTTGGAGCTGACTCAACCTTTAATGAAGTAATGTCTGCGCCGTTTACAAGAATGTCGTAAGCCATTTCGCCTGTTTTCTGACCAAGCTCATAGTAGCTGATTGAAAGTGTTGCAACACCGCAGCCCTTACAAATACCCTCTTCACCTGCGATGATAGGTGTTTTGGACGCTGATGCTGTGTTGTCTATAATACCTGTGTTAGATGCTGCTGTGTTATCTGTCGGAACATAGAGAACATCGCTCTCGTCACAAGCTGTCTTTGTTACAGCTGCAACATCGTTAGAGTCTGCGAAAGAATATGTCTTTACTGTGTAGCCTGCGCTCTCAAAGAAAGGAGTGATTGTGTCGCTCTGATACTTTGAGTTAGCCTCAGCCGAGCAATAGAGAATACCTACTGTTTTTGCGTCAGGGAAAAGCTCTTTGAGCATATCAGCCTGCTTGTCAAGAGGAGCAAGGTCTGTTGTGCCCGATACATTCATTCCCGAAACACCTGTCCACTCTGCCATATCAAGAGCTGTGCCGTAGTCTGTGATTGATGTGCCGAGAACAGGGATAGTAGGTGTAGCTGTGTATGCAGCCTGAAGTGCGGCTGTACCGTTGCCGAGGATTAAATCATAGTTTGAAGAAACAAACTGATTGCAGATTGTTGCGCAGTTAGCCGAATCACCCTGTGCGTTCTGCTCGTCGAACTTAACATTGTCTGCGCCGAGCTTTTCTGTAAGAGTATCCTTAAAGCCCTTTGTGGCAGCGTCAAGTGCCTCGTGCTGAATAAGCTGACAGATGCCAACATTGTAAACCTTGCCTGCGTCTGCCTGTGTAGCCGATGCGGCAGTTGAATTGTTTGATGAAGTGCCGCCTGTGCAGCCTGCGAGTGCAGCTGTTACTGTGAGCGCTGCTGTTGCAGCAGCTAAAACTTTTTTTGTCATTTTCATAAAAAATTCGTCCTCTCATTTTTGCTTTAGCACTTAAACGAACATATGCTTTAAAGTTTTTATGCGCTAAAGCAAATATCTCGTATAGTATTATATACCCATTGTACGAATTTTGCAATAGCTAAAAGGTAATTTTATATGCTTTTAATAGCAAAACCATTTGATTTTTTGCTATTTTACCGCCACATTTTCATCACCAAGCTGGTGTTTTAGCTCTTTTATCATAACATCGTTAAGGCTGACCCACATATTTAAGGGCGCTTTTACCTTGCGTTTTGAATTTGTAAGGTAAAAAATAACAGGAGTTCTGCCGTCAAAAATATCAGTCACCCTCTTTGCACGATAGTACATATCCGTATTGAGGTCATCAATTCTTAAATACAAAGCCTGCGGTGCGGTATTTTTATTGTAAGCGACAGTATTTGCACCCTCTGCCCTGCGTTTTTCTGCATTTGTGGGCGGCATATCTTTACATTCGTCATTATTAAAAGCCTTTGCTATGCTGTCGCTGATTATCTTAGGCTCTTCGTCCTCTTTAAAATTCAGCGAGCCCTTTATAATTACAGGCGTGTTTTCATTTAAAAGTATTGTGCTTTTTTCGTACACATTCGGGAAAACAACAACCTCTATAATGCCATATTTATCCTCAACATTTATAAAAGCCATCAGCTTGCCGCTTTTTGTAACCTGAGTTTTAACTCTTGAAACAATGCCGACTATAAGCACTCTTTTTCCGTCAGGATAGCGAGCGGTTTCGTTGGTGATAATCTCGCCTATTCTGTCGGCATTCATTCGCTCTGCATACAGGCTGTAATTATCGGCAGGGTGACCGCTTAGGTAAATGCCTGCGATTTCTTTTTCCATACGCAAAAGCTCGTTTGTTGAAAATTCCTTTAAGTCGGGAAGCTGCGGCTCTGAAGTTGCCTTTACATCATCATCGCCGAGGTCAAAGAACGACAGCTGTCCGCCTTGATTTTTGCGTGACTCATACTCTACATCGTCAAGTACGGTTTTGCTTATGGCAAGCAGCTGACGGCGGTTTGCTCCGAGCCCGTCAAGCGCACCGCATTTAATAAGGCTCTCAATGGCTCGACTGTTCATATTTTTGCCGCAAAGTCTTTTACAAAAATCGTACAGACTTGTAAACGGCTTAAATCTGCGTTCCTTTATAATCTCGTCTATAAAAGCTCTGCCGAGGTTTTTAATTGCGAGCAAGCCGTAACGGATATTGCTGCCCGTTACCGTAAAGCCATGGTCGCTTTCGTTTACGCTCGGAGGCAAAACTCTGATGCCGAGGCGCTGACACTCGCCGATATATGAGGCGAGCTTGTTCTGATTATCAAGCACGCTTGTAAGCAGGGCGGCCATATATTCGTGCGGATAGTGGCATTTTAAATATGCCGTCTTGTACGAAATCATAGAATATGCCGCTGCGTGAGATTTATTGAAAGCGTAGGACGCAAAGCTCTCTATTTCATCATAAATGGAATTTGCAATTTTTTCGTCTATTCCACGGCGAATACAGCCGTCTACAATAATTTTGCCGCTTTCATCTGTAAGTCCATGCAAAAATATTTCCCTCTGCTTTGCCATTTCCTCGGCTTTCTTTTTGCTCATGGCTCGGCGCACAATGTCGGCTCTGCCAAGGCTAAAGCCTGCAAGCACCCTGAGAATTTGCATAACCTGCTCTTGATACACAATACAGCCGTAGGTTACCTCAAGAATCGGCTTTAAAAGCGGGTGCTTATAGGATATGTGCGAGGGGTTGTGTCGGCAGTCTATATAGCGAGGAATACTGTCCATTGGTCCTGGGCGGTAAAGGGATACCACCGCTATCAAATCCTCGATTGAATCGGGTTTAAGGCGCATGAGAACATTTTTCATACCCTGACTTTCAAACTGAAAGACGCCCTCTGTATTGCCCTGAGAAATCATTGCAAAAACCTTTTCGTCTTTATCGTTTATATTATCGGGGTCATATTTGGGGTGATTTTTTTTAATCTGCTTGTCTGCATAATCTATAACAGTGAGGTTGCGCAAGCCGAGAAAGTCCATTTTAAGAAGTCCAAGCTCCTCAAGGGTGGTCATTGTGAACTGCGTTACCACATTATCGTCATTTTTTGAAAGCGGAACATAGTCCGATACGGGTCTGTCGGTAATTACCACACCTGCGGCGTGCATTGTGGCGTGTCTTGGCATACCCTCAATGCTCCTTGCTATGTCGAGCAGCTGTTTTGTCTGCTCGTCCTCCTCGTAACGGTTTCTCAGCTCCGTACTTGTTTTAAGCGCCGAGTCGATTGTAACTTTTAATTCCATCGGCACAAGTTTTGCTACGGAATCCACCGTTGCATACGGAATTGCAAGCACTCTGCCCACATCTCTAATTGCGCCCCTCGCCGCCATTGTACCGAACGAAATTATCTGCGCTACCCTGTCTGTGCCGTATTTGCGCACTACATAGTCGATTACCTCTCCTCTGCGCTCTGTGCAAAAGTCAACATCAAAGTCGGGCATACTTACTCTTTCCGGATTTAAAAATCTTTCAAAAAGCAGATTGTACTTAATGGGATCTACCGCTGTAATTCCTATGCAGTAGGCGCAAAGTGAGCCTGCGCCCGAACCTCTGCCGGGGCCTACGGGGATTTTCTCACTCTTTGCGTACTGCACAAAATCGTTTACGATAAGGTAATAATCGACAAAACCCATTTTTGAAATTGTGGCAAGCTCGTATTCCAGCCTGTCCGTCAAAGACTTATCGGGATTTTGTCCGTAATGCCTGTAAAGTCCCTCATAGCATTTCCTGCGAAAATACTCATAGTGGTCTTCGTTGTTTGGCACATCAAAGCGTGGCAGCTTGCGAACGCCAAACTCAAACTCTACATTACAGCGGTCGGCAATTTTTTGCGTGTTATCATACGCCTGCGGAAGATTTGGGAACAGCGCACGCATTTCTTCCTCTGTTTTAAGGTAAAATTCGCTTGTCTGAAACTCCATTCTGTCCACATCGTTTACAGTGCGGTTTGTCTGTATGCAAAGCAGAATGCTGTGAGTAAAGCTATCCTTTTTATCTATATAATGGCTGTCGTTTGTAACCACAAGCTCTGCGCCGATTTCGCTTGCAAGGCAGATAAGCTGCGGATTGATTTTCTTTTGTTCCTCAATGCCATGGTCTTGCAGTTCTATAAAAAAGTTTTCTCTGCCGAAAATCGACTGATAAAAAAGAGCCTTCTGCTTTGCACCGTCATAATTTCCGTCAAGGAGAGCCTGCGGAATTTCACCCGCAAGACAGGCAGAAAGGCAGATAAGGCCCTTGTTATATTGCTTTAAAAGCTCGTCATCTATTCTCGGTTTGGAATAAAATCCCTCGGTAAAACCCTTTGACACGAGCTTGATAAGATTTTGATAACCCTCGTTATTCTCGCAAAGCAGAACCATATGATAGTATTTTTCATAGGCTGAGGTTTTGTCAAATCGTGAGTGCGGAGCAACATAAACCTCACAGCCGATAACGGGCTTTACCCCCTGCTTTTTGCATGCACGATAAAAATCTATCACACCATACATTACGCCATGGTCGGTTATGGCAAGGGCGGTTTGTCCCTTTTGCTTAGCCGATTTAACAAGCTGCTCTATCCTGCTTGCACCGTCAAGCAAGCTGTATTCGGTATGATTATGAAGATGTGTAAAAGCCATAGTTAATCACCGCATACCTTTGCGTTTATTTTTCCGTCACTCAAAATTACTGTAAACTCATCTCCGCCGCTCAGCTGTTTTGCCGAGGTAATTATTTTTTCGTCCTTTTCGGCTATTGCGTATCCTCTGCCGAGTACATTAAGCGGATTTAGACCGTCAAGTTTGGCTTTTGCGGAAACAAGTTTATTTTCCTTTCGAGAAATATTATCATTCATAAGCCGAGAAATTTTTTCGGCTTTAGCTAAAAGCTGTCTTTCTGTTTGCTCTGCCCTCACCTTTGGCGATGACAAAGACATTCTTCTCTGCTGTTTTTCAAGTTTAAGCTGAGCCGTTTTGAATTTTTGCTCAAGAGTTGCGGCAAGGTACTGCCTTTGCTTTTTGTAGTAAGATATAAGCTCCTGCCTGTCGGGTACGGCAAGCTCTGCCGCCGCCGATGGGGTTGATGCTCGCTTATCTGCCACAAAATCGCAAATTGTAAAATCGGTTTCGTGGCCTACACCCGAAATAACAGGAGTCTTACAATGATAAACAGCATACGCAAGCTCTTCATCGTTAAATGCCCACAAGTCCTCAGCCGAGCCGCCGCCTCTGCCGATTATTATAACATCGGCAATTTTGCTTTTGCTGAATTTATTTACTGCGTTTACAAGCTGCTTTGGCGCACTGTCGCCCTGCACCAAAACGGGAGCAAGTATAATGTCAACGCTCGGAAATCTTCGTCTTAAAATATTGGTAATATCCTGCACCGCCGCACCTGTGGGCGAGGTGATAACTCCGATTGTTTTCGGAAATTTTGGCAACGGCTTTTTATGCGCAGGGTCAAAAAGTCCTTTTTTTTCAAGGTCAGATTTAAGCTGTTCAAACGCAAGTGCAAGCGCACCCACACCGTCAGGCTGCATACTGTCTCTTATACACATCTGACGCTGCCGACGATCTACTCTGTGT
>ERZ1026874.743-NODE-743-length-19106-cov-4.883943_pt1 | contig 19106 bp, 16 predicted proteins | sample MGYA00380167_ERZ1026874 | MGnify/ENA primary metagenome ERZ1026874 (study PRJEB33269, sample SAMEA4719803) | human gut metagenome | biome: human-associated habitat; feature: organic feature; material: feces | place: Cameroon | collected 2013-10 ...
GAACAATGTAGATATCGCAGTTTTGACGATTCCCAAAAACAGCGCGGAGGAAGTCGCAGAGCGTCTCGTTTCCGTCGGGGTCAAGGCGATCTGGAATTTTGCACATGTGGATTTGAAGGTTCCAAAAGAAGTGCAGGTTGAGAACGTCCATCTGTCCGACAGCCTGATGAAACTATCTTATATGCTGGAGCGTTACGAAAAGGAGATCAGGAAAACGAATGAATAAATGCGTTTTGCCAGCGTCGGGCTCTGGCCATCCAGTTGTCTGCTGGCTTTTAACTGCGGCGGAAATGAAACGCTGTGACAGCAATACTTCTGAGATTTTCGGCGTCCCGTCCGTCGTTTTGATGGAACGGGCTGCGCTTTCCTGTGTTGATGTGATTGTGTCGCGTCAAAAAAAGCTGGAAGAGCAGGCAGGGCAGCTTGGCTTACATCCAAAACGGCGCGTCCTGATTGCAGCGGGCGGAGGCAATAACGGGGCGGATGGTATCGCAATCGGCAGACTTCTTTTGCAGGAGGGCTATTCTGTTTCCTTTTATCTGGCGTCCGGCGAAGAAAAAGCGGGCGAACTTTTAAAGCTGCAGCTGCATGCGGCAAAGGCTTACGGCGCTGTCATCTGTGACACAATCCCGGATGGAGAATATGATATTATTGTAGATGCTTTGTTTGGAATCGGTCTGTGCCGTCCGGCAGAAGGGGCTTATCGGGAAACGATCGAATGGATCAACGCGCAGGATGCCTTTGTGCTCGCGGTGGATCTTCCCTCCGGAATCGAAACGGATACCGGGGCGGTGCTTGGCTGCGCTGTCCGGGCAGACGTGACAGTCACGTTCGGCTTCTGGAAGCGCGGGCTTTTGTTCTATCCGGGCTGCAAATATACCGGAAAAGTGATCTGCACACAGATCGGCATCACTGAGGATGGATTTTTGGATCAGACGCCGGAAGCCTTTACATTTACTGCACCGGTGGCAGAGCTGCTTCCGGCACGCCCTGAGGATGGAAATAAGGGCACGTTTGGAAAAGTGCTGCTGCTTGCGGGCAGTGAAGCTATGGCGGGAGCGGCGATTCTGTGCGGTCGGGGCGCGTTTTATGCAGGAAGCGGCATGGTAAAGCTTTCCTGCCCGACATTGATACATCCGGTGATTCAGACGGCGCTTCCGGAGGCAATGACCGCAGATTCTGTGGAAGCATCCGCCAGCTGGGCGGATGTGATCGGCGCAGGTCCCGGGCTATCCTTATCTGATCGCGCCCGGAAAGAGCTTTTGTTTGTGCTGCAGCAGACCTTGCAGCCGCTTGTGCTGGATGCGGACGCAATCAATCTTATCGCAAAGGACGAAGCACTTTTACAGGAGCTGATTGAACACCAGCAGAATCCGGCGACGCGCCGGAAGCTGATTTTAACGCCGCATCCCGGGGAGCTTGCCCGGCTGGAGGGCTGCGCGATTGAAGAAATTTTAAAACAGCCCGTGTTCTATGCAAAAAAGTGGGCGAATCGTTTGCAGGCAGCTGTTCTGTGTAAGGGTGCGAGAAGCATTGCAGCTTCGCCGGACGGCAGCATTTATATCAATCGCAGCGGCAACAGCGGCATGGCGGTGGCCGGGAGCGGGGACGTACTGACCGGAATTGTGACGGCACTGCTTTCGACGATCGACGATCCGTTCTGGGCGCTGTGTATCGGCGTCTATCTGCACGGTCTGGCAGGCGACTTGGCAGCCCATACAAAGGGCGAATACAGTATGACCTCCAATGATATCGCGGAAGCGGTCTGGGCGGTACTTGTGAAGCAGGAGAAAAATTATGTGTGAGGAAATGATCAAAAATCTCTATAGAAGAGTGTGGGCTTGCGTAAATTTGGACGCGCTGCACGACAATCTGCGCCAGATTGCAGCCTGTCGGAAAAATGATGCCGGAATCATCGCGGTCATCAAAGCGGACGGTTACGGACATGGCGCGGTGATGCTGGCGCGGGAAATGGATGAAATTCCGGAAGTCATCGGCTACGCGGTGGCAACGGAGGAAGAGGCAGTATTGCTGGCAGATGCCGGAATCAAAAAGCCCGCGATGGTGCTCGGCTATACCTTCCCGGAGGCTTATGAGGAAATGGCGCTTCGGGGTGTCCATGCGACGGTTTTCACCGATCAGATGCTGGAGGATATGAACTGCGCTGCCCAAAAAGCCGGCAAAAAGATGCACGTTCACATCGCGGTAGACACCGGTATGTCGAGAATCGGCATCCGCCCAGACGATGAGGGACTTTCCTTTGTCGCACGCGCGATGCAGTGTCCGAATCTTTCCATTGATGGAATTTTTACCCATTTTGCGACAGCGGATGAAGCAGATAAATCCAAAACGAATGTGCAGTATGAAAAATTTTCGAGCTTTACCGATCGTGTGGAAAAGGAGCTTTCCCTGAAAATCCCGCTGCGGCATTGCTCCAACAGTGCGTCCATCCTGGAGCTGCCCGACATGCACATGGATGCGGTGCGCGCCGGAATCATTCTCTATGGCATGTGGCCGTCAGATGAAGTCAAGCGCGACGGCATCGTGTTAGAACCGCTCCTGTCTTTGAAGAGCCGTATCGCTTATATCAAAGAGCTGGATGCAGGGCAGGAAATCAGCTACGGCGGGACGTTCTGTACAGCGAATCCTATGCGTGTGGCGACGATTCCGGTGGGTTATGCGGACGGCTATCCGCGCGGGCTTTCCAACAAGGGCGATGTTCTGATTGCCGGAAAGCGCGCAAGGATCCTGGGGCGCGTCTGCATGGATCAGTTCATGGTCGATGTGACAGAGATTCCGGAGGCAAAGGTAGGGGATGTCGCAACACTCATCGGCACAGACGGCATCGAAACGATTACAATGGAAGAAATCGGAGACCGCTCCGGCAGATTTAACTACGAAACCGCGTGCTGCCTCGGGAAGCGGATTCCACGCGTCTATGAAAAAGGCGGAAAAATCGTCTGTACGCGGGATTATTTTCACGAAGAGAAACTCTTTTTTTAAAGAATGGTATACGCGCTGAGAAAGCAGCCAATACTTGTCCTGAGGTAAAAAAACAGGAAAGGAAGAAAAAAGAGTGAAGCGCGGAGATATTTATTATGCAGATTTAAGACCCGTGGTCGGATCGGAACAGGGAGGTGTCCGCCCGGTGCTGATTATCCAGAACGATATCGGCAACCGTTACAGCCCGACTGTGATCTGTGCGGCAATTACTTCCAGGATGAATAAAACAAAGCTTCCGACCCATATCGAAATTTTTTCCGGGGAATATGAAATCGAAAAGGATTCCGTAATTTTGTTGGAACAGCTCCGCACAATAGATAAAAAGAGGCTGAAAGACAAAGTATGCCATCTGGATGCGCGGGTGATGAACCGCGTAAACTCTGCCTTGAAGGTCAGCCTTTCGCTGGATACATAAAGAAACCGTACAAAGCAGATGTTTTCTTGACGTTTTCCAGCCAAAATGCTATGATAAAGAACTAGAAACACGTTAGATAAAGGAGAAAAGAAATGTCCGGACATTCAAAATTTGCAAACATCAAGCATAAAAAAGAAAAAAATGACGCTGCAAAGGGAAAAATTTTCACCATTCTCGGAAGAGAAATTGCAGTTGCCGTAAAAGAGGGTGGTCCTGACCCTGCGAACAACTTCAAACTGGCACAGGTCGTTGCAAAGGCAAAATCCAACAACATGCCCAACGACACCATCGAACGAGGAATTAAGAAGGCTGCCGGCGATGTCGGCAACGTTAATTACGAATATATCACCTACGAAGGCTATGGCCCCGGCGGAATCGCAATCATTGTCGATGCCCTGACCGATAACAAGAACCGTACCGCTGCCAATGTCAGAAGCGCGTTCACAAAGGGCAACGGCAACATTGGCACACCTGGCTGTGTATCCTTTATGTTCGATAAGAAGGGTCAGATCATCATCGATAAAGAAGAATGTGATATGGAAGCAGACGATCTGATGATGACCGCCCTGGATGCAGGCGCAGAGGATTTCAGCGAGGAAGAGGACAGCTTCGAAATCCTGACCGATCCCGATACTTTTGAAGAAGTGCGCGAAGCGCTGGAGAAGGCAGGCATTCCGATGGCATCCGCAGATGTTACCATGATTCCTCAGAACTATGTCAAGGTAACAGACGAGACTGCATTAAAGGGACTGCAGCGTACCCTGGATCTGCTGGACGAGGATGACGACGTTCAGGCAGTATATCACAACTGGGACGAAGAATAAAACGGACAAAAGACCGGATTTTTGCCGGAAAGACAAAGAGGTAAGAGGATACTATGGCATACGCAAAGGAAACGATCTGTATACAGTCTGGCTGGAAGCCGAAGAACGGAGAACCGAGAGTGCTCCCGATTTATCAGAGTACGACGTTTAAATATGAATCCTCTGAGCAGATGGGCAGACTTTTTGATCTGGAGGAATCCGGATATTTTTACAGTCGTCTGGCAAATCCGACCAACGACTGTGTCGCACAGAAAATCTGTGAACTGGAGGGCGGCGCAGCAGCGATGCTGACCGGTTCCGGACAGGCGGCAAACTACTATGCCGTTTTCAATATCTGCGAGGCGGGCGACCATGTCGTATTATCGTCCACCGTATACGGCGGAACCTTCAATCTGCTGGCGGTTACCATGAAAAAAATGGGCGTATCCTGTACTGTCGTAGACCCGGATGCGGATTACGAGACGATCTGCAAGGCGTTCCAGCCCAATACCAAATGTGTTATGGCGGAATCTCTGGCAAATCCCGCGCTGGTTGTGTTGGATTTTGAAAAATTCGCCCGTGCGGCGCATGCACATCATGTACCGTTAATCGTTGACAACACGTTTCCGACCCCGATCAACTGTAATCCGTTCGAATGGGGGGTCGATATCGTAACACATTCCACCACCAAATATATGGACGGTCATGCAATGGCGCTGGGCGGTGCGATCGTAGATTCCGGCAATTTCGACTGGTCTGCATACCCGGATAAGTTTCCGGGACTCTGCGCACCGGATGAATCCTATCACGGTGTAGTTTATACCGAAAAATTCGGCAAGGCGGCATACATAACCAAGGCAACCTCCCAGCTGATGCGCGATCTCGGCGCGGTACAGTCTCCTCAGAACGCGTTTCTGCTGAATGTCGGTCTGGAGACGCTGCCGCTTCGGATGAAACGCCACTGCTACAATGCGCAGAAGGTTGCGGAATTTCTGGAAGCGAACGAGAAGGTTGCATGGGTCAACTACCCCGGCTTAAAGAGCAGCAAATATTATGAGCTGGCACAGAAATACATGCCGAACGGCACCTGCGGCGTCATTTCCTTTGGATTAAAAGGCGGACGCAAGGCGGCGGAAGAAATGATGGATAAGTTAAAGCTTGCAGCTATTGTTACCCATGTGGCGGATTCCCGCACCAGCATTCTGCATCCTGCCAGCCATACGCACCGTCAGATGAACGACGAGCAGTTAAAAGAGGCCGGCGTAGCGCCCGATCTGATCCGTCTTTCCGTCGGTATTGAAAATGTAAACGATATCATCGCGGATCTGGAACAGGCACTCTAAAATCCTCGTATTGCGTTTTGATCCTATGGGAAAGAGTTTTTTTGCACAGTGAGGGCGAAGCATGAGTTGGGGGAAAAAGAAGAAACACGCTTCACAGAATACCATACCGGCAGCTGAATTCAGGCAGGAGGGGGAGTCTGCGCTTTTTGAGAAAGTGCCAAAGGAACCACCAAAGCCTGCGCCGGGAGAATATCTGGATAACCCGCTTCCCGTTCCCAAACGACATGTCCGCAAAGAAATGAATTATGCTTTTGAACCGTCGCCGGATCTTATGTTTTATGAAATTCCGGTTGCGGATAACGATGATTTTGATGTATAAAATAAATCACTCCTGCACATCCTTTTTGAAAAAGAAATGCGGGAGTGATTTTTTATGGGAAAAAAAGAAGAACAGGAAATGCACCGGGACGAGCGAATCGAGCAGACCGGTCAGTTAACGCTTACAGATAATAAGGAAGAAACCTCGATCCATCTGCTGACGATCATCGGGGAAATTGAGGGGCATGACAACCTCGGAAGCAGCTCCAAAACGACAAAATATGAACATATTCTACCGCAGCTGGCGGCGATAGAGGACAGTAAGAATATTAGTGGTCTGCTTGTTTTGCTAAATACGATGGGCGGCGATGTCGAAGCGGGGCTTGCGATTGCAGAGATGATCGCTTCTTTGAGCAAGCCGACCGTTTCCCTTGTACTGGGCGGCAGTCATTCCATTGGCGTCCCGATCGCGGTGAGCACGGATTATTCCTACATTGTGCCGTCCGGGACAATGGTAATCCATCCGGTTCGCATGAACGGGACAGTGATCGGCGCACAGCAGACCTATGATTATTTCCGGCAGATTCAGGATCGGATCACCGGTTTTGTCTGCAGCCATTGCAGTGTTTCCAAGCAGCGGATGGAAGAGATGATGATCAGACAGGGGATGTTGAGCCGTGACCTCGGGACGATTCTTGTCGGAGAGCAGGCGGTGTATGAAGGGATCATTTCTTCCGTCGGCGGTATTCGCGAGGCAGTGCAGAAGCTTCATGAGCTGGCAGACGGCTATCGGGCAGGTCGGATGAAAAAGAAAAACAGCAATAGTGACAAGAAGAAAATTAAGTGATATACTAAATTGATCTAGTCTTTTTCTGCCTATGCTAATTTAAAAATCCATTTTGCAGATGTAGAAAAAAGGCAGGTCAGTTGGAGGGATGATTATGGCATCAACTGCGTCGAAAGGAAGGAAAAAGACCCCTGCGAAAACAGGCAGAGGCGGCGCAAAGGGTGGAAAACAAAAAACAACCAGAAAACCGAGTGCAGCTGAACTTCAGGCACAAAGCGCGATTACAAGCGAAATTATCCTGATCGGCGTATTAGCACTCACAATATTGCTATTTTTATGCAATTTCGGCGTGATCGGTGTCATCGGCAATCAGATCAGCCGCGTAATGTTCGGTATTTTCGGCACGATGGCATATGCACTGCCGGTACTTGCCTTTATTGCAATCGCGTTTGGCATTTCCAATCAGGGAAATCGGATCGCGTCCATGAAGCTGACGGCGGGAATCATTCTGTTTTTCCTGCTTGGTGTAGTCTGCTCGCTCCTGTTTCAGGGGGGGACGCTGTCGATGGATTATTCGATCCGGGAGCTGTATCTGGAAAGCGCCCAAAAGCGGCTGGGCGGCGGTGTCATATCCGGCTCCCTTGCCTGGGGGCTGCACCGGCTTCTTGGCATGGTCGGCACAGTACTGCTTTTGTTGGTGTTGGTGATTATCTGCACAGTTATTATCACAGAGCGTTCGTTTGTGAACGGTGTAAAGACTTCCGGCAGATATGTCTATGAGACAGCACGTTCCGATGCGCAGAGGTACCGCGAGCGCAGCGAAAGACGCCGGAAAGAGAGCGAAGAGCGCTATGAACAGCGCCGACAGGAAAACGAAGAGCGAAGCGAACGTCTCCGTCAGGAAAACGAGGAACGTTACGAACGCCGCAGACGCGAAAACGAAGAACGTTCCGAGAAACGCAGAGAAGAAGAACTCGCCCGCGAAAAAGAAAGAAAACAGCTCGCCCGTCAGAAGCAGCTTAACGCAGAGCAGCAGCGCGAAGCCAAACAACGCCGCAAGGAAGAGGCTCAGGCACGTCAGGATGCAGATCAGATCTTCCGGATGGAGAAAAAAAGCACGGGCATTATGGCGGACACGACGCTGCGCAAGGCATCTGTCGGCCGTCGCGAGGACATGCACGAAATCACCATAACAGAAAATCCCGGTCAGGTGACGGAGCAGTATACCGTCAGACCGGTAAGTGTCAACCTCGATGCAGACCGCAGGAATGAAACGTTTCCCGATGCAGCGGTAGCGAGTGGGGCAGCTGTTTTAGCGACATCATCGATCATCACAGCAGAAGAAAGCATTCCTGCGGCTGCAGCGGCTGCAGCGGATGCATCCGGCTCAGCTTTAATGAGTCATGTGCGGATTCATTCCGCATATTTGAACAATGACAGTGACACAACCCCTGTACCACAGGACAACACCGCAGAACCGGCGGATGCATTTTTATCGGGAATGCAGGACCCTGTGACCAGCCAGCCGCAGGCGGATGTTTATCAGGATATGAAAGAGGTTCACTACCTGGAACCGAAACAGCCGCAGCAGACAGAAGCATTTGTACCACTGGAATCCAGGGTGGAAACTTCTGTGGTGGAAACTTCTGCACCGGAGGTTACCTTGCATATGGATACACAGCCTGCCTGTGCATCACAGAAGCTTGCTCCTGCACAGGAATTGGAGCAGTCGGATTCGGACAAATTCGACGCTGTGCCGCCCAAGCTTCCATGGAATGACAACATGGACGCTGCGGAGGAGCCGACCGTGATTCCAACCCAAAACCTGCAAAGTACCGGAGTGCCGCGCCCCAAAGCTGTGCCCCCCAAAGCACCGCAGACCGCCGCAGAAGCCACTGTCGTTGGTCAGGAGCTTGCTAAGAAACAGAAAGAACAGGAAAAGCATGCGGCGCAACAGCCACCAAAGCCTGTCGTATACCATTATCCGCCGCTGTCGCTGCTACATAAAAGCAACAACGCCAATAATATGGACAGCGAGTGCGAGCTGAGAGAAACGGCGAAGCACCTCGAGGATACGCTGCAGACCTTCGGCGTAAAGGTCACTGTTACAGATATCAGCCAGGGACCTACCGTAACCCGGTATGAGCTGCAGCCAGATCATGGCGTAAAAGTCAGCAAGATTCTGGGTCTGGCGGACGATATCAAGCTAAACCTCGCTGCGACAGATATCCGAATTGAAGCACCGATTCCCGGCAAGGCCGCAATCGGTATCGAGGTTCCGAACAAAGAGACGATGGCAGTCGGACTGCGGGAGCTTTTGGAAACGGATGCGTTTTCGAACTTCCCGTCCAAAATTGCTTTTGCAGTCGGCAAGGACATCGCCGGCAAGGTGGTCGTATCCGACATTGCAAAGATGCCGCATATGCTGATCGCAGGATCCACCGGTTCCGGAAAATCCGTCTGCATCAATACGCTGATTATGAGCATTTTATATAAAGCGAAACCTTCGGAAGTCAAACTGATCCTCGTCGACCCCAAGGTCGTAGAGCTGAGTGTGTACAATGGCATTCCGCACCTGTTAATTCCTGTCGTAACCGATCCGAAAAAAGCGTCGGCCGCGCTGCAGTGGGGCGTTGCGGAAATGACCGACCGATATCAGAAATTTGCAGACAGCAATGTCCGCGACTTAAAAGGATATAATAAGAAGCTCGAAGAACGAAGACAAAAGGGAGAAGAGGGCGTACCCAACGACCTTCCGCAGATCGTCATTATCGTAGATGAGCTTGCCGACCTGATGATGGTCGCACCGGGAGAGGTGGAAGAAGCGATCTGCCGGCTGGCACAGCTTGCAAGAGCGGCAGGCATCCATCTGATTATTGCGACTCAGCGCCCCTCCGTCGATGTCATCACGGGACTGATTAAGGCGAACATGCCGAGCCGTGTCGCATTCGCGGTCTCCAGCGGCGTCGATTCCCGTACCATTCTGGATATGAACGGAGCAGAGAAGCTGCTCGGAAAGGGCGATATGCTCTTTTACCCGCAGGGCTATTCCAAACCTGTCCGGGTGCAGGGCGCATTCGTTTCGGATAATGAAGTGTCCGATGTCGTGGATTTCTTAAAAAATCAGAACATCGGCAATGTTTACGATACCAGCAATGAAATCGAGGAAAAGATGAAATCCATCGGAACCTCTTCGGGCAGTGCTGCATCCGGCTCATCCGGACCGGAATATGATGCCTACTTTGCAGATGCAGGACGCTTTATTATTGAAAAGGATAAAGCATCGATCGGTATGCTGCAGAGAGTCTTTAAGATCGGCTTTAACCGCGCCGCCCGGCTTATGGATCAGCTGGCGGAGGTCGGTGTCGTCGGGGAAGAAGAGGGAACCAAGCCCCGTAAGGTACTGATGACCGAAACAGAGTTTGAACAGCTGGTAGAGGAAATCCTCTGATACCGGCATACAAAAGCATAGAACATGTCAAACACAGGCAAAGGAGAACGAACAGATGAAATCAGATATCGAAATCGCACAGGAAGCTGTTTTATGGCCGATTCAGAAAGTGGCCGAGCATCTGGATATTCCGGAAGACGATCTGGAGCTTTATGGCAAATATAAAGCGAAGCTTTCCGATGAATATTTAAAATCCATCGAAAACCGCAAAGACGGAAAACTGATTTTAGTGACAGCGATCAACCCGACCCCTGCCGGGGAGGGCAAGACAACCACCAGCGTCGGATTGGGCGAGGCATTTGCAAAAATGGGCAAAAAAGCGGTGATTGCGCTGCGTGAGCCTTCCCTTGGCCCTTGTTTTGGTATTAAGGGCGGAGCAGCCGGCGGCGGTTACGCGCAGGTCGTTCCGATGGAAGACTTAAATCTGCATTTTACCGGGGATTTTCATGCGATTACTTCTGCAAATAACCTTCTGGCGGCGCTTCTGGACAACCATATCCAGCAGGGCAACGCACTCGGGATTGATCCCAGACAGATCGCATGGAAACGCTGCGAGGATATGAACGACCGTGTGCTGAGAAATATCGTTGTCGGTCTCGGTGCAAAAGCGGACGGCGTTGTCCGGGAAGACCATTTCGTAATCACCGTCGCTTCTGAGATTATGGCGATCCTCTGTCTGGCAGACGACATGAACGATTTAAAGGCGCGCCTGGCAAAAATTGTCGTTGCCTATAACTATCAGGGAGAACCGGTGACCGCATCTGATTTAAAGGCGGTCGGCGCAATGGCAGCCCTGCTGAAGGACGCGTTAAAGCCTAACCTGATCCAGACGCTCGAGCATACCCCGGCGATTGTCCACGGCGGCCCCTTTGCCAATATTGCACACGGCTGTAACTCCGTCCGCGCGACAAAGGCGGCGCTGAAAATGGCAGATTATACGATCACAGAGGCCGGCTTTGGTGCAGACCTCGGCGCAGAAAAATTCTTCGATATCAAATGCCGGATGGCTGGCTTAAAGCCGGATGCAGTCGTTTTGGTCGCAACGATCCGTGCACTCAAATATAACGGCGGCATTGCAAAGGAAGACCTGTCTGCAGAAAATCTGGACGCGCTCAAAAAGGGCATTGTCAACCTGGAGAAGCACATCGAAAACCTGCAGCAGTTTGGCGTTCCGGTGGTTGTTACCTTAAACTCCTTCCTGACCGACACCGAGGCAGAGACGAATTTTGTACAGCAGTTCTGTGAGGAAAGAGGCTGTGAGTTCGCACTGTCCAACGTCTGGGCGCAGGGCGGCGAGGGCGGCATTGCGCTTGCAGAGAAAGTATTAAAGACTCTGGAAGAAAAGGAAAGCCATTTTGCCCCGCTGTACGATGAAAATCTTCCAATCAAAGAAAAGATCGGCTGCATTGCGACAAAGATTTACGGCGCAGCTTCTGTTTCCTATACCGCAGAGGCATCCAGACAGATCAAGAAGCTCGAAGAGATGGGCTTTGGAAATCTTCCGGTCTGCATGGCAAAGACACAGTATTCCCTGTCGGATAATGCAAAGCTGTTAGGACGCCCGGAAGGCTTTACGATTACGGTTCGCGACGTGTATGTATCCGCAGGCGCCGGCTTTGTGGTTGCGTTGACCGGCGCTGTGATGACGATGCCTGGACTGCCGAAGGTTCCGGCTGCTGTCAATATCGATGTGGACGAGAACGGAAAGATTACAGGGCTGTTCTGATCCGTTGTCTGAAAAATAACCGAGAGAGGACCCTACAACATGGCAAAAAGAATTGACGGAAAAGCGATTGCCGCACAGATCAAAGAGGAAGTAAAGGAACAGGTACAGCAGTTTGCAAAAGACAACATCTCCGTAACGCTGGCGGTTATTCAGGTCGGTCAGGACCCCGCATCCTGTGTTTATGTCAGAAACAAACAGCGAACCTGTGAGGAGCTTGGAATCCGCAGCCTTTCCTATGAACTGGAAGAAACGACGTCGGAGGAGAACCTGCTTTCCCTGATTCAGGAATTGAACGCCCGGGAGGATGTAGACGGCATTTTGGTGCAGCTTCCCCTGCCCGGACATATCAATGAGAAAGATGTATTAAACGCCATCGACCCTGCAAAGGACGTTGACGGCTTCCATCCTTATAATGTCGGCGCATTGAGCTGCGGGGAAGAGGGCTTTGTTCCCGGCACCCCGGCGGGCATCATTGAGCTGTTAAAGCGCTCCGATATCCGGATCGATGGAAAAGAGTGCGTTGTGATCGGCAGAAGCAATATCGTCGGCAAGCCAATTGCACAGCTGCTGCTTGCAGAAAACGGAACCGTTACAATCGCACATTCCCATACGGTGAATTTAAAAGAGGTGACAAAGCGTGCGGACATCCTCGTCGTTGCGGTCGGCAAACGGCAGATGATTGACGCAGACTATGTCAAGCCCGGCGCAGCCGTGATCGATGTGGGCATCCACAGAGACGAAACAAACCATCTTTGCGGCGATGTAGACTACGAAAGCGTATTCCCGGTCGCTTCTGCGATCACTCCGGTTCCCGGCGGCGTCGGCCCTATGACGATCGCCATGCTGATGAAAAACTGTATTGAAAGCAGGAGAAGACGCCTATGAAATGCCCCAGATGCGGCGCAGACATGAAAGAAGGACAGATGTACTGTGAGCATTGCGGCAGGGAAATCCAGATCGTCCCGGAGTTCGATCCGGCGTTGGAAACTAGCCTCCATAAAGCGCTTTCTGATGTTGGAACCCAGATTGCGGAGAAAACTCCGGAAGATGGCAAACCGGAGACAGATGCAGGGCAAAACGCTGTGTCGGAAAAGCAGCCTTTAGTGAAAATCCGCAGGAAAAAACGCTGGAAAGTGTTTGCAGGCTTTTTAGCCGCAGCAGCTCTCTGCGCGGGCGCGAGCCTGATTTTTTGGCACCACACTCCGGAATATCGCTATGAAAAAGCTGCTGCGCAAATGAAGGAGAAATCCTACGATTCTGCAGCGGAGCTTCTGGAGCCGTTGATTGAACAGGATCCCAGAAATGTGGAATACTTAAACGCGCTGTCTTCCTGCTACTATTTTGAAGGAAAACTGGAAGAAGCAAAGGAGCTTTGCCTGACAATCCTCGATATGGATGCTTCCTGCGAAGACGCCTATAGTCGTTGTGTCGCTATTTATGAAAAACAAAACGACTATGCAGCGATCAATGCGCTGATGCAGAGCTGTCCGGATGTCCAGATCCAGAGCCGATATTTAGATTATATGGCAAATCCGCCGGAATTCGATCTTCAAGGCGGAACTTACCGGGAATCGCAGAATTTAAAGCTGATCGGCAATGCGGCAGGAACCATTTTTTTTACGACAGACGGCTCGGTGCCGGATGAAAACAGTCAGGTCTATACTTCACCGATTCCATTGCTGGACGGGGGCTATGAGATAAAGGCTTTGTTTGTAAACCATTACGGGATTGCCAGCGATGTCTCCTCTGCAGACTATTACATAGATATCAGCAGGCCGGATGCACCCTATGTGACGCCGCTTCCCGGAAACTATGGAAAACCTGTGCAGATCGAGGTGGATGTTCCGGATGGCTGCAGCGTTTACTATACAATGGATAAAACAGAACCGACTGCATCATCGACCCGCTACGAAGAGCCGTTTTGGCTCCCGGTGGGATATTCCACCTTTAAGTTTGTCACAATTGCTCCGGACGGTGTGACAGGCAGCGTAACGGAATGTAATTATACGTTGAACCTGCATCCACTTCTGAGCATGGAGGCGGCATCCAACCAGCTGCTTTTGACGTTAAAAAATGCCGGAGTGGTGACTTCCCTGCAGGGAGATGTCCCGGATAGAGATGGCCGCAACCTCTATACTTTTAAGTATGCCCTTACGATCAACAATCATCACTATTATCTTTATCGGGAATATCACGAGTTAGATGGAGAAAGCAACGCGACCGGAAATGATTATGTGGTAAACTATATGTCCGGAGAATGCTACCGGGCAGAGAAACAGGAGGATAAGAGTTTCAAGCTGTACGCAATAGAGCAGCCGGAAAACGGACAGGAATAAGTACGCTGTCTGCAGACTCTTAAAATATATTGTCCGATCGGACAGAAAGGTGAGAATTTATGTATCCTATTTTAGAAACGAAAAAACTCACTGCCAACATTTACTGGATGGAAGTGAAAGCAGAACGGATCGCAAAATCCTGTATGCCCGGCCAGTTTGTGATTGTGCGGACAGATGCCGACAGTGAAAGAATTCCGCTGACCATTTGTGACTATAACAGAGAAAAAGGAACGATTACGATTGTATTCCAGCCGGTGGGAGCAAGCACCCACCTGATGACCTCCTTAAAAGCCGGGGATGCGTTCCACGATGTGGCAGGCCCTCTGGGATGTCCCTCCGAGCTGACAAAAGAAACAAAGGAAGCCCTGGCTGCAAAGAAAATTCTGTTCGTTGCCGGCGGCGTCGGCACTGCACCCGTTTATCCGCAGGTAAAATGGCTCCATGAGCAGGGTGTTGCAGCAGACGTTATCGTAGGCGCAAAGACAAAAGATCTGCTGATCCTTGAGGAAGAGATGAAGGCGGTTGCAGGAAACTTATATGTGACCACCGATGACGGCTCTTATGGAAGAAGCGGCATGGTAACAAAGACTATTCAGGATCTGGTAGAGCAGGAAGGCAAGCACTATGACCTCTGCGTTGCAATCGGTCCGATGATTATGATGAAATTTGTCTGCAAGACAACAGAAGCGCTGAACATTCCGACGATCGTTTCCTTAAACCCCATCATGGTAGACGGAACCGGCATGTGCGGCGCCTGCCGTGTTACTGTAGGCGGCGAAGTGAAATTTGCCTGCGTGGACGGTCCGGAATTTGACGGACATCTGGTAAACTTTGACGAAGCGATGCAGCGTCAGCAGATCTACAAGACCCAGGAAGGAAGAGCTTATCTTGCTGCAAAGGAAAAAGACACGCATCACGGCGGATGCGGTCAGTGCGGAGGTGAAGAGTAATGGCTGATATGATGAAAAAAGTTCCGGTCAGAGAGCAGGATGCAAAAGAACGTGCATGTAATTTCGAAGAAGTATGTCTCGGTTATAATGCCGACGAAGCGGTCGAAGAGGCACAGCGCTGCTTAAACTGTAAAAACGCGCACTGCGTACAGGGGTGCCCGGTTTCGATTAACATCCCCGGCTTTGTGGAAAAAGTAAAAGAGGGCGATTTTGCAGCTGCTTATCAGGTTATCAGCGAATCCAGCGCACTTCCTGCTGTCTGCGGTCGTGTCTGCCCGCAGGAAAGCCAGTGTGAAGGAAAATGTATCCGCGGTATTAAGGGCGAAGCAGTGTCTATCGGCAAACTGGAGCGTTTCGTAGCGGACTGGGCGAGAGAAAACAACATCCGTCCTGTCGGTGCTGCTGAAAAGAAGGGCAAAAAGGTCGCTGTCATCGGTTCTGGTCCTGCAGGTTTGACCTGTGCAGGCGATCTGGCAAAGATGGGCTACGATGTAACTATTTTCGAAGCGCTGCATGAGGCAGGCGGCGTACTGGTATACGGTATTCCTGAATTCCGTCTTCCCAAAGAGGACGTTGTAAAGAAAGAAATCGAAAACGTACTGTCCCTCGGCGTAAAGATCGAGACAAACGTCATTGTCGGCAAATCCGTTACGATTGACGAGCTGCTCAATGAAGAGGGGTATTCTGCAGTCTTCATCGGTTCCGGCGCAGGTCTTCCTAAATTTATGGGCATCCCCGGTGAGAACGCCAACGGTGTATTTTCTGCAAACGAATATCTGACCAGAAGCAATCTGATGAAAGCGTTTCAGGCAGATTCTGCTACTCCGATCATGGAGAGCAAAAAGGTGGCAGTTGTCGGCGGCGGCAACGTTGCAATGGATGCTGCAAGAACTGCGCTGCGTCTCGGCGCGGAAGTACATATCGTATACCGCAGAAGCGAAGAGGAACTTCCCGCCCGTGTGGAAGAAGTACATCATGCAAAACAGGAAGGCATTATCTTTGACCTGCTGACGAATCCGGTCGAAATTCTGGAGGATGAAAAAGGTTGGGTAAAGGGCATGAAGTGCGTGCGCATGGAGTTGGGCGAGCCCGATGCTTCCGGCAGACGCCGTCCGGTAGAAATCCCCGGCTCTGAGTTCACCCTAGAACTGGATACGGTCATCATGGCTCTGGGTACCTCTCCGAACCCGCTGATTTCTTCTACGACAGAAGGTCTTGAAACCAACAAACGCAAATGTATCGTCGCTTCCGAAGAAAACGGTCAGACCAGCAAGGCTGCTGTTTTTGCAGGCGGAGATGCCGTTACCGGCGCAGCGACCGTTATTCTGGCGATGGGCGCCGGAAAAGCGGGTGCAAAAGGAATTGACGAATATCTGTCCGGCAAATAAGGAGGGCGTGTCCTATGCCTTGGTGTCCAAACTGTAAAACAGAATATCAGGACGGCTACACCGTCTGCTCCGACTGCGGCTCTACGCTTGTAGAGTCGCTGGAACAGGCAGCAGCGGAAGAAGCTGCAGAATACAGCCGGGATGCTGCTGCTTTGTTCCCGGATGATACGGGATTTGAGACAGAGGAAATGCAGGAATCCCAGGAGGAGACGCTGCCGGAGGGAAAGGAGCTGCTGCGCGATAAAGCCCGCCACGGCGTCTATGAGGGTGCATCTGACAAGGCGGAAAATTTCAAATCCGGCGCTTATACGCTGCTGACCGCAGGTATTATCGGCCTCGTTGTCGTGGGTTTGCTCGCATGCGATCTGCTTCCAGTACACCTGACGCTGTTTTCCAAAGTGGCGACCTGTCTGGTGATGGGAACGATGTTCATTGCATTTATCGTGATGGGAGCAAGTTCCTACAAATCCTACAAAAAACATGCGACGCAGGCGGTGGCAGAGAGCCAGTTAAAGGAAGAGCTGGTCAAATACTGTCAGGAACGCCTGACCCGTGAGCTGATCGACCAGAGTGCTTCCGTTCTCGAAACAGAGAGCCACGAAACGGCATATTTTAAACGGTCAGCCGCTATGAAACAGCTGATTTCCGAAAATTTCCTGAATCTGGACGAGGAATATCTGGATCATTTCATCGACGAAATGTATGACCAGATCTATCCGAACGAATGAAAATACGGATTCTGACTGTCGGCAAAATCAAGGAAAAATTTTACCGGGACGCGATTGCCGAATACCAGAAGCGTCTTGGCCGTTACTGCAAGCTCGAAATCGTGGAAGTGGCGGATGAAAAGACGGACGAAAATGCCAGCCCTTCCCAGATGGAACAGGTAAAGGAAAAAGAGGGACAGCGGCTTCTTTCCCATATCCGGGACGGAGAATACTGCATCGCACTCGCCATTGAGGGCAAAAAGCTGGATAGCGTGGCGTTTTCCCAGCAGATCGACCGTCTGATGGTGTCCGGCACAAGCACCATCGATTTCGTCATCGGCGGGTCCCTCGGACTGTACAAAGATGTTCTTTCCCGCGCGGATTTTCTCCTGAGCTTTTCCGATATGACCTTCCCGCATCAGCTCATGCGCGTCATTTTGCTGGAACAGGTCTACCGCGCGTTCCGGATTTCAAATAAAGAGCCGTATCATAAATAAGAAATCTGCCGTCAAATATGTTTCCACACTGTCATTTTTTACTACCGCGTCTCATACAATAGGGCATGAGCAAAATCAGAAAATCACCGCAAAAACAGACAGCCATACGGGCGAAGGAGGCTTTCACAGAGTCCCTGCGTCTGCCCCGGGACGTCATGCTGGGCGCGAGTATCCTGACGCTGATCGGAGATACCGAGCTTTTGGTGGAAAATTACCGGGGAATCCTGGAATATACGCAGGAGTGTATTCTTCTGCAGGGGAAGCATAGCAGAATCCGGATTGAAGGGTGTTGTTTAAAAATCGTCTACTATACCAATGAAGACATGAAAATTGCCGGAAAAATTTCCGGCGTGCGGTATCTGTAGCGGAGGGAATGCCGATGATTGCCTTAATCCGGTATTGCAGGGGATATGTCAGGATCAGCGTCCGGGGTTATGCGCCGGAACGCTTCATGAATCTGTGCGCAAACCGAGCTATCGTGCTCTGGGAGCTTAACGGGCACGACGGTTTTTATACGATGTGCATCAGCCTTTCCGATTTCTTCAAAATTCGGGATATTGTCCACAAAACCAAAACAAGGGTAGCCGTTCTGGAAAAAAGAGGGCTGCCCTTTTTTCTACAGGATGTCCGGCACAGAAAAATGTTCTTGCTCGGGGTTTTTTTATGCAGTGCATTTTTAATTCTGATGTCGCAGTTCATCTGGGCGATGGAATTTGACGGCAACCGAATGATCACGGAGGAGGAGCTGAAGCGGTATCTCGAGGATGAGGGAATCCGTTACGGCACGCCGCGGCACTTTTTTTCTGCGGAAACTCTCGAAAAAGGACTTCGGGAAGCCTTTGAAGAAATCACCTGGGCGTCTGTCAGCCTCCAGGGGACGAAGCTTGTTGTAAAAATTCAGGAAGACATTCTGCCGGACACTGCTCAGAAGCAGGAGCTGTCCAAATTTGAAAATGGAGCGGATCTTGTTGCGTCCTGCTCCGGCACAGTAGTTTCAATCCTGACCAGAAGCGGCATCCCGACGGTGCGGCCGGGAGACAGCGTTTCCCGCGGCGATCTGCTGATCAGCGGACGAATTCCGGTTAAAAACGATGACGAAACTGTTCGGGAATACCTGTCAGTCGTCGCGGACGGGGACGTGATTTTAGAAACCGACTATCGGGTACATTTATCCTGTCCTTATGCTTACCAGTATAAAAATTATACCGGAAGGGAAAAGAGCCGGAAATTCCTCGCAATCGGCAGCCTGCGGGTTCTTTTTCCTCCTATCCTGAAGAACTTTGCGCGTCAGGATATCGTAACGCAGCAAAATCGTCTATGCCTGTTCGGACAGCTCGATCTCCCTATTTTTGCGGGCAGTCAGACGCTGCGCGAGTATCTTCCGGTCGATGCGCGCTACGACACGGACAGCGCAAAAAAGATTCTTTTGGATAAATTTCAAA
>ERZ1026874.745-NODE-745-length-19098-cov-6.235940_pt1 | contig 19098 bp, 14 predicted proteins | sample MGYA00380167_ERZ1026874 | MGnify/ENA primary metagenome ERZ1026874 (study PRJEB33269, sample SAMEA4719803) | human gut metagenome | biome: human-associated habitat; feature: organic feature; material: feces | place: Cameroon | collected 2013-10 ...
ACAACGCTCATAGTCCCTCTCCGCATATCAAAGATTACAGCCCAGACTCATTCTCTAAGAGTCTAAGCCGTTTCAATATTTTCACTCAATCCGGTAGGTTGCGGCGAATCAGTGCTTTTCTCCGCCCATTGCTGTAGTCGCACCTTCAGCCACTCCCTCAGTGCTTTCCGGCATAAACAGGATCTTTACTGTAGCAAGACAGATTTTGAAATCTTCCCACAGGCTGGGAGTTCCGATGTAGGTTAAGTCCATCAGCAGCTTGTCATACGGCGTGGTGTTGTACTTGCCGTAGACCTGGGCGTAGCCGGTCAGGCCTGCCTTTGCCTGAAGGCGAAGCCGAAATTCGGGCATTTCCTCTTCATACTGTCTGGCGATCTCCGGGCGCTCCGGTCTGGGACCAACGATGCTCATGTCGCCGCGCAGGATGTTGAACAGCTGAGGCAGCTCGTCAAAACGGATCTTGCGGATGACCTTGCCAACCGGTGTGATACGGTCGTCCTTGTCGCCGGTGCTCAAGCGGGCAACGCCGTCTTTTTCGGCGTCGACGCGCATGCTGCGGAACTTCAGGACGTTGAATTCCTTTCCGTCCTTGGTCAGGCGTTTCTGTTTATAGAGAGCCGGTCCTCCGTCGCTCCTAATCGCGATTGCGGTTACCAGCATGAAAGGCGATGCAATAACTATTGCGATTCCGGAGAACAGAATGTCGAATGCTCTTTTTGCAATGGTATATTCCGGAATCGGACGGTATCTGTCGATGCGCAGCATCGGGAGGTGGAACATGTGAACCTTCTTGGCTCCGCCCATGATAACGTCGCCGATTCTCGGAATCACATAAACCTGAATATCCTGATACATACAATATTTTAAAATAATGTTTCTTTCATGGCTGTGGATGCCGGATAAAAATACGGTATCCATTTCATCCAGTACAGAGAGCTTTGCAAGGCATTCTTCTACGCCGAGTACCTTTTCGATATGGAACTTTTTCTCCATTCCGTACTCGCCGACCAGAGATTCCATGCCCTCACGCAGGTCATAGATCACGGCTGTCCTTCCCGGCCGGAAATTGTGGAAGTACCACTGATGTGCCAGAAAAGTCCACAGCACCGAAATCAAAAACTGCACCCCAAATGTAATCAGAAGCGGCACGGCATTCGGCATGTACAGGGACAAAAGCCAGATAACCACATACATGATAAAATCGGAAATGATCAGTGCCAGCGTCTGGCTGTAAATAATCTCAGAAATCGGACTGATAGAAATATGGAACGCGTCATAGGATCTGCAGAATCCGTAGTAAAGGATTCCAAACAGCAGGATCACGACCCAGTCGCCCCTGCGATAATAATGTACCTGTGCCCGTGCGGCATAATATCCATACCATACAAAGCCAAACGCTACCATCATGAGAATCAGATTTAACACTTTGACCAGTCTGGTCGGTACGTCACATTTCATTTTTTTCATTGTCAACCACTACCTCCACCCCGAAGCTATTACTGCCGACTTTCTCCCTGCAGAGAAAGCAGCATCAGTTTCATGTCCATCAGTGCTGAAAAATGCTGAATATAAATCAGATCGAGCTTCAGCAGGTCTTCCTGTGCGGACGTTTTTTTACCATAAACCTGTGCATAGCCGGTCAGACCTGCCTGCACTCTCAGGCGATAAAAATATCTGGGATTTTCCTTAATCAGCGCATCCATTTCCTTTTTGGTCAACGGACGCGGACCGACAACAGACATTTTTCCCCGGAAAACATCCCAGAGCATCGGCAAGGATGTCATCCAGGTTGTCTTTCCATCTTTCCTGACAAATGTATGTAAGAAAAAGGATTTTCCACCCTTTGTCGTACACTCCTTTTTTTCAAAAACAGTGCCGCAGACTGCTTTGCCGTACAGAATCCGAACCAGAAGGATCGGGGAAAGCAAAAGCATCAGTCCGCCTGAAATCACCAGGTCTGTCAGTCTTTTGAGAACTCGCATTTCCCAACTGATCGGATATTCCTTCAGCTCCAGAAGCGGCGTATCAAACAGATCCATCGTTTCCGTTCCCTGCATCAGGATATCCGGTATATCCGGTGAAAGATAAACCCGGATACAATGGCTGTAGCAAAATTCCAACAGCTCTCTTCGGATCGATTCTTCCATCGATCCCAGAATAACAGCACCGTACCAGCGCAGGCATTCTTCCTTAATTTCTTCCAGATTGTTGTCCTGCAATTTCAGGGTTCTCATAATTTTGAACCGGTCCCGTCTGGTATCAAATGCACGGATCACGGAATTTATGCTTTCTTTTCCTTCGATTGCAAGGGTTTCGATCGGAGGAAATACAGACAGATAAATCCAGTTACTCAAATAGGACCAGATTCCTGCTACAACAATCTGTACCGCCGTGAGAACTGCCATAATTTCTCCGGGCATCAGCCAGTTTCTCATCAGAGAGAGCTGGAAGTAAATCGCAATATTGGTAATGACCAGTGCAGTCATCTGGGAAGCGAAGATGTTTCCCGGTTTGAGATAACCGGTTTTCAGGGCTCCCATGATCTTGCTCAAAAAAAGCAGAACAACCAGATAAACTGCAAGGATCAGTAAATGTCCTCTGAAATAAAGCTTTAAGCCCGTACCGAAAGCGAAACCTTCCTGACTGAACCGGAAGCTGCTGATCAAAGGGTAATACCATTGGAACCAGACATGTGCGAACAGTAAGGTCTGTACGATCAGTCCCACCAGTGATAATTCCAGCGTTACAAACCGTTTGACGGATTCCACATGGCTGCGGATCGTGTCCGCCACCACTCTGCGCACCGTTGCCCTCCATGCCCAGAAGAACATGTAGATAAACGCTGTCGCAACGGACATCTTTGCTTCTGTCCGGTACAGGTTCCAGATCCGTTTCACTGCCGTTCCTTTGTTAGAGGACAGGGACTGGGGCGGTCTGCGGTATATCGCAAGGGATTCATCCAGGCCATAGGCTGTGAAGCCCGCTCTTAAAATTTTCCACCAGGTTGCTGTATCCTCGCTGCCGATCTTCGGCATGTGAATCAGCTCTTTCCCGGTTTGTTGTGTATCCAGAAGAACCGTTGAGGTAAAAATAACTGTACGGCTCAGTGCCTGCCGATAGGTTAAGGTTTTTGGTACATGGACTGCTTTTCCGGTCGGGACGCCGTCTTCATCTCCGAATTCATAAGAGGAAAACACAAAGGCTGCATCATGCTTTTCCAGAAAAGCGAGTTCCTTTTCCAATTTTCCCGGATACCAGATGTCGTCTGCATCCAGAAAAGCGATGTATCTGCCACGTGCTGCATCGATTCCCGTATTGCGTGCCATCGCGGCACCCTCGTTGACTTCTTTTTGGATAAGACGAATTTTGTCCGAATTTGCTCCAATACAGCTTTTCATTACATCCACGCTGTGATCCTTCGAGCAGTCGTCCACCAAAATCAGCTCCCAGTCCGTATAGGTCTGGCGCTGTACCATTTCAATTGTAGTCGCAATATATTTTTCTGCATTGTATACAGGCACAACGATACTGATCATTTGTTCTCTACCCCGTTTTCACCAGTTCATTTCTGCAGCTTCGGTCTGACGTATCGGATTTTATCCGGATAAAGGAGGGTTCCATTTGTTTCTACATCTTCCGGCAGGAATGCAAGAATTCCGTTTTCCCGGCAGTATTCCTGCACCTCTTCGCCATGTTCCATGCAGATTACCATCTGCGGGATTCGAAATACCCGCACCAGATGATCGATTTCTGCTAAATTGATGTGGCTGCTCGCTCCCGGCTCCGAAGGCGTATCCTGTTTGCCGCGATAACGATAGGTTCCTGCGTTTTCTATCAGATCCGGTCTGCTTTTGGCAATTGCATCCGCCCGCCGCAGGTTCTCTTCGCTGTCGTAGATCAGCAACGTCCAGCCAGGCGTCACTTCATGGCATATCCAGCGCTTTGCCAAAAAACTCCAGACAAAAAGCAGTACAACTCCCAAAAGCAATGCCATAAAAACTGTTTTCAGTCCCCATTGCGTTCTGAAAACAGTAAGTGCCGGAACAAGTACTGCCGGGAGATTTCTCCGGATCAGATCCTTGACGCTGCGGATTCCGACATCCGTGCCTTTCAGGACAATGCAGCAGGCCAGAGCGATTGCTGCAGCAATCAGTGCATTCAGAATGGAACCACTTATTCTGACATATCCTGCAAACAGAACAATCGTCAGTGTTGCAACACATAGCTGACTATGAAATTTCAGTCTTTTTAACCGGTTCCTCCCCATGTATTTTAGTCCTCAGTGTCCGATGCAGGATGTCCCGCAGTCTTCAGAATCCGTGACAGTTCTGCCACGTTATTGGAAGAATCCACAGCTGCATAGGTTACGATCACTTCGCCATTTCCGGTTTCTGTCACCTTTTCAATCAGTAAGGAGGCTGTCACATCTCCGTCATGGGAATCGTAAGCGGTTACGCCTTCCAGCAGCTGATCGGTATCTGTGCCGGTTGTATAGGTCTGCTCCGTATCCGGCAGTGTGATGACCGGCGCTGTCCGGTCCGTTTGTAAGTAGAAGAATGCGCAAAGCGCAATCAAAGCTGCATCTGCAATAAAAAATCCGATGGTCAGGCCTTTTGAACTCATTTCGCATCCTCCTTTTCTCCTGTGTTCTGTTCCGGTACAGCAGTTTTTGTTTCAGCAGCTGTCGTGTCGGTTTTGGGACCTGCATCCAGCAGCAGGTCGTCCTGCCCTTCCTCTGCGCTATCCTGTCCGTAGCCGTAATAGCTGCCATAGTAATAGCCATAATATTTTCCATAATAAGGATTCTTTTTGGTGTTGACCTTGTTCAGGACGCAGCCAAGAATCCGACAGCCTACCTTGTCCAGCTGTTCTTTTACATTCTGGACAAATTTGTAGCTGATGGCGCCGCTTTCCACAACGATTACCGTTCCGTCACAGATCGCACCTACCACCGCAGCATCAATCACGCTGCCCAGCGGAGGGGTATCTACGATGACATAATCGTATTTCATCCGCAGCACCTCCAGCATATTGTGAAAGGCATCGCCTCCCAGAAGCTCACTGGGGTTGGGCGGTACCGGTCCCGCAAAAATAATATCGAAATTGTTGACGTTGGTTCTGCAGCATACATCGTCCAGTTCCATCTGTCCGCTGAGATAATGGGACAGTCCGTACTTTTCACGGTTTGCTTTATAACGGCCCCGCAGTACGGATTTGCGCAGGTCTGCGTCAACCAGGATCGTCTTCTTGCCGCTTTCTGCAAGGGACAGACATAACTGGAAGGAAACGCTTGTCTTTCCTTCATTTGGCGTACAGCTGGTCAGGGAAATCACTTTGACATTTTTTCCTGCAAAGCTCAGATTGGTACGCAATGTTTTATAGGCTTCTTTTGTTCTGAAATCCAGACGCTCGATGGAGCGAATTACTACGTTCTGCATATTTCCCTGTCACCTCACTTTCCGCTTGTCGCCTGTTTTTTATATTTTTTCTTTTTCTTCTTGCTGTCAGCTTCATTCAGCGGAATCATCGCAAGGGTGGAAATTCCAAGATATTTTTCCACATCCTCTTCCGTCTGAATCGTATCGTTCAACAGGTGGGAAAGGATGACGATGGCTGATACAATCAGGATACCAAGCATTCCGCCCAGCACCGTGTTCTTTCCGGCGGAGGGGCTCGCCTTATGGGTCGGTACGTTTGCTGTTTCTACGATATTCACTGCTTCGATATCCATAACGTTGCGGATATGGGTCGAGGCTGTTTCACGGATTGCATTGGCAATTTTCATCGCCGCAACCGGATTGCTGTCCGTCACCGCAATGGAGATCACTCGGGTGTCTGTGGGCGTGCTCACTGTAACCTTACCGCTTAACTGCTCATAACTTAACGGCAGATTCAACTGTTCGATTACCGCTTCCAGTACGAAACGGCTTTTGATCAGCTCCGAATAGTCCTTAACCAGCTGCGTGCCTGCCTGCAGGTCGCTGTAGGTTACATTTGTGTTGCTACTGTCCTGTTTGTTCAGAATATAGATCTTTGTTACAGACTGATACGTGGGCGTCATCAGAAATTTACTTCCCACAAAGGCCAGAAGTGCTGTAAACAGTCCCACTGCAATCATCAGCGGAAGCTTTCTCCAGAGTACCCAAAAAAGTTCTACCAGATCGATTTCGGTTTCCTCGTTGCTTCTCTGGTTTTGATTTTCCATGTCTCGTTCCCCTTTTTCTATTCGATATCTTCCATATCTGTATTGTCCAGAATGTGTGCTGCGTTTTTGTAGAGCAGACGTGCCGCATATTCCGGGCTGCAGTGTCTTTGCAGCCACAAGGCTCCTTCCGCCATCGATACAGACCGGTCTCCCTCTGCTCTGTGGGCGTCCGTTCCGATAAGATCTGCAAGCTCTTCTTTTATCAGGCTGCGTGCTGTGCGTTTTAGCTGTCCGCCCAGCAGTCCCGGCAGTTCTCCTGCGTTGATCTGAATCCGGCAGCCCATGTCCTTTAATTCTTCGACCCGGTTAAAATCCTTTACCACGTTCCGATAGCGCTCAGTGTGGGCGACAATGGGGCGGTAGCCCTCGCAGAGCAGGTCATACAGGCAGTTCCGGATGTACGCCCATTCTTCGTCCGGTGAAAATTCTGTCAGAATATAATCTGATCCGGCAAGGGTTCCCGCCTTGCCCTGTTTTAACAGCTCGATGGTATCCATGCAGCAGAAAATCTCACCGCCGCTGTAAAGTCTGATGTCAATTCCGTTTTCTTTCGCAGCCTGCTGCAGCTTCTGTGTCCGTTCCAGTGCGGAAGCAGCGGTAATGCTGCGTCTGTTCGGTTTCTGATGCGGAGTCAGGATAACCGCTGCAACGCCCTGTTTTACTTCCTGGCGCAGCATCGTCAGGCTCTCTTCCAGATTTCTCGCGCCGTCATCCACCTCCGGCAAAATATGACAGTGAATATCTATGTACTGATTTTTCTTCTCCGGCATCTCAGGCCTCACTTCCGGAGTTTTTTTTGCTGTCCGAACTGCTTTTTACGGTCTCCGGTACTGTCTCGCATTCTGATGTAGCTTCCGCCTGTGCTGCCCGAAGTCCGTCGGCAAACAGCCACAGCATCCGCAGGCAGTAATCCTGTACAACCTGAGGCATCCCGTCGAGTCCCCGCATCAGCTGTTCTTCCTGACTTACCGGGGATTGTTTCTCTTTCTCACCATAAATCAGGGTATCCAGACTCACTCCATACAAGCGGGACAGGTTAATCAGTGTTTCCACACTCATGCCGCAGGTTCCCCGCTCGATATCTGCATAATATTTATTGACGACACCGAGCCGTTCTGCCACCAGCTCTCTGCTCCAGCCGAGCTCAAGCCTCCGACAGCGCAGCCGCTCTCCGGCAGCGATCCGGTCATATGCCGGCTTCTCCTGCTTTCTCTTCATCTTGTCCCCCACCTGTTTCTTTCTGTTCATCCTAACGTATTTCTACTCCGACAATTATGTTTTTTGTCGAAATTACAAACTTCTTGCCAGTCACTTTATTATACCATCTAAAGGTTTCTTTGCAAGCAGACAACGTGGCAAATATTTATGGCATTTTGATTCAATTTCTATGAAAAGTGTTAAAAATTGGTAGAAAACCTCCTCTCGTATCTCGTATTTCGGGTTATTTCCTTTTAAAACGATATGTTTTTTCAGGAATCCTGTTCGACTGAATAGGCTCTGTTTTTCCCACTGTTTTTCGGCTTTTACCCCCCCCATACAGACAAAATTTCATTATTTTTATATTGTTATATCATTTATCTTTACTTTCCGTTTTTTAGGTTCGTTTAATTGTGTACTTCTGTTTGTTTTATGGTTTATTTTCCTTTTTCTGCAGGTTTTTCCCTTTTATTACATAAACGTTTTTTCGTATTTTTTAGTCCTATATGACCTGTTTTTGTCCAATCCGTCTTGTTTCTATTTTCACTTTTTTCTTTCCAACATGCAGCTGTATTGCGCCGACCTCCGCCGTGGAATACCAGCGGATTCCCCGCTCTTCCAGGCGTTTCAGCGTTTCCGGCGCCGGATGCCCGTACCGGTTGTTTTTGCCGCAGGAAATCAGGACCAGCTCCGGTTGTGCCAAATCCAGCAGTGCTTCTCCCGTCGCGTTGGACGCGCCGTGGTGCCCGGCGTCGAGGATGGTGCAGCGGAGGGGATTTTGTGCAGCGGGCTGGGTTGACGGTGCGCACGGAAGTGCCTGCTCCTGCGCAGAGAGCTGGGGCTGCTCCACGGCGGGTCTCGCCTGCTCCACCAGCCAGTCTTCGCCGCTCTTTTCCAGATCTCCGGTCAGCAGCATCTGAAAATCGCCCTGTGACAGGCGCAGCACCAGCGACGCATCGTTGCGATCCTCCGGCACTTTTTTCTCATAGGGGTGCAGGCAGGAGATCTGCAGCACGCCATCGGTCATGCGCTCTCCCGCAGAAAGGTATTCCACGGAGACGTTCGCCTCTTCGATCTGCTGCAGCAGCGTTTCCAGCACTTTATCCTTCAGCGCCACATCCGGCAGAAAAATGCGCCGGATTTTGACCCGGTTGCTTTTCGACCACTCCAGCAGCTCCCCTACCGCGCTGATGTGGTCTTCGTCCCAGTGCGTGATGAAAATTCCTTCCACGCTCCGCGTCCCGATATATTTCAGCCATGGAATAATCTGGTACTGTCCGGTCTTTTTCTTCGACGTACTTCCGGCATCCACCAGATATACATGATGCTCCCGGGTTTCGATTCCAACGCACTCTCCCTGTCCGACGTCCAGCATCGTGACGTTCAGTTCACCCGGCAGGCGGATCAGGAAAATCCCCATCAGACACACAGCTGCTGCAAGCCGGAGGTGCGGACGGAGTTTTTTACCTGACACAGCCAAAGCGATCAGTCCGATTGTATACGCGGCCAGTGCCTGCCAGGTCGGATATCCGGTGTGCAGGATACTGCCCGGAAGCGCCGTTGTAAACCGGCACAGCTGCTCATAGCAGGAAAAAATCGCTTCGATGGCGGTGCAAAGAAGGTGCTGGGGAAGCTCCAGGCAGTGGGCAAGCGCAGTCAGACGGGCGACCAGCTGCAGTCCGATCAGGCACGGCAGCAGGATTCCCATCAGCGGAATGACTGCCAGATTCAGCAGTACCGACCACGGACTCCATTCATAAAAATGAATCAGCAGAAACGGCAGCATCGTCATGGTAATGCCCAAACCGGCAAGGATATTTTTGCGGAGAAAACGGCAGGCCCGGACGATGGCAGTCCGGGCAATATTCCACCCGGCAACTCCGTCGGTGACTCGCAGTGAAGGTGCTGCTTCCTCCCAGCCATCCTGCAAAACCGGAATCATCCCTGCAATCCCGAGCACTGCCGAAAAAGAAAGCTGGAAGCCTGCATCCAGAATCCGCTGTGGCTTGGGCACAAGCAGAAGCAACGCCGCAACCGCAAGGGAGGTTGGCAAATCGGGCGTGCGTTTGAGCAGTCCCGCCGCCAAAAACAGCAAAAACATGACAAGGGCGCGCCGGGTAGAAATGCCCATTCCGGTCAGCTGCGCGTATACAATCAGAATCCATGTGGAAATTCCGGCGCTCAAAGCAACCGGAAGCCGTACTTTTTTCAAAAGTCCGAACAGTCCTGCGCCGATCAGGGACAGATGCAGTCCGGAAATCGCCAGCAGGTGGCTGATTCCTGCGCCCTGGTATAACGCTTTTACTTCGCTGTCCATTCCTTTCTTTTGTCCAAGCACCATGGCGGATGCGGTCGCACCGTTCTTTTCCCCCAGCAGCTTCCGGAACAATACCTCCGATTCATAGCGCAGCTGTGAAAGAAATTCTTCCAGCCGTCCATAGTTTTTTGTCTGAGCGGTAATTTTTGTTTTTCTCAGCGCAAACAGGCAGTCTTTTCTCCGATAATAGGCTGCTGCGTCGAATTCTCCAGGATTCGTTGCCTGCAAAAATGGCGACACTTCACCGAAAACCCGAACATAGCTGCCTGCCTTCGGCAGCGTTGTGTCTTTCTCCAAATAGCACAATGTACTCGCGTTTTTCCCGAATATTTCCTGCATTTCATTGATTTGTGAGGTTGTTTTCTGAGAAGAAATAAGAATTGACATCTGGTCCGCATCTGCCGAACCGGATATCTGTGACAGGTTATCGGTCGTTTCCGCCGAATCCCCTGAAAAAATAAAAGATGAGGCATCTGCCTCGATAGAAAGGTCTTTTAAATAAAAGCTGGCGTTTTCCTGGGTTCCATCTACAGGCTGCCAGCAGTCTGTGACTTTGCCCGTCAGGCACAGGGTTTCTCCATCCATGGCTTCCAGCCAGGTGTCAAGCTGTGTAAGCGAGGTGCGTCCGCCAATGGGCGCTTTCTCTGACGTGTCTGTGCCAGCGTCCGTTCCCACCCACTCCGGCAGCAGGCACGCTGCCAGATAGAGGGTCAGGAAAATCAGGATTGCCGTACACAGCGGTCTTCTGCAGTTTTTTATGATTGTAAATCCTCCGTTTCGTAAACCAGATCAAGGTTCCGGTCAAACACGTTGGACAGTGAAATTTTTTCCCGGAAAATCATATCCGTATTCCCGTTTACCGCAATCTGCACCTTGTTGATGTTCGACAATTCTACCAGAGAGTTGACAATGGAATAGATCTGAACCTCTGCGGAAACATTGTAGGTCTGTGTCAGGAAACCGTTATCCAGGTTTACATAACATGTTCCATCCTTTACCGTCACGCCCAGCACCTTTGTCGCAGGGTTGATGACCGGGTAAAGCTCTTCGTTTTCTGCATCCGGTCCGGCAATCAGCCGCTCTACCACCAGCTTTTCCATGGAAATGTTGCTGCTGTATACAACCGGTTTTGTCTGGACGCCAATCAGGCGCTCGCCGCTTTCATTGGTAAAGTAAAGAAGCAGGCGCGTTTTTTCGTATGCATTGATTTCATTTCCTGCGTTGTCGATAAACAGATCCGCCGTCATAGGACCGACCACATTGCCGAGGCTGTCCGTCAGTGCTTCTCCACCGACCGTCACCGAAACATAGGAAATTCCCTCCAGCTGCGTCATCGTGCGCACAATTGCTGCCCGAACCAGCACTTCTGAGGACGGAGACAGCTTTTTATATTCCACACTCATGTCCAGCACCAGCTGATCATCTTTGACATTCCAGCTGTTAATCGCAAAACCGCTGATCGGTGAACGCAAAGACAGCTCTACCGGATTTTCCTTCAGCTGGGAAATACCCCATTCCGCCTGTTTGGAAAGGGTGTCGCCCTCCGGCTCTTTTTCCACTGCCGTGATTTTCGTTTCTTCTTTATTAATATAATAAACGCTGACCGTGTTTACAGGCGTCTCTTCTTTCTTCCCGCACCCGGCAAACATTCCGGTCAACAGCAGGCAGCCCAAAAGCAGCACAGCCGCCCGCATTTTTTTGATTCCTGACATAGTTTTCTCCAAATTTTCTGAAATCACTTGATGTAGGACAAGGGGATTTTCACCGTAAAGGTCGTGCCCTGTCCTTCCACGCTGCTCACTTTGATCGAACCGCGGTGCAGCAGAATCGCATTTCTGGTGATGGCAAGTCCAAGGCCAGTGCCGCCGATTTCACGGGAATGCGATTTATCTACTCTGTAAAAACGTTCATAAATATGCTCGTAATCCTGCTCCGGGATACCGATGCCGGAGTCGGAAACCTCTACCGTGAAAAATTGATGATCCGCATCCAGAAGCACCTTGACCCAGCCGTGTTCTTTATTGTATTTAATCGCATTTTCCACAAGGTTCGTGAAAATCTGAGACATTTTGACCTCGTCCACCTCTGCCGTAACCGGGCGCAGGCTTTCCAGAACCACCTCAATGTCCCGTTTGCGGGCGATGGGACGCAGGCGCTTTAGCGTCGTTTCCAACAGCTCGTTGATATCCACTGCGGAAATGTCCATTGAGCCTTCGGTTTTGTCCATTTTTACAAGGGAAAGCAAATCGTTGATGATTTTATTTTCCCGCTCGATTTCCTCCGTAATGTCCTGCATAAACTCCTGATACAGCTCCACCGGCACGTCCGGCTGCTGATTCAGGGAATCCGCCAGCACCTTGATCGAGGTCATGGGCGTTTTCAGCTCGTGAGAGACATTCGATACGAATTCCTGCCTGGAATCGTTGATGACCTTCATTCTGCCCAGCAGCTGGTTGAAGGCATCCACGATATGCTCGGTTTCCAGATAATCCGGTACGGAAATCGGCTCGTCCGTGAAACCGTCCTTGACCTCACTGATCGCCTGGGTTACGCGCTTAAAGGGCATAATCAGGATGTGTGAGAAGAAAAAGACGATGCCGATAATGATAATTCCCATCAGGATTTCCAGAATCAGGGCTTTCCGGCTCAGGATGTCCAGCGTCGTCGCAATGCTGTCCGTCGATGCACTGGCCAGAATCACGCCGTGCACGATGCTCGTCTGCCCGTTTTCCCCGTCTACCGTCTCCGTAATCGGAACCGTCATCTCGATATAGCCGTTCGTCTTGTCGTAGCGGGTCGTACTTTCCCCGCGGAAGCACTTGATCACCTCCTCGGAAATCATGGTTTTGCCCTCGCTCATGGCGTAGGTGTCTTTCACAATGCGAAAATTGCTGTTGATAATCAGCACACGGCCGTCATACAGGTTGGACATCTGCTCCAGCTCGGCATTGACGACATCGGAGGTTGGATTTTGCAGGTAGTTGTAATTGACCAGGTGGTTTGCGATAATCCGGTACTGGGACGCGACGTCCGAGCCGCGCAGATTCACCGCACGTTCTTCGTAATTATTCAGAATGCCCAGCCGCATGATGTCGCTGGGCACGATTCCGATGATCAGCATCAGGAGGAAAATGTAGGCCTTCAGGCTGCGGAAGATCGGAATTTTATAAGTGAGCCGCCGGAATAATCCGGGGGTTTTGCTGCTTGTGTTCATGGATGCCTCCGGGGGAAGGGGTGTAAAAGGATGGGGCTGGCGTCCGGGACGCTGCCGACGGGAAACCGGACCTTTTGCTTCGCAAAAGCCCGTTTCGCGTTGCTCACCGGGTTACCGTCTGAAAACCGGCGAACTTTTCTGCAAGCAGAAAGTTCGCCATTTTTCATCCGTAGTCCGGTTCTGCTTATACGCGGAAAAAGTACCCCACTCCCCATTTGGTGTGGACGTAGCGGGGTTCGCTGGGGTTGGTTTCAATTTTTTCGCGGAGGCGGCGGATGTGGACGTCTACGGTGCGGACATCCCCGGGATAGTCTGCGCCCCAGACGAGGTTTAGAAGTTTTTCACGGCTGTAGACTTTATTTGGATTGCGGATCAAAAGCTCCAGCAGGTCGAATTCTTTTGCAGTGAGATTGACCTCTCTGCCGGAAATGCCGACGCGGCGGCTTTCGCAGTCCACGCGCATATCTCCGCTTTCCAGAATGCTTTCCGGCTTTGCGATCTGTCCTCTCGCAGAGGTACGGCGCATGATCGCCTTGATGCGCGCCTTTACCTCAAGGATGTTAAAGGGCTTGGTGATATAGTCATCTGCGCCGTATTCCAGTCCCATAATTTTGTCCATGTCGTCGTTTTTGGCTGTGAGCATTACGATCGGAACATCCGAAAACTCCCGAATCTGCTGGCATACTTCGGTTCCGCTCAGTTTTGGCAGCATAATATCGAGCAGAATCATATCAAATTTCTGCTCTTTCGCACACTGCAGCGCCTCTTCTCCGTCATATGCGCAGGTCACTTCCATTCCGTCCTGCTCCAGGCTGAACCGGATTCCTTTTACAATCAGCTTTTCATCGTCCACAACCAAAACTTTCTTTGCCATGTTTTCCTCTCATTTCTGCGCACGCTTTTTGCGCATGCCGAGTTTGTGTCAAGTGCACGCAGACACAAATCTCGAGATTGAAAAATTTTATTTTTCAATCTTCTCCCTTTTTCCCGACCGGACAATCCGTTTCTCGCTGTTTGTCCGGATTCTTTCTGTCTATGATTAAACTGTAATTTTGTCTTTGATTTTTGAAAATGCAGCCTGCTTGATTCCGCTGATTTTCATGATATCCTCAATCTGCGCAAACGCTCCATGCTGCTCCCGATAGCTTATGATCGCCTTTGCCCGGCTTTCTCCGATTCCAGGCAGCGTCATGAGTGCAGCGACATCCGCTGTGTTGAGGTTGACCAGACCGTTCTCCAAAGCTGTAGCGCTGTTGCTTCGCACATTTCTGTCTGTCGTTTGCATATCGCTGTCCGGCGAAGTCTGTATTCCGGCTTTCTTTTCTGTCTGTCCGTCGGCGCAGCTTTCCGTTTTTGTCATGATATAAATCTGACAACCGTCCACGATTTCTTCCGCCAGGTTGCAGCATGCTTCATCCGCTTCCGGCAAAAAACCGCCTCCGGCCTCCACGGCGTCTATAATTCTGCTGCCTGCCGGAAGCTCATAGACCCCCGGAGCGGATACTGCTCCGCAGATGTGCACCACAAGGGTTTTTGTTTCCTCTGAGGAAGCATCGGAGAGCTCTGTCCGGTCTGTGCTTCCGGCACTTGGCTCAGCCTTGCGGTTTTGATCCGTGTCCCCGGCATTTGATTCAACCTCGCGGTTTTGGTCTGTATTCCCGGCATTTGGTTCAGCCTCGCGGTTTTGGTCCGTGTCTTCGACCTTTGATTCTACTTTGCGGTTTCCATCCCCATAGGCTATGCTTTCCTTTTCCGACAAAAAGAGCTCTTCCCGCTGTGCCCCGCAGGCCCCTAGCGTCGGGCATAGCATTGCCCACAGAATTCCCCATAAAACCACTCTCCAAAGCCGGTCTGTTCTTTTTTTCTGTTTCCAGGATCTTAACTTTTCTCCTGCGGCGCGGCATGCCGCAGCAACTGTTTGAAATATCGGCATTTTATCCTCCATTCCGCAGGCGCTTTGCGCCGAAGGAACCGCGAGCAGAACTTCCAGTTCTGCTCTGCGATCCTGGCTGCTTTGTGACGCCTGCGGCACAAAGAGCTGTGTGAAAAATAAGCGATCACGCTTATTTTTCACACTATCTCCTTTTCCATGTTCGAAAAGGCCCCATTTCCTGCCGCATATCAGTATTGTATGTCAGAACCGGGTATTTGACAAGCCGGAAAGCTTTCCAAAAATGCTTCCGTCACAGCCCCTATTTCCTGTATTTTGCCAATACGGAAAGCATTTTCCCAACGTCCAGCGGTTTGGGCAGATGCTCATTCATTCCTTCCCGCTTCACCCGTTCTGCATCCTCCCAAAAGGCGTTGGCCGTCAAAGCAATGATGGGGATACTTTCGGCATCTGCACGGCCGCTGCTGCGGATCGCCCGTGCCGCCTCGCAGCCGTCCATGATCGGCATCATCAGATCGGTCAGGATCGCATCAAAGGTACCTGCCGGCTGCTCCAGATAGCGCTCCACCTCTTCTTTTCCATTGTATGCCTTTGTGATCTGTACACCTGCATCTGTCAGAAAGGTTTCCGCAATCTCCATATTCAGCTCATTATCCTCTGCAAGAAGCACACGCATTCCGGAAAGATCCGCGTTCTGATCCTCTTCTTCGATTTTCTTACATTCCTGTTCCTTGAGCTCTTCAAACAGGAGCGTGACCGTAAATATGGTTCCAACTCCTTTTTTGCTCTCCACCGTAACGGTTCCGTCCATCTTGTCGATCAGATGCTTGACGATGGACATTCCCAGTCCGGTTCCCTGGGTTACACTTTTTTCATCGGTATTTTCCCGGGAAAAGGGTTCAAACAGATGGGGAAGAAATGCTGGGCTCATGCCGACCCCGTTATCCGAAATCACTGTCTGACAGGATATCAGGTTTTCCCCGACAGCCTTTATAGTCACCTGACACAGGACATATCCTCCGGCATCCGTATATTTGATCGCATTTCCCAAAATATTGATAAAAATCTGTCTGACATGCAGAGAGCTTCCAAGCACACAGCCGACTGCTGTACCTTCTGTCTGTTCTTCATACTTTAAAAGAACTCCCTTATCTGCTGCCCGGGGTTCCACGATCGTGATAATTTCCTGCCAGAGCTCTTTTAAGCAAAACGGCTCTTTCGTAAGCTGAAGGTTTTCTTCATCCAGCTTGTTAAACTCCAGTACATCGTTGATCAGCTCCAGCAGATGCTTTGCCGCAACTTTTTCCTTTACACGGTTTGCATCCACCAGCGCTCTGTCCTCCCTGTGGCGGTCGCTGATTTCGATCATTCCGATAATGCCGTTTAACGGTGTCCGGATATCATGTGACATCCGGGACAAAAATCCGGTTTTTGCTGCATTGGCACGCTCTGCCGCCTCCTTTGCCTGCTTTAACTCCTCTTCATTTTTTTCAATTGCAGCAATCGAGTGCTCCGTGACATAAAAAATGATCAAAAAAGAAAGAATCAGTACCAGAAACATGGTCGCAGCAACATAGATCAGATTTTGGTTCGCCTCTAACATGCCGTAGGAAACTGCAAGATTATATTCCCCATATTTTTCATAGACCAGATACTGCTTTCTGCCACTGATTTTCGCACTGGTCCGATACCGCTTTCCTTCCTGCAGGTTTCCTCCTTCCAGCCGGTCGGAATCCTGCAGCTCATAGAGCAATACATCCTGCCGCGTGGTTGCAAGCATTTTTCCTGTGGTGGCATTTAGCAGAAAGATATTCATTCCGGAGGTAATCGGCATCTGCCGAACCAGATTTTCCACGCTGGCACTGTTCATTTTTGCAAGCAATCGACTGGGGGTAATGCCAATCTGGATCATGGCCGTGCCGGAGGAATTCCAGACGATGGCATACATCATCATTTTCCCTTCTGCAGTATTCGGCACCATATCCTGACACATGGAAAGCGTTTTATCTGTCAGCATGGGCTTAAAATATCCCATTTGCTCGCCGGAAGAAAAGCTGTAGCCAAAATACTCCGGATTGGTTCCTGCAACGATACAGCCGCCCGTATTGATAATGTGGATTTCGTCCACACGCAGCTGTTTTGCGATCTTACGGTACTCCACTGTGGTCTGATATAGTCTTCCTTCCATTTCAAGGAGATTTGCCACCGTCTCTGCCCGCAGCGTATATTCTTCCTTCAGGGTTTCCAGAAGCGTCTGATAGCTTTCTTTATTTTCTTCGATCACATCCTCCAGCTGCTGCAGGATCATCTCGCTGGCGATCCAGGCATTATGCCGATTGCTCAGCATCTGAAGAGAAACGCTTCCTATCCATATTATAACAAACGATATCAGAATGATTCCGTAAATCCGTCTGGTCCGATTTCCATGCTTGCTCATTTCCACCCCTTCTCAGCTTCTGCTGATGCTTGCCTTTTACAGGTTTCCTTCTGCTTCCATCCCCCGATATCTAAGTATAGCATTTTTTCGATGTTTTACATAGTATCTTGTGTTTCTTTACAGACAAGTCTATACTGGCTTTGTGTAGTATTTTTAAACGGAGGGTTATTTTACTTTATGAGTAAGCAGGCAGCACAAAGCACAACAAATCAGATCACAGAGGGAGTCATCTGGAAGCAGCTTCTGATTTTCTTTTTCCCTATTTTATTTGGAACATTTTTTCAGCAGCTCTATAACACTGCGGATGCGATCATTGTCGGCAACTTTGTCGGTAAGGAAGCGCTTGCCTCTGTTGGGGGCTCTGCTTCCACGATTATCAACCTGCTCGTCGGCTTTTTCGTTGGGCTTTCTTCCGGTGCAACTGTTATCATTTCCCAGTATTACGGCGCAGACAACCGGCGCAGGGTCAGTGATTCCGTTCATACCGCTATTGCACTGGCAATTGCAGGCGGCGTTGTAATTATGCTGATCGGTCTTGTTTCCGCACGCTTTGCCCTGACCGCGATGGGAACGCCGGACGACATCCTTTCCCTTTCCCTGACCTATATGAAAATTTATTATCTCGGCACGATTCCGTCCATGATCTACAACATGGGCTCCGGTATCCTGCGCGCTGTCGGCGATTCCAAACGACCGCTCTATTTTCTGATCGCTTCCTGTCTGGTCAACATTGCGCTCGACCTTTTATTTGTCGCCGTGCTCGACATGGGCGTTGCCGGAGCTGCAATTGCGACGATTGCGTCCCAGTTTTTCTCCGCGATTCTGACACTGATCGCCCTGCTGCGCACCCAGGATTCCTATCGCCTGATCGTTTCCAAAATCCGGTTTCACCGCGATCTTTTATTTGATATCATCAAAATCGGTCTGCCTGCCGGTCTGCAGTCCGCAATGTATTCGATTTCCAACCTGTTGATCCAGTCTTCCATCAACTCCTTCGGAACCGACACCATCGCCGCCTGGACTGCTTACGGAAAAGTGGACAGTATTTTCTGGATGATTATGGGTGCTTACGGTGTTTCCATCACGACCTTCGCCGGGCAGAATTTCGGCGCCGGAAAATACGACCGTATCAAAAAAAGTGTCCGCATCTGTCTCGGTCTTGCTGCCGTGACCAGCCTTTTTCTCAGCTTTATCGTTTTGAATTTCGGCGGAACGATCCTGCTTTTATTCACACGCGATGCCAATGTCATCAACATCTGCATCGGCATGATGCGTGTAGTTTCTCCCGCCTACATCACTTACATCTGTATCGAAATCCTTTCCGGTACCTGCCGCGGCTGCGGGGATTCCTTTTTCCCGATGCTGCTGACCTGCTTTGGGGTCTGTGTCCTGAGGATCCTCTGGATCACGATTGCCGTTCCCCTCAGACACGAGGTCGCAACAGTGGCATTTTCCTATCCACTGACCTGGACCATTACATCGATCTTGTTTATCCTCTATTATAAGCGTGGAAAATGGATGCAGAAGGATACCCTGCGCAATGCGCCGCAGGGGCAGGGTAAAGACGCGTAAGCGCTTCTGTAAAAAACTCCCGGCAGAGCCTTTTTCAGGGGCTTTGCCGGGAGTTTCTGTTATAGAACTTTTAGCAATTGAATCAGTTTTTCAATACAATCCAAGCCGTTTACTCTGCGATTTCCGCCGATGCTTCTGCAGCAGCTTCCTGCTTCAACACTTCCGCTGCCTGCTTTGCTCCGTCTGCGTTGATCGTGATATTGCGGTTCACTTTTGCATCATAGGTTCCCGCTTTTACAACCTCCGCAAGGTCGATGCCCACGGT
>ERZ1026874.748-NODE-748-length-19052-cov-9.930568_pt1 | contig 19052 bp, 12 predicted proteins | sample MGYA00380167_ERZ1026874 | MGnify/ENA primary metagenome ERZ1026874 (study PRJEB33269, sample SAMEA4719803) | human gut metagenome | biome: human-associated habitat; feature: organic feature; material: feces | place: Cameroon | collected 2013-10 ...
TTATGGAACATTTATGGCTCATTGATGGACATTTTTGACTTAAAAAATTGATGGACATTTTTGACTTAAAAAATTTATGGACATTTTTGACTAAAAAAATATATTTGCGAGATATCCTTTGCAAAGCCCGAAACATGTTATTCATAAAAAAGAACGGATTGGAAATTTCACTGGTTGAAATTTCCAATCCGTTCTCTATAATATATTATAGGTGTGGTTTAGCGCTTATCTTCTTTTGCGAAGGCGTTTGATGAAACCTTTCTTCGAAGTGTGGTGGTGACCATAACCGTAGCCATAACCGTAGTTAGACTTATAGGGGTCTTCGGGGTCAACATCATTCAGCACAATACACATGTTCTTAAAGCGATTATCCTGGTAGTTGCGTTCAAGCGTAGGCAAGAAGCTACGAGTTTGAACACCTACGCGGATGATAAAGAGCGTTGTATCCGTAACGCGAGCTACAACATTGGCATCGGCTACAGCGAACAAAGGTGTAGTGTCGAGAATGACGTAGTCGTAACGTTTGCGCAATTCGCTAACAAGAATTTCCAAACGCTTGCTCATCAACAACTCAGCAGGGTTGGGAGCTTGATGTCCTGCCGGAATAAAGTCTACACCCTTTGTCAAACCATCCACGCGGATAATGTCGTCCACCTTGCATTGGTCGTCTGAGAGATAAGTGGTAAGACCAAAGGTATGACCAAAGGTGCGGCTCAAAGTACCCTTGCGGATATCCGCATCCACAAGTATCACCTTCTTTCCTGCCATAGAGAGGATGGCAGCCATGTTACGCGAGATGAAGCTCTTGCCTTGTCCCGGTGTGGTAGATGTGGTCATCATTACTTGTGTAGCGTGACGCATGTAGCCCAAGCTAAAGCGCAAGATGCGGAAGGCTTCCACCACAGGCGCATCGCTCTCGATGTTGGTAATGAGCGAGCTGTTGTCGTCTTTGGTATTCTCGAAACGAGGAACTTCGCCCAAAATAGGAATGGTAGTGACATCCTCAATATCCTTGCGGTTACGCACATTCACATCGAGCTTAAAGCGGAGCCAAAGGAGGAAGGTGGGGATGAACAAACCAACGATAAAGCCCACAAACACAATAATCATGCTGCGCGGACTCACTTGCTTGTTGCCAATAGGACCTTCAACCAAACGTACGTTAGCCTCGTTAATAGCCTGTTGCAATGCCACTTCCTCGCGTTTGTTGAGCAAGTAAGTGTAGAGAGCCTCTTTAAGTGATTGCTGACGCTGAATGTCTAGACCTTGTTTCTCTTGGTCGGGAGCACCAGCAATGCGATTGGTAAGGAGCGACTCGTTAGCACGTGCATCGCGCAAACGAAGTTCGAGAGAGTTGACATAGCTGCGCAATGAAGAGCCAATGGCTTGACGCATTTGCACGAGCTGACGATCTAATTCGCGAACCACATTGTTTGCCTCACTGGTGTTGGCAGCCATTTGGTTGCGCTTGTTCATCTGGTCGTTGTAGGCAGCAATTTGTTGGTTAAACGATGCATCGCCTACATTCAGTGCAGGAATCAAGTCGTGACCATTGCCATGATTGTGCAAGTATTCTGCCAAGTAGCGAGCCACGTTCAACTGAGTTTCAGCCTGCAAACTTTGTTGACGTGCACTTTGTGTTTCGGTAAGTACGGCTTGCGAGGTCTTATCAAAGTCAACCAACTGATTGCGCTTTTTAAATGTAGCCAACTGGCTCTCAACGCTACTCAGTTCGCGACCAATAATTTGAATACGTTCGTCAATAAACTTAGCGGTGTTCAATGCTACGCGGTTTTTGTTTTCAACCACGTCTTCTTTATAAGTGTCGTAAAGCGTACTCAGAATGTTGTCTGCACGATTGGTATTGGCATCGTTCACGCTAAGCACAATGAGTGAAGTTTCCTTGTCGTATTCGCTGGCAGAGAGTTCGCCCATAAAGCGACCCGATGCTCTTTCCATGGAGATGCGACTTACGTGTACCTTCTCGTTCTCCCATGTGCCAAAGGCAGGACCACGCACAATGCAAAGTTTGCCATAAGGCGTAGCAGTCATCTGTCCGAGTGTAACTTCGCGGTCGGGTTGTTCGTTGCCCAACTTATCTTTCAGTCCTTTAATAATAACCGTATTGCCATCCTTCTTCACCACATCAAAGTTTTGGGCAAATTTACCCTTATACTCAGACTCGAAGAGTACGCTGAAAGGCAAGGTGTTACCATAAAGTGTTACTGAGTGAAGACGTTCGTCAACGGTATAGTCAACATCGAGGTGGAGTTTTTCAACTACACGCGACATCAAACGCTTTGACGAAAGAATAAAGATTTCGTTCTTTAAGTTATCGCCCACGCTTACACCATTCAGCTCGAGCAAAGTGTTCATGCTTCTGCGTTTGCTACTGCGGAAACTACTTGTTCCTGTGGCACTCGTGTTTTCCGTATCTTCAATAAGCATAACGGCTTGGCGTTGGAAGATTCGTTCCTGGCGCTGTTGATAGAGCCAACTGATGCTTACGCACAATACGCACGATAGCAAAAACCACCACCAGTTCTTGATAAATGTAAGGTAGCAGATTTTAAGAAGTGGGGCTAATTGCAGCTCCTCATCCTGTTGTTCTGTTGAATTTATTAGGTTGTTGTCCATAAAAATGGTTTTCTGTTATTATTCTAATTCCTCTGTTTGAAATATTCAATGCGCAAAGTTAATTGTTTTTATATTCTCTACCAAATTTTTATAAAGTTATATGGGCTTGAGAACCAAAATGTTTATTCTTAAAGTTTACTCTTAAAGTTTACTCATCGCGCCAGAATGCGGGAGTAAGGGGCAAAAGCAGAGAAAATACCTCTAAGCGACCTGCTAACATTAAGAAAGAGTTAATCCACAAAACACTGTCGCTGAGTACGCCCCACGAACCTAACGGACCTACTACATAGCCTAAACTCGGACCTACGTTGCTAAACGATGAAATGGCTAAACCAATGGCATCGAATATGGGGAGTCCTAAACACACCATGGCAAATACCGCAAGCATGATCAAGGCAAAATATAGGATAAAGAACACAAAGACGGTGCGAGCTATGTCTGACGTAATAACGGTGTTGTTGATGCGCACAGGGATTACGGCATGAGGATGGAGCATTTTCTTTAGTTCTGCTTTCGACAAACGCCACACCATGAGCGCACGCACACACTTTAATCCACCACTGGTTGAACCTGCACAAGCACCTATTATGCTGATTATCAGGATAATAATCCAAGTGCTTGGGTGCCATTGCATAAAGTTTTCGTCCGTAAAACCTGTGGTACTTTGCAAGGATGCCGTGTTAAAGAAGGCACTACGTAAGGCATCGCTCCATCCCATGTGGTTGGTATACACCAAGATGCAAGTGATGCTTAAGGCGGCAGTGAAGAAGATACCTACAAAAAAGCGTAATTCATCATCGTGGAAAACATCGCGCACACGCCTTTTAATAAAGAAGAGGTAGAGTAGGGTGCAGTTGATACTTGCCAAGAACATAAATAGGGTGCTAATCCATTGCAGTTGGTTGGAGTGGAACCAAGCAATGCCATCGGTATGTGTTGAAAAGCCACCCGTACCGATGGTAGCAAGTCCATGACATACGGCATCAAACAAATTCATACCGCCAAAGAAGTAGGCTACACTACACGAGATGGTAAGCAATAGGTAGATGCTCCACATCCAACGTGCCGTTGTGCTGATGCGTGGATGTAGCTTGCCAATTTTTAAACCTGTTGCTTCGGCTGAGAAGAGTTTTATGCCACCGCCTCCCATGTTGGGAAGTATGGCAATGGTGAAGAACACAATTCCCATACCACCAATCCAGTGCGTCATGGAACGCCATAACAAAATGGAACGTGGCAATGCGTCAATGTTGAATAGGACTGTTGCGCCTGTTGTGGTAAATCCTGACATAGTCTCGAAAAAGGCTGCTGCCACACGGGGCTCGTAGCCTCCAATAAGTAGAGGAAGCATGCCAAACAGTGAGAATACTACCCAGGTTAACGACACGATGAGGTAACCATCGCGACTGCTCATGCGGTTCTCTGCATGACGACCGAAGAATAAAAGGAGTGCTCCCACGGCAAAGGCTGCCAACACGGGGAGACCAAAGGTGAGATGGTGGGTCTCTTCAAAAAAGAATCCCAAACCGAAGCAAATTGCCATAAGGAAGGCTTCGAGTTGTAAAAGCGTTCCTAACGCCTTATATATAAGAGGTAAATTAAGCATCAGTATAAGCTCAAAAATGGTTATGTGGGTGCAAAGTTAGTGTAACCCTTGCGCAATACAAATAAAAATTAAGAAATTCTTTTCGAAGTCGTGGGTAGTCGTGAATATTTATATTTGCGCTTCGCGCTGGGTTTTAGTCATAAATGGCCATAAATGTTTTTGGGTCAAAAATGTCCATAAATGTTTTTTGGTCAAAAATGTCCATAAATGTTTTTTGGTCAAAAATGTCCATGATTTTTTTTAGGTCATAAATGGCCATGAATGTTTTGGGTCAAAAATGTTCATGAATGTTTTGGGGCAAAAATGTTCATGAATGTTTTTTGGTCAAAAATTTTCATCAATGAGCCATAAATGTTCATGAATGTTTATTTTTGAATTTTCGTAAATAAATTCATGCGTTAGCCCAATCCCGAAAGGGATTTATTTGTGGCAATTTCCTTCTCCATCGCGTAGCGCATACATCACGAATGTTTTATGGAAAATTTATGGCTCATTGATGGACATTTTTGACTAAAAAAAATGCTATGCTTTCGGTTTGCACTACTCTGCTTCGCGAAGTTAGGCTGCACCTCAGCAAAGCAAAATTAAAAAAAATACCTTTTTTTATTTTGCTATGCTTTCGGTTTGCACTAACTCTGCTTCGCGAAGTTAGGCTGCGGTTCGGAAGAAAAAATGAAAATTTTTTGATTTTCATTTTGTCCTTCTCTCACCTTGCACTAACTTTGTTTCGCATAAGAAAACAATGTATTCTACAACAGATAAAAACTATGGCAACAACTCCTGAGTTTAAGTATGCGCCCATGTTTCAGTTGGGCAAAGACACCACAGAATATCGCCTTATTGGTAAAGAAGGCGTAAGTACAGGTGAGTTTGAAGGTAAAACCATTTTGAAAGTTTCAAAAGAAGCCCTCACTCAACTGGCACAACAAGCATTCCACGACGTTGAATTTATGCTCCGTCGCGAACACAACTTGCAGGTAGCTAAGATTCTTTCTGATCCCGAAGCTTCTGAAAACGACAAGTACGTAGCACTCCAGTTCCTTCGCAATGCCGAAACTGCTGCTAAGGGCATCCTTCCCTTCTGCCAGGATACTGGTACCGCCATTATCCATGGTGAAAAGGGTCAGCGTGTATGGACTGACTTCGAGGACGAAGAAGCACTTAGTCTGGGTGTATACAATACCTTTACCCAAGACAACCTTCGCTATTCGCAAAATGCTCCGCTCAATATGTACGACGAGGTGAACACACGTTGCAACCTCCCCGCACAAATTGATATCGAGGCTTGCGAAGGTGACGAATATCGCTTCGTAATGGTAGCAAAGGGTGGTGGCTCTGCTAATAAGACCTACTTCTACCCCATGACAAAGGCTACTATCCAGAACGAGGGTACACTCCTTCCTTTCTTGGTTGAGAAGATGAAGACTCTCGGAACTGCGGCTTGTCCTCCTTACCACATTGCTTTCGTTATCGGTGGTACAAGTGCTGAAAAGAACTTGCTCACTGTGAAGTTGGCTTCTATTAAGTACTACGACAGCTTGCCTACTACTGGCGACGAAACAGGTCGTGCTTTCCGCGATATCGATTTGGAAGAGAAACTCCTTCACGAAGCACACAAGATTGGTTTGGGTGCTCAGTTCGGTGGTAAATATTTGGCTCACGACATCCGTGTCATTCGTTTGCCTCGTCATGGCGCAAGCTGTCCCATTGGTATGGGTGTTAGCTGTTCTGCCGACCGCAATATCAAGGCTAAAATCAACAAGGATGGTATTTGGCTTGAGAAGATGGATGAGAATCCTACCGAACTCATTCCCGAAGAACTTCGCAAACCGGGCGAAGGTGGCAAGGGTATTGAAATTGACCTTGACAAGGGTATGGATGCCGTTCGTGCAGAACTCTCAAAGTATCCTGTTAGCACCCGCGTTAATTTGAAGGGTACCATCATTGTAGCTCGCGACATTGCACACGCCAAACTCAAAGCACGTTTGGATGCTGGCGAGGAAATGCCTGCTTACTTCAAGAATCATCCCATTCTTTATGCAGGTCCTGCCAAGACTCCCGAGGGTTATCCCTGTGGTTCAATGGGTCCCACCACTGCTAACCGTATGGATCCCTATGTTGATGAGTTCCAAGACCACGGTGCAAGTCTCGTAATGATTGCAAAGGGTAACCGCAGCGATGTGGTTACTGAAGCTTGCCAAAAGCACGGTGGTTTCTATCTCGGTACCATTGGTGGTGTAGCTGCCGTTTTGTCTCAAAGCTCAATCAAGAGCATTGAGTGCGTGGAATATCCCGAACTCGGCATGGAAGCTATTTGGAAGATTACTGTTGAGGACTTCCCCGCATTTATTCTTGTTGACGACAAGGGTAACGACTTCTTTAAGCAGCTCAAGCCTTGCGCTTGCTGCAAATAATAAAAGTAATGCACAAAAAAAGGCTTGCAATCGCAAGCCTTTTTTTGTGCATTATGTTGAGGAGTTGCCTCCTTCCACCCCGTCTAACACTTATTCTTTTTAGGGAACACCAGCAAGATGTTTCTTGAACTAAAGTAGCGTTCCATCTGGTCGGGGAGACGGTCGATGTAATTATGATAAGACACCGTGCCTCGGCGAGCGCAAACAAAGACGGTAAGATGGTCTTGTCGCGACTGATGAGCTAAAGGCACAAGGTCGTTCCACGAATGGTATTCCTCGCAAAGCAGGGGAATACCTTTTTCTGTTTGGGTGTAATATTGCTCCATAGCCGTTAGCGTATCGCCTGCTGAATAGGCAGTAATGCCACAACTCAGCTGACGGGCAATCAAGGCAATGCGGTCCATCCATTGGGCAAAGCCTTGCTCAAATTCTGATTTAGGTGGAACCAAAATGTGCAAATACTGCACCGTATTAAGCGGAATGTTGGCACGGAGAATAAAAATCTGTCTATCCACCGAAGCCAAAAGGTCTGTACTCAGTTTGCCAAAGAAAGAGTCAGAGATGCGAGCCTTTTGGTGCAAACCCAATACCAAGTCGCTCACATCGCGTTCTTTAATGGTATGCGAAATGCCACTTGCCACATTCACCGACCAACGTTGATACTTTTGAATGCGGATGTTTGTGGCTGCTGCATGTTTCACAGCCAAGTCTAATTGTTCCTCTCCACTCTGTCGGGCAGAAGGTTCATCTTCTAACACAATATTTAAAGCAATGGGTGGAGCAACTGAGTGCGGTGTGCGCAACATCAGCGAAAGGTCTACCAACTGGCACACCATTTCGGGATAGCGCAAGGCTATTAAGATGCGGTCGGGTGCATCCTTCGGAGGAACCATGGCATGCAATTCAGCATCTTCAGCATCTCCCACCATTGGTAAGCCCTTTTGACTCAGTGAAGCCATTTGACGCGAAGTGTTCTCCGTAATCATTGAACTTACCACGCAGGTTACTAAAATCAGTACCATCGCTCCGTTCAGCACATCATCGCCTAAGAGTCGGCTACCATCAGGCAGAATAATTTTATAACCCACCAACACCACAGCCAAGGTTGCAGCAGCGCGCGAGCCTGTTAAACCAAACATCAAGCGGCGTTCGTTGCGCGTCATTCTGAACACCTTTTGTGTTACAAACGTTGCACTCCATTTGCTTACCAAGGCAACCACCACCATTACGCAAGCTGCCAAGATAGCCCCACTGTGTTCTACCAAAGCCCCTAAGTTAATGAGCATGCCCACACCTATTAAGAAATAAGGAATAAACAAGGCATTGCCCACAAACTCAATGTGGCTCATGAGTGGAGAGCTGGGTGGAATCAGTCGGTTGAGCACAATACCCACCAAGAAGGCTCCTAAGATACCTTCCATGCCCACCAGTTCCATCAGTCCTGCACCTAAGAACACCAAGCACAACACAAACACATATTGCACCACGCTTTCATCGTAACGGCGGAAGAACCAACGTCCTATACGTGGAAAGGTATATATAATAAGCGCACCCAATAGCACCACCTTAATTACCAGCCACACCCAATAAAGTCCCGTAACATGTTCCTTAAACATACCGCCCACTACAGCCAGCACCAAAAGGGTTAGCGTGTCTGCCACAATGGTTCCTCCCACAGCAATGCTCACACTGGGCAGTCTCGACAAACCGTAGCGCATCACAATGGGGTAGGCTATCAGTGTGTGCGAGGCATACATTGCTGCCACCAAGGTTGCTGCAGCCACACCAAAGCCCAATAGCATGGTGTTAGCAGCATAGCCAATAGCCATGGGGATGGCAAAACTCAGCAAGCCCAAGGTGAGTGCTCTCCCTTTAATGCGCTGCACGTCTTGCAGATTCATCTCGAGCGAGGCAAGGAACATAATATAATAGAGTCCTACTTTGCCAAAGAGTTCAAAACTGCCGTCGCGTTCGAGCACACCAAAGCCATGCGGACCTATAAGTATGCCCGCAAATATCATTCCCACAATCGACGGAATGCGTAGGCGCTCAAGTAGCATGGGCGCAAAAAGTATGATGCCCAGTACAATTAGGAATATCCAAGTGGGGTCGGTAATCAATGCGTTTTGTTTTTGGGGTTACTGTTAGGGAGTATCTAAATGTGCACTTTACAGGTGCTTAGCACTGCATAATGCGCAATTACGTTTGCAAAATTGCAAAAAAACTATCATTTAATGTCTTATTCTGTGCACAAATAGCCGAAAAAGCCGTTCTTTCGCAAAAAATATTGTAATTTTGCAGCCAAAGAACGTTCTTTACGTTCTGCAACCAAAATATTAAAGTCACTAACATTTTGCAACTAAAGAGCCGTTGTGTAGCCACATTGCGAAAGCAAAGAAGGCTTGCAACAGCTAAAAAATACACAAATCAACGAAATGAATGTAGCTATTGTAGGCGCCAGTGGTGCCGTAGGTCAAGAATTTCTCCGCGTATTGGCAGAGCGCAACTTTCCCATCGACAATCTTTTGCTCTTCGGTTCAAGCCGTAGTGCAGGCACGCAATACACCTTCCGTGGCAAGGAGTATACGGTGAAGCTCCTTCAGCACAACGACGATTTTAAGGGCGTAGACATTGCCTTCACTTCGGCTGGTGCTGGCATTTCTAAGGAGTATGCTGCCGACATCACAAAGTTTGGCGCGGTAATGATCGACAACTCTTCTGCTTTCCGTATGGACGAGGATGTGCCTCTTGTAGTGCCTGAATGCAATGCAGCTGATGCACTCGAGCGTCCGCGTGGCATTATTGCCAATCCTAACTGCACCACCATCATGATGGTTGTTGCTTTGCAAGCCATCGAAAAGCTGAGCCACATCAAGCGTGTGCACGTAGCTTCTTACCAAGCTGCCAGTGGTGCTGGTCAGGCTGCAATGGATGAGTTGATGGAACAATATCGTCAGGTGTTGGCTGGCGACCCTGTTACAGTTAACAAGTTTGCTTATCAGCTTGCCTTCAACGTTATTCCTCAAATCGATGTATTCCAAGAAAATGGTTACACCAAGGAGGAGATGAAGATGTATAATGAGACTAAGAAGATTATGCACTCAGACGTACTTACTTCTGCCACTTGTGTGCGTGTTCCTTCGCTCCGTTCTCACTCTGAGGCTATTTGGGTTGAAACCGAGCAGCCTCTTGAGGTGGATGCTGTGAAGCAAGCGGTTGCTTCGGGCGAGGGTTTGGTGTTGATGGATAATCCTGAAAAGAAGGAATATCCTATGCCTCTCTTCTTAGCGGGTAAGGATCCTGTGTATGTAGGACGCATTCGTAAGGACTTGGCTAACCCCAATGGCATTACGCTTTGGTTGGTAAGCGACCAAATTCGTAAGGGTGCTGCGCTCAATGCCGTGCAAATTGCTGAGTACCTTATTAAGGTTGGTAACGTTAAGTAAATGTTGCGTTAGCCTTTTGAGGCAAGAATAATTCATGGAAATTTATGACTTCAACAATAGAATTATGTTTTGAGGTCATGAATTTCCATTTTTTGTTTGTTTTTTGTTGGTGTGTTTTTTTAGTCAAAAATGTTCATGAATGTTTTTTAGTCAAAAATGTTCATCAATGAGCCATAAATGTTCATGAATTATTTTTTTTGAATTTCCATAAATAACCCCTTTCGGGGTTGGGCTAGCGCATGAAGACCTCAATAGAATGTAATACTTAATACTTAATACTTAATTTATATTTGTGTTCATCAATGAGCCATAAATGTTCATGAATTATTTTTTGAATTTCCATAAATACCCCCTTTCGGGTAGGGTGTTCAAAATCTGCATTCAATATTCCCTTTTCGATTCTATCAATTAACACGTACGAGTTAATCAATAGAAAAGGCAAAGTTAATCAATTAACTTGGTCGAGTTAATCAATAGACTTTTTTGGTCGAAAAAAGCAGAAATTGTGTGTTGAAAAAGTATTATAGTAATACTTGGCAAAGAAATACGTATTAAAGGGGCAAGTATTACCATATTAAACAGCAAAGTAATATAGTAATACTTTGCAAGGGATTTTTCGAAGTTTTTCCTATACTTCATGCGCTAGCCCGACCCCGAAAGGGGTAATTTATGGAAATTCAAAAAAATAATTGATGGTTATTTTTGACTAAAAAATAATTCATGAACATTTATGGCTCATTGATGGTCATTTTTGACTAAAAAACAAATAGCAGTTAGCTTGCGAAATTAGTTTAGTTAACTCGCGAAATCGTTTTAGTTAACTCATTTGAAGTATTCTAAAATTCGGTTTTTGTGGTTTATTTGCGAAAAAAATAAGCTTTCTATAGGTTTACGTTTTAGGGGGGTAATTGCAATCATAAGATTGCAAAAAATATAGCAAAAATATTTTGAAATTAGAATTTAATATATACCTTTGCATCCGATAACAAATTATTCCTAACTATTTAAAGGTTGTGAATACACGAAACGTTATCAAAACGAGAGAAAAACGAGCGCGGATGTTACAAATTGTTATTACATGATACACGCTTACCTTACAACGTGTGACAATGACTGACGCACCCTATAAAACACAGCTAAACTAAACCATTGGTCTACCAATACAACATTCAACAGACCTTGGTTGAGGTGAGCTAACACAAACACTCTTATACTAAATTACAGAGCGAACAGAGTAACTCTTCATTTTTGAAAACCCCAGTCCGCATTCCCCAGCATAAAGCTGTTTGGAAGGCATAACCTATTCCCTTAACCGTAGGTCATTCTCTGAGGTCTGAACGCTTTGTATAATGCGATTCTAACAACGATGCAGAATAAACAACTCACATATCGCACCCCTTGCAGCCGATGCTTGCGCCAATGGCTTGTAACAGTTGTGGCATGGATGGCATGCTGTTTTGCCATGCCTTTATGGGCACAGGTTGAGACCGTAAACGACTCGTTACCCGTGTTGGTTACCGATACAACGGTGGCTGTGCAATTTCGCGAGGCTGATGCAGACTCTGCTCATTCGGCACCTTGGCAAATTGCTACCGAAAAGGGACGTATGATGAACGACCATACCATACTGGTAGCTCTAAAGTCCAATTTGCTTTATTGGGGCGTGGCATTGCCCATGACGCCCAACATCGGAGCTGAAGTTCGTTTGTCATTCCGCTTTACCGTAGCTTGCGAAGTCGGACTCAATCCTTTCAAACATCAAAAGGCTGATGGGTCGTATGGACGTTCGTTTCGTCACTTACGCGTATTTCCTGAACTGAGATATTGGTTTTGTGAGGCATACTACAAAAATTTTGTCGGACTGCACGTTCCCTTTGTTTGTTACAACATCTCGAATGTACATGCTTTTGGCGGTAAAAACATTATTGATGCCGATAACAAACGTGTGCAAGGTCGTGGCGCAGGCTTAGGCATTAGTTATGGTTTCAGTTGGCCCTTTGCCACCCATTGGAACATCGAAGGTACCATCGGAGGCGGTTGGTTACGACTCAATCACAAAAGTTATCCTTGCACCGAATGCGGTTCGGTTATCAAGCACGAAAAAAAGAACTATTGGGGACTGACCCAAGCAGGCATTTCGCTTAGCTATTTGTTCTGAACCCATGGGTGAGGCAGTTAATAGAACTTGCCAACCCACAAACTCTTATTCTTTATGACACTCTATATCATTAGTATACTCTTCTTGCTCTTGCCCCTATTCACCCATGCGCAGTTGCCCACCGACATCATCGTCTTACACAAGATTGCACAAGAGGGCAAAGCCTTGGTGTTAGACCTAACAGTCGATTTAACGCAAGTTAGTCTGAGCAAATGCCACAGTTTGGTGTTTACCCCAGTGGTTACCAAGGGCGACAGTGCCACTGCCTTCCCAGCCATTGTGGTAAATGGCAAAGAGCGTCAAAAGCTCTATCGCCGTCTCAAGCGTCCTGCCACCGAACAGGCTTATACCATTGAGCATGCCCACAAAGGTCTCATCGCCTATCAAGGTTCCGTGCCTTGTCAACCCTGGATGGCAGGTGCACAGATTATTATGGTTACCGATAGTTGCGGTTGTGGATGGGGCGATTTGGCAAAGTCTGCCACTCCCAAACTCTTAGGCACATGGAATGAAGTACCCCAGTTGCCCGAAGTCAATGCCTTGGCAGTTATCTATCCCTTGTGCTACATCGAGCCAGCTGCCACGGTCAAGACCTATAAGTTAGAGGGACGTGCTTATTTAGACTTCCCCGTCAACCGCACCGAGATACATCTAAGCTATCGCAACAATCCCCGTGAGTTGGCAAAGATTGTCGAGACCATTGATGTGGTAAAGAAAGAGGTAAATGCCACCATCACCCACATTGACATCCATGGTTACGCTTCGCCCGAAGGTTCGTATGCCAACAATGTGCGTTTAGCGAACGGACGTGCTGCAGCCTTGCGCGACTATGTGTCGCAACTCATGTCCTTGCCAGCTAACATCTTTAGCGTAGAAGCTACCCCTGAGGATTGGGAAGGTTTGCAGCGTTACGTAAAAGACTCTGCGGGCATTGACCATCGACAAGAAATATTGCAACTCATTCAAGCTGAGGCTGACCAGGACAAGCGCGAGGCAAAAATTCGCAAAGCCTTCCCTGCAACCTATAAATATATGTTGCAAAACTGGTATCCTGCTTTGCGTCACTCCGACTACACGGTCAACTACACCATCCGTCCTTTTACGGTGGAAGAGGCAAAGGCGGTATATCAGAAGCATCCCGAGCAACTTTCGCCCAACGAGCTTTACTTAGTAGCCTTAACCTATGGCGAACAGTCTGCCGAGCGTAAAGAAGTGATGCAAACTGCAGCTCGTCTTTATCCCGACTCTCCTGCGGCAAATCTCAATGCAGCCAATCTTGCACTTGAGGCAAATCAGCTGGCCGAAGCCAAAGCCTTGCTTTATAATGCAGGCGACTTACCCGCAAGTCAATATGCGCGTGGTGTCTTAGCAGCCAAATTAGGTGACTTTACCACAGCCCGCCGTTTGTTTGAAGTGGCAGCGCAGAAGGGCATCTCGGAGGCAACCGAAGCACTCCACATTCTTTCACAACTAAAAAAGTAACAACTCTTTTTTTGAAATCAATTAATTCACAACAATAATAACTTAAATTCACAGCGACATGAAGAAAAATTTCTTTCCCGTAGCTTTGATGGCTTTGGCTATCGGCTTCAACGCGTGTTCAAGCGATGACGTGACTGTTAATGCAAATGGTGGCGGTTTCTCTCCAGCTCTCGAGGGCGGTTATGCCAAGGTGTCAATTAATCTTCCCTCACGTTCTAATTCTAACCGTGCTAATGATGTCTTCGAAGATGGTTTGGCTTCGGAGTATCAAGTTAAGAATGCTAAGTTAGTACTTTTCCAAGGAAGCAATGAGGGTGATGCCAAATTCCACAGTGCTTACGACCTTCTTAAAGTAGGTATGGAGGGAGTAGGTACAGAAAAGGATCAAATTACAACTACGACTCGTATTATTTCAAGATTGAATGATAAGACTCCAGGAACAACAGGTTATACAGGAAATAATCTCTACGCATTGGTAGTTCTTAACGACAATGGTCTTCTTGAAATTTCAGAAAATGGACAGAAATTGACTTTTAAAGGAAAGACTGCTGCAGAAGATAAAGATTTTAGTGGTATGAAACTTAGTGACTTGCAGAAATTTGCGGTGTCTTCAAAAAGGTCAGATTTTAAATCGAATGGTTTACTAATGACCAATGCTCCCTTGGCAAAACAACCAGGAGGTACCAATACTCCTGCAGGTGAGGTGGTTACTTTAGTTGACTTCACTAAATCCGTTTATCACACCGAGGCAGAAGCTCAGAAGAATCCTGCAACAGATGTTTACGTTGAGCGTGCTGTAGCTAAAGTTACGATGAATGAAAGTAGTGGCAAAAATCTCGAGTTTAATATTAAAAAAGAAGATGGTACGCCTTCAACAAGTAATAGTGACGTTCATTTCATCGGTAGTGAGAATAATAAAGTTTATTGGAAAATCGTAGGTTGGGATTTGGATGTTACAAACAATAGTTCTTATCTTGTTCGTAATACTACAACAGAGCAAGCAACAAATGAAAGTCTGCCTTGGAATAAACTCAAGTCAGAAAACGCAGCTACAAGTTATCGCTTTGTTGGAAGCAATCCCGTAAAAACAGGTACGAGTCTTTATCGTACTTATTGGGCAGAGGATCCTAACTATAATAAAGCTATTTTTAGTGCTGATGACTTCACTTATCTTCCATCAGATAAGACAAACTTCACTGGAACATTCGGTTCAGATAATCCGAAGTACTGTTTCGAGAATACATTTGATGTAAATCATCAAGTAAAGCAGGGTACTACTCGTGTAATTGTAAAGGTAAAGCTTACTGATGCTTCTGAAGATTTTGATACAAAAGCAGTAACATTCTATACTTTCAATGGAGATAATTCGCGCCTTTATAAGCAAGCCGATTTTGAAAAGCGTATCAAAGCAGCTATTTTGCGTGAACCTAATGTAGAAGCTTGGGTTAAGAGTAAAGAAACAGAAACAGAAAAAGCATCTGTTACAAGCTTAACGTTTGATATGAATTCATCAGATGCGTATGATTATAAACGTGATGCTGCTGATGGTCAGATTCACTTGACAGATTTCACGGTGAAAGTTGGCACGGAAGAATTCAAAAAAGCTAATTTACCAAGTGGAGCAACAATGTCAAGCGAAGCTTTGGCTGAGGCTCTTAATCTTGGCAAGCTCGTTTCTTACGTAGGTGGTTGTGCATATTATCCCATCCGTATCAAACACTTCGGTAAAGATGATACTCCTTGGAATACAGAAGACAATGCTCCAACAACAAAGCCTTCTAAGGGTGAATCCATAACAGATATTTATCCAGGCACAGATCCTACAAGATCAAACAACTATCTTGGTCGTTATGGTGTGCTCCGTAACAACTGGTATGATATTTCTGTAAGCAAGATTTCAGCTATCGGTAGTCCTGTAGTTCCTGAAGTTAGTAAAGATAAAACTCCTGATGATGACTACTATAACTACATCGCCGTTCGCATCAACGTTCTCTCATGGGCTAAGCGTACACAAGTTGAAGAACTCTAACACTTACATAGCTTTCTTAAGCTAACAAACATCACGAGTGGGTAAGCCGCTTGCCCACCTTGGTAGGCACAAGCTTACCCACTCGTTTTTTTAAAGAAACATTATCAATGAAATACCCTGTATTCATAGTCGTTTTGCTCATGAGCCTTTTAGGGTTCGGAGCTTGCAGTAGCAGCATCGAGGAAGATGAGGCTCGCAAACCCGTACTCGCAGATGGAGGCTACTTGAAGCTTGCCATTCACCTGCCTATGGGCATGGGCATGCGAGCTACACAAGACGACAGCGTGTCTGATGGCGATTCAAAAGAATACACGGTATACAATGCAAAAGTATTGCTCTATAACGGAACTGAAGAGAGAAAAGCAATATTCAACTCAGCTTACGAGTTTGATAACATACAATTAAATGCAGTAAATGGCACCGATAAGAAAGGACAAATTTCTGCACTTGTTTCAGTAGGAAAAGACATGTCTACAAAGATAGACAACAATATATACGTTCTGGTTATTCTCAACGATCATAATTCCATAAAGATTGCCACAGATAATCAGAACGCTACCATCACTATACCCGGACAACCCGAGTTTGTGTTTAAAGGCACAACCTTAGCAAACTTGGAAGAGAACTACTGCACAGGTACTGTAGATGGAGTAATAGGCAATGGAGGCTTACTTATGATTAACGCCCCCTTATCAACCAGTCCTGGCGGAAGTACAATGCCCAATAAAAACAACTCACGCATCATATTGCCCAATGTGACGAAATGCTTTTATTCCACCCTGTCACAAGCCAAGTCCCATCCAGCAGCCGATGTGTTTGTGGAACGTTGCATGGCAAAGGTAACCGTTTCGAAAAAAGAAGGTGTGGTGACCGATAATAACATTGTGTTGGTAGAAAGCAATAAAGCTTTGAAATGGAAAGTGTTGGGCTGGAAGTTGGACTTAACCAACAAAAAAACCTATGTGGTGCGTAACATTCAGAACATAAAAGAATGGATAGAACTGGGGACAAACGACCCCCAGGTGTCAAACCCCTATCGTTTTGTAGGTTCCGTACCCGTAAAGGAAGTAAAAGATAAAGAACAACCTCTTTATCGCATCTATTGGGGTAAATCGCCCAACCAACAAGCGCATCAGAAAGAAGACTTCGACACCATCGCTACCAACGGAATCATTCCCCAAGACAACATGGGTGATGATAAACCCCAGTATTGCTTTGAAAACACGAATAGCGTGAGCAATATGAAGCTCAACCAACTGACCCGTGTTGTTTTAAAGGTGCAAGTGGGCGATGGACAAGACCTATACACCATACACTCCGACAAAAGTAAAGTCTACACCAAAGACCTTCTCAATGCCCACATTAAAGGACACATAGCCGAAAGCGAATGGGCAATAGATGCTTGGCTCAACCAAGCCTATCCCAATGGAGACATGCCCCATGCCTTACCCACGGCAGACGATGTGGACTTTGAATGGCGCAGCGTAAACGATTATTCTTATCCCTACTCAGGGGGCATCAAGGTTATGAAGCTGAAGTATGTGGATAAAACAAATAAAAAAGACTCCATTGTATTTAACTGTCCCAATGACGATCCGCGTTACATTAACAAGTTGCTGAATTTAGGACAGATTTTAATCTATAAAGGTGGCGTCAGTTATTTTGGTGTACCCATCAAGCATTTTGGCGATGTCCTCACCCCTTGGCGTGCAGGCGAAACGCCAAGCGTAAGTGGTAAAGACGTTTATCCCACCCAAAATGCCGATGCCAACTACTTGGGACGTTACGGCGTGTTACGCAACAATTGGTACAACATCGATGTAACCAATGTAACCCAGATGGGTTCTCCCCTCATTCCACCTGAAAAGCCCAATGAATTTGCCGATAGCTTTAAGGAATATATCAAAGTAAATACGCAGGTGCGTTCTTGGCGCCGACGCGATCAAGGAGCCGTGTTCTAAGAGGTTGCAAGCCAAGCCTCGAAAGGCAAAAGCATTCAAAAACTCCTTTAATCCAGTTCAAAAAACTGAAATATGAAATTCTGGAAAATCTTTAACTATATAGCTGCAAGTCTCGTCTTGAGTACACTCTTTGCATCGTGCTCGCTCATTGAGGACGATTATCCCGCGTGTGGTCTTGACCTCTACTTCCGTTACGACTACAACTTGCAACGCGCCAATATGTTTCCCGACCATGTAGGCAGCGTAAGCGCGTATGTGTATGATGCCAACGATAAATTAGTGGCACAACAAACCGAATCCATTTGCAACGGACAATCTCCCTTTAAGCGCGATGGCTACCACATGCACTTCACTCTGCCCAAAGGACAATATAAGGTAGTAGCCGTGGCATTTCAAAAAGATTACAATCAAGCCTTGCTAACTCCTGGAGCCAAGTTTCGCTACACCCAGCCCCAGTTAGGCGACGACCTGCACAACTTGCGTTACGACTTAGACCATGCAGCCCATGCCGATGGTCAAGGCAACTTTGCTGTTGAAAATGCCCAAGCACCGCTCGACACCCTTTGGGTAGGCATGAGTGGCAATCAACTTGTGGCAAACACCTATGTGGCAGAACCCCAAGCCCAACTGATAGAAGTGGGAGGTAACCAAGGAGCTGTGCGCGACACCATCAGTTTGCTACGAGACACCAAGCACATCAATGTAACCTTGCGCGAGGTGCAAGACCCACAAGACATGGACGTGGCAAACTACGATTTCCAGATAACCGACAAAAATGCTGCGTTGTTGTGGAACAATGTGGTAGACGAAAGTACCCCACTTGTTTATACACCTTATAAAACCTGGAACTCTCTCGACCGCACCTCAGCTCCCCAACGCAAGCGTGGCAAAAAGCGGGCAGCCGAAGCCTCGGTAGGTAAAATAGCCCATGTCAACTTTATGACCTCGCGCATTCTTTATCACACCCATGCTGCAGCCGATGCCATACTTCAAATAACCCATCGTCCCACAGGTGCTGTGATTGCCAAAGTCAATTTGCCCGATATGTTGAGTCGTTTGCGTGTGTCAGCCGATATCTATCGCTACACCCCGCAACAATTCTTAGACCGTGGTTACGATTACGACCTCTCCTTCTTCTTGGCAGATGGCAAACTCAAATACATCAACATCTCCATCTCAGTTTTAGGTTGGAGCCGTCGCATCCAAGTGGAGGAATTGTAATACGCATTATATATAATAAGGAGCTAAAGTTTCGGACTCAGCAGCGGGCTGAAAGCCCAAAAGCGCCTAGCCCAGGGCAAGCGAAGCGACACCCTGGG
>ERZ1026874.750-NODE-750-length-19033-cov-14.185004_pt1 | contig 19033 bp, 21 predicted proteins | sample MGYA00380167_ERZ1026874 | MGnify/ENA primary metagenome ERZ1026874 (study PRJEB33269, sample SAMEA4719803) | human gut metagenome | biome: human-associated habitat; feature: organic feature; material: feces | place: Cameroon | collected 2013-10 ...
CGCTGTACTTCTGGTATTTTCCATAGCTGGCGGGTACAATAATTAAGTCACGGCAGTGCTGCTTGGCTTCCCATATTGGCATCCCTGTTTTCACGCCCATCCTCTTGGCGGGATAGCTTGCGGTGAGAACGATGCCGTGCCGCGCCTCCGGGTCACCGCATACGGCAATGCTTTTCCCGCGCAGTTCCGGGTGTTCCTGCATTTCAACGCTTGCGTAAAAGCAGTTGCAATCGCAATGCAGTATATGCCGCTGTCCCATATTGTTCCCACCTCCTATACGCCTATTGTAGCACCACAATGTTTCTCTTTCAAGTGCATTTTACAGGACTATAAACGAAAATCCGTGTAATTGTACACTTGACTTTACATACAGAAAGCAGTACAATATAGCTGAGGTGATATACCGTGAGCAACTGGAATAAGCGTATTCGTGCCGCGCGTGAGGCGCAGAAAATGACCCGCGAGATGGTCGTACAGAAAATGCAGCAGTACTTGCCCGAATCTGAGAAGGCTGTGACCACACGTTCCTTGATGTCGTGGGAGGCCGGCGAGCGTGAACCCCGCGTTACCGTGGGTGTGGCGCTGGCCATGGCTTTGGGGTTTGAAGATGTGGCAGTTTTGTATCTGGATTCCGAACCCAAGCTGAATCAGGCGGGGCAGCAGCGTTTGGGAGAATACCGTTCTATGCTGCTGCACACGGCAGAGTTTACCGAGAAACCGGAGCCGATACTGCGGTTGCTGCCGGTCTATTTACAGCCCGCCTCTGCCGGTACCGGTCAGTGGCTGGACGATGACGCCCAAGAGATGACCGAAGTGGACGAATCCGTACCCGCCAAGGCGGAGTTCGGTGTCCGCATCGCCGGTGACAGTATGGAGCCGCGTTTTGTGAACGGGCAGACCGTATGGGTCAAAGCTGCACAAGATGCCAACAACGGAGATATTGTGCTTTGCACCTTGAATGACCAAGGCTATTGCAAAAAGCTGCGCAAGGACGAAAACGGCATTGCGCTGATTTCTCTGAATAAAAAATATGCCCCCATCCCTGTGCAGGAGGAGGACGAATTCAGAGTCGCCGGTATTGTAGTAGGATAAGGAAGGAGCGTCGCGTATGTGTGGACGGTATCAGTTTTCTGCCGATGAGTATAAAGAGATTCGCCAGATCGTGCGCGATGCACAGCGCCGCAGCGGGGGAAACGAACTCAATTTCCCAATGGCAGGGGATATTTGCCCCTCGCAGGTAGCGCCGGTGCTGGTTTCACGCGGGGAGAAGATCGTGGGCGAGTTTCAGCAATGGGGCTTGCCCGGTTTCCGCGGCAGGCAGCAAATCATCAATGCCCGCGCCGAAACCGTGACAGAAAAGCCGATGTTTCGCCGCAGTATTGCCTTCCAGCGCTGCGTGATCCCTGCCACCGGCTTTTATGAATGGGACGCCGCCAAGCACAAATATTTTTTCCAAATGCCGGGACAGCCGATTTACTTGGCGGGCATTTATGATAATATAAATGGTGTGAACTGCTTCATCGTTCTAACCACCGCGCCCAATGATTCGGTGGCACCCATCCACGATCGTATGCCGCTGATGCTCTCGCACGAGCAGGTGCGCCCGTGGTTGGTGGACGCTGGTGCGGCGCTGGAACTGCTTTGCAGCCGCCCGCCGCTGCTGCTGCGTACAAGCTGTGATGGGCAGTTGGGCTTTGATGATCTGGCGTGAGAGGGTTCTATGGATCAAATCGAGAAATTTGTAAAAGATTCGGGGCTGACGATTTCTACCTACAATGTCTGTTTTTATGACAGCAACGGCACCGATGAAATTCTGGACAACATTCTTTGCGGTAAAAAGCGCGCCAACACAGGGCTGTTCAACCTGTTTGAAGCCCAGATGCAGCTTCTGCCGCGCACGGGTGATTACATGGTCGTGCTGGACAGCGATATGCAGCCGCGCTGCATTACCCGCACCACAAAGGTGGAGGTTGTCCCGTTTGAAGATGTGTCGGCAGACTGTGCCGCCGCCGAGGGGGACGGCACCCTTGCCGCGTGGAAGAAAGCCCACCGCAAGGCGTTTGCCGCCGCGTGTGAGGAAATCGGCATAGATTTTGACGAAAGAATGAAGTGCGTCTGCGAGTATTTTGATGTGGTTTACCGGGCAGATGGACAGTGAGATAAATTTGCAGGTGTGATTGATGAGAATTGTAGAAGTTACAGAAAACAAAAAGCAATATCTTGATTTGCTCCTGTTGGCGGATGAGCAGGAAGATATGGTTGACCGGTATCTCTATAAAGGTAAAATGTATGTTCTTGATGATGACGGAGTGAAATGCGAGTGTGTCGTAACGGATGAAGGGACTGGAATACTTGAAATTAAGAATATCGCTACAGTTCCCCCATTTCAGCGAAAAGGCTATGCCAAAGCACTGATTGAATTTCTTGTTGAAAAATACCGCAGACAATTTTCGATACTGCAAGTGGGAACCGGCGACAGCCCGTTGACGATACCCTTTTATGAAAAATGTGGCTTTGTACGCTCGCATATCGTGCCAAATTTCTTTACTGATCATTATGATCACCCGATATATGAGTGCGGTGTACACCTTGTAGATATGGTGTATATGCAAAGACCTCTATAAAACCAATTCCCGTTTGTTGAACAGATCCGCAACAAATAACAGCAGTTAGGAGAACCCCATGATTTTACACATAAACAACAGTGAGTATGATTACCACACCTTGGTCAAGGTTGCGGAGATGGCTGGGCTTGCGGGCCTTGTCGGCTTTCACGAATCCGAGGACGGCTATATTGTCAGCTTTCCGGATACAGAAAACACGCAGGCGCTTATCAAGGATTACAAAGCGCGTCTGCGTGATCTGGAAAACAATATCTGGCAGCACTAAACTGCCACTAATTCTAAGGCGGGCTTCGGCCCGCCTTTTCTTTATGCAAAATCATTTCTCTGCGGTTGCCTCTCCCGGTTTGGTCGTGATGAGCTTATACACCGCCGTATCCTTGGGTTCCAGATTGGAGAACGGTATCATGCTGTTGCCCATCTTGATAATGCCGTGTCCCTCGCTGGCGTTGCGCAGAAATTCCAGCTGCGGCTTGGACAGCCCGTACAGGCGTTCCAAGGCTTCCAGACTTTTCGATTGCCGCAGCATAATAACAAACTCGCTGTTGGAAAGCAGCGCATACGCCACGGGGTTATCCAGATAGTCCTGAATATCCTGCGAGATGCCGGTGGCGTAGGCATTGTACTTTCGGAATCTTTTCCAAGAGGAATACAGGAAATTGGAACTCATCGGGTCCTTTAACAGCACATGAATCTCATCAAAGTAGATCCATGTAGCCGCCGTGGCGTCCTTGCGGAGATTGGTCATCACCTGCATATTGATGAACTCCAGCAGGGACATCATGGCAATCGGGCGGAGCTGGTCGCCCAGACTTTGGATGTTAAAACAGATCAGGCGGTTGTTCATATCCACATTGGTGGTGTGGGAAAACGCCTGCAAGCTGCCGTTGGCGAATACATCCAGCATCAACGCCAGCTGCTTTGCGCGGCGCAGGTTGGATTTGTTCAAATCTCGATACAAATCACCGAGCGTCGGGCAGGGCGCTGTGTAGCCGGAGGCAATCAGCGGTTTGTAAATGTTTTTGAGGCTGGCAGCAATCAGGCTTCTGTCCTCCGGCTGAAGATGCCCATTCTCGCCGATCAGCTTGTCCAGCATCGACAGCACAAACTCGATTTTGGCAACATCGGGCGGCACATCGGTCTTGGGGTCGTACAGTGCTGCCAGCCGTTCCCTTTCTTTCGCTTCCCTCTCCATTCTCCGCTGCCGGAGTCGCTGTTCTTCAGCCCGTTTAATCCGGTCGAGATGCTCCTGTGTATAATTGACTCCAAGCTCCTGCAAATCTTTAGCGGCAGTCACAGCATCCACATGAAAGCGTTCCCGGTAATGCTTGCGTTTTCATAAAAAAGCGTTATAATTGAGTCAGTTAAATCAAAGGAGGTATCAAATCATGAAATCACATAAATACTGGTCCTTAGGCGCACTTTTCTGTATGTTGGGATGCATTTATTCTGGAATCAAAAAATCTATGACTGCGCATAAATACTTTGCCTATTCTTCATTGCTTTGTATGGGCATGTCCATTTATTCCGGTCACAAACTGGTTTCTCCAAAGAAGCAAAAAATATCTAAACCAAATAATAGTGAGAATAGTTAATTAAAAATTGCCTTTATTCATAAAAGACGAAGTTGCTGGAGAATTTTTTCTCCAGCAACTTTCTTTATCTTTAAGCTATTGAAATACAATACTGTCCAATCAGCTTCATCCAACTATTATAGTTCAATCACAAAGATGCGCAGCTTCGAATACTTTTAACTTTTTTAGAAGAAGTTTGAAAAATTCTGCGAAAATTTCCGGAAACATGTTCTCTTATACTATAGGAGGGTTAAAAGCCTCCGAAAAAGAGAATAGCGTCCTCTGTTTGTACCGCATTGGGGAAGCAGCGCCATGACCGGAAATTCGCGAGCGTGCCAAGGTGCGAGAAAACATACTGCACTGGCCGTAAGGCCATTGTAGGGCACAGCGCCGGGAAAGGTTGCCTGTCTGGAATTGCAGAGGGAGAAAAACGCACAGCTATAACGACAGATCGTGCCGTGGAAAGATTGCTTTTTCTTTCCACGGTATTTTTGTGCCGTTATAAAATGACATATACCTGAATTTCAAACAGACAGAGGTGTTTTACATGGGATATTCGCGTAAGGATGTTGAGAAAACGAAGCTAAATTCAAAAAAGTTCGTTCGTTACCAAGAAGGTGCCGAAAAATACAGCCTTGGGTTGACGAAATTTCAGGAACTTGCAAAAGAAGCTAAGGCAATTTACAAAATCGACAAGATTGCATTGGTTAATTGTGAAATCTTTGAGAGTTATCTGGAATCATTTCACGTCACTTAATCGAGAGTAAGCATTGTATATTGTTAAATCTTGAAGGGCGATTTTTCAGCTTGACTTTCTGTTTTACATAAAGTATACTATTGTTGTGGAGGGATGAGAACAGCTATGGCAAAGATGGGACGACCAAAATCCGAAAATGCAAAAAAGAAATCCGTAAATGTTCGGGTAGAGGATGCCCTATACGAGCGTATCCGTTCTTATGCCGCACAACATCAAATGAGTTTGACAGAAGTCGTCTTACTGGGGCTGAATAAGGTATTATCAGATCCAGAATAAGTATCATGCCCTTCTTCTTTCGAGAAGGAGAATTGATATGGCAACGACTAGAAAAGACTTGCGTGGGCGTTCCCTACGCAAAGGTGAGATGCAACGCAGTTCTGATAAGCGGTATGCGTATTCCTATACGGATCCGCTAGGGCGGCGCAAGTACATTTACGCAAAGGATCTTGTAACCCTACGAGAAAAGGAAGCTCGACTCGCAAAAGATCAGTTGGACGGTCTTGACATTTATGTTGCAGGCAAGGCAACGGTCAACTTTGTTTTTGACCGTTATATGAGTCTAAAGACAAATTTGCGACAGACAACACGAAGTAACTATCTCTATATGTATGACCACTTCGTCCGTGATACATTTGGCAAAAAGAAGATTGCTGAAGTTCGGTATTCGGATGTATTGCAGTTCTACAATTATTTACTGGATAAGCAGGACTTGCAAGTGAATACGTTGGAGAGCGTTCATACACTTCTTCATCCTACCTTTCAGTTGGCTGTTCGAGACGAAATTATAAGGAAGAATCCAACTGATGGGGTCATGGCAGAGGTTAAAAAGAGTTCAGGAATGGTAACGGGAGTGCGCCATGCCCTGACGATTCCACAGCAGCTGGCCTTCATGGAGCACATTGCCAACCATCCGATCTATTGCCATTGGTGGCCGCTGTTCACGGTCTTGTTGGGAACGGGGTGCCGCATCGGCGAAGCATTGGGCTTGCGTTGGGCTGATCTTGATTATGAACGGCGTACCATTAGTATCAATCACAGTCTGGTCTATTACCCGGTAGGCGAAAACCGTAATTCTGTTTTGCACATTTCAAAACCTAAAACGGAAGCTGGTATTCGGACAATCCCGATGCTTGATACCGTGAAAGATGCCTTTGAAATGATGCAGGAAGAACAAGTGGAATCCGGACTGGACGATACTGAAATCGATGGAATGACGGGCTTTATCTTTTGTAACCGTTATGGTAATGTTCCTAATCCACAGTGTGTAAATCGTGCTATCAAGCGTATCATTGCAGATTACAATGCGGGCGAGGAAGTGGCAGCAAAGAAACAGCGCCGGGAGGCGGTTTTGCTTCCAGACTTTTCGGCACACCATTTGCGCCATACTTTCTGTACAAGGCTTTGCGAAAAAGAGACCAATTTAAAGGTCATCCAATCGGTCATGGGGCATAAAGACATTCAGACAACGATGGACATTTATGCCGAAGCAACCGAAGAAAAAAAGCAGGAATCGTTTGAACGATTGGCTGCTACACTGGATGTTTTTTAATCAGCGAAGAAGTGCTCTACTGAGTACTTCTATTGACAGCAAAAATTCACTACTGACATCAAAATGACAGCAATTAGAGAGTGATTACTGGATTATCACGAAGGATCACGAATATTTGGAAATCACACAAAACCGTGATAGTAAAGCATCACGAAGCATTGTGAAGTGATTCTAAATATAATCCAAATAATGTGAACCTGTATTTCCAATCTGAGGAGAGGTATAACGTCTTGCCTGTTTATGCTTATGTGGGTTATCCTAAAATTATAGTTTTCAATTGATGATTTAGGCGAAGCACGCGCAAAATTAGAAGCGTACTTCCATTTTGCCCCCAAAATCACAGCGCTCATGTGGTGCTGTGGCTTTGGGGGCTTTTTCTTTTGTTATGGTTTAAGAAACCGTGGCCCTCCCTCCCCCACCAGCTTGAAAATTCAATCTGATGGAGACTCTGCGTGGACCACGAAAAAAATCAAAATAAAAACGAGGAACGGTTCAAAAGTTGGACCGTTCAGCCCCTACGATATGGCTACAGCGAAATCGAAGGGGTCGAAGCTCGGATGAACCCGAACGAACGGCGAAAGAAGATCATCGAATTACTGAGCCAGCGTAGGTATGATACGATTCCAAATCTCATGTGTGAGTTTCATGTTTCGCGCTCTACCATTAAGCGCGACATCACTATTCTTTTGGAGGAATATCCGATTGTCTCAACGCATGGTTACGGTGGCGGTTTATCTCTCCCTGACGGCTACTATGTCAGCAAAAGGCATCTCAACCCGAAACAGGCAGATGCCATACGAAAGTGCATGCTGACAGCAAGTCCGGAATTGAAACCCGTTTTAGAATCCATTCTGAACGATTTCGCTTGGTAGTTCTACATAACTACTAAGCACCTTGACAACCGAATACCCAGCATAACAGGTACGTTCCTTTCCCGGCAGCCCGGCGGGTGGTTTGGCAGACCAGAATTGCGGCGGGAAAGACTATAATGATACACCAGCGGCCTCCCGCGTCAGAGGGGGTGAACGAGCCAGAGTTGTAAGCAGTAAGACTCCGGCAAAGTCAGTGAACGGCCATTGCCAGTGGCCTGCCTGTTATGTTCCCGGTGTCAGGGGTGCGAGCGGCAAATGTGGCACAGTTTCTTAACTATCTACTTTTGCCGTTTAGGGCAAATCGTGGGCAGCAGGACCCCAAGCGCCTGCTGCCCATCATTTTGCTTTAAACGGGATGGAAAGCAGGGGTGTAAAATGCAAACCTATCCAACGGGCTATGCGGAATCCCACCGCATAGCCGAACAGATTTTCCGGGAGATTTTACCCCGGCACGGCATGGCGGTGCGTGAGGAACAAATCGCGCTTTGCCATGAAGTTTTAGATACCTTATATAATAAAGAGATTTCCCTGTGTGAAGCAGGCGTAGGCACCGGCAAAACACTGGCTTACCTCGTGGCCTGTATCCTGTGGCAGATGAACCGTCCCGAACGGATGAAACTGCCTATCGTTATCTCCACTTCCAGCGTCGCTTTGCAGGACGCAATTCTCACCGAGTATTTACCTGATTTATCTGCTGTTTTACTGGATGAGCGAATCATCGGCGAACCTATTACCGCCGTTGTCCGCAAGGGCAAAGAGCGTTTTGTCTGCGATGCCCGCCTTGCCGAGAGAGCCGCACTGGTTCATCCGAAGCGAACGCGGGAGAAAAACAGCCTGCGCATTGCAGAAAATATTCTGGACATTGATCATATCCCGGAACTCTCCCGGTATGACCGCTGCCGGATCTGTGTACCGCAGTCCTGCCCGCGTGATTGCTTTATGCGTTTAGATTGCCGCTATCAGCAGTACCTACGGGATTCCATGAAGCCCGACATCCAAATTTGCAACCACAATTACCTGTTGGCCGATGCTTCCCATCGTATGGAAGATCGGCCGCTTTTGCTCCGTAGTTATCAGGCGTTGGTGGTAGACGAGGCCCATAAACTGCCCGATGCTGCCCGCCAAATGTATACGGAAACACTGTCTGAAGCGGATATGAACGACCTGTGCTTGCAGTTGCAGCAGGCGCACTATCTGCATTTGGCACAGCGCCTGCGGTCGGCATTTCTTGCGTTCTCTATTTCCTGCGGGCAAAATCTCGGCAGACTGAGAAGAAAAGACAGCGTACCGTTCACGCTTACGCCGTTCCGCCGCGAAGCGCTGGCCGATTGCATCGCTATTTTGCAGTACGCAGGCAGGCTGGCTGATATGCCGCGCTATCTGCGGCACAGGCTGGGAGAAGCGGAAAGTTTCTTCCGCCTTTTTTTGTTGGAGGTACCAACACGCATCCTTTATATCGACTACGATGCCGATGGCAAGCCCACATTCTGCGCAGCCAGCAGCCGCGTACCGCAGCTGCTTCGCAGCGCCCTGTGGAACACCCGCGAACCCGCGATTCTAACCTCCGGCACGTTGGCAGCGGCTGGTGATTTCAGCCATACCGAACAGCTTCTGGGTCTGACGACCTACCGGCCTTTGCGTCACTTCCGCGCGGATTCTCCGTTTGATTACAAGAAAAAATGTCTGTTATACTTCCCACCGCGTACAATGGCGCGGATAGATAACCGCCGAATGGCCGAAGAAATTGTCCGGCTGGTCGATGTCTGCCATGGCCATGCCCTGGTGCTGTTCACAGCTTACCGTCAGATGGCGGAAGTGCGCGCACTGACGGACGGCCAGTGGCCGTACCCGACCTATCAGGCATGGCGCAATGGCGGCAAAATTATCCAACAGTTTAAGCAAAGCGGCAACGGTGTGCTGTTCGCGGCAGGCTCCTGCTGGGAGGGCATCGACTTTCCCGGTGACATGGTGTCTCTGCTGATCATTGCAAAGCTGCCGTTCCCGATTCCAGACCCGGTCAGCGACTATGAGCGCCGACAGTATCCAAACTTGCGAGAGTACATCCAGAAAGAAATCATCCCCGAAATGCAGAAAAAACTGCGGCAGGGCTTTGGCCGAGCCATACGCACAGAGCAAGACTCCTGCGTCGTGGCGATTCTGGACGAACGCGCAGGCATCGGCGGCAAGTACCATGATGCCGCACTGGCCGCTTTGCCAGCCTGTCTAACCACCGAGAAAATTGAAGATGTTCAGCAATTCATCCGGGAGCAGAAGCGCCCGGATTACTTTTTGTAAAAGAGGGTTTACGATGAATTACAGACAAGACCACCCTGCGTGGATCTATGTGCGGTGTGCCAACAGCAATCCGAAAATGGCCTTTGATCGGCTGTATGACCTTATCGATGAAGCTGCCGGGCATGGCTTTCTCGTGCGCGGCACCTCTTTCGACCATTGCGGCGGCAACACGCTGAAAGACCGCAACGGCCTGCGTGCCATGCTGGATGCGGTAGAGAATAACCTGGTCGAAGCCGTGATTGTTCGAGACCTGGAGCAGATCAGCCGCAACAGCTACCTGCTGGTCGGGGTTATCGAAATTTTCCGCAGGCGGAATGCGTACCTTATCACTACCGAGTGTGACCTGAACACGGAACTCATCAACTGCGGGTTGGAACGCTTCGCCGGGGACCGCTTCACACGGGCATCCTTTGGCAAACCTCGCTTTGATGTTCGCCTCCCGCTGATGGATCAGTTTTGAGAGGTGCCTCGATGGAAGAATACAAAGTCTGGGCGTATGCCCGCAACGCAGTTCCGAATTTGACCGCATTAGAAAACCAACTGGAAGAAGTTATGCGCGAAGCCGACAAGCGCGGCTACATCCTGGTAAATACAAGCATGGAATTGAAACGTGGCACCGAATTTTGGCGCCCGGCGCTGTTTGCCATGCTCAAAGCTGTGCGGCAAGGCCGCGTCAACGCTGTTATGGTGCAGAGCCTTGACCGATTAAGCCACGATACCGTAACGCTGTACCACATCCTGCGTTTTTTGCAAAATTACGGTGCGGTGCTTATCACAACCAAAACAAGCCTGAAATACGAACTTTATTTGACCGGGCTGGAGAATAGACTACTGGCCCATACCAAACACACCCGAAAAAAGCTGCTGTGGGAGGGATTGCCCCATGTTGATTGATCCGCTCCCCATAAAGCTGGAACAGGAATTAAAATATGAACTTGCTTATACAGCGCTCTCATCCGCTGCCACAACGGGAAAACTGCCGCGGGGCATCTGCCAACGCGCCAATGTTGGTTATGCCCGGAAATGCGGCGTTTTGTGCCGAGATGTTTAGTGGTTCTTGTGAATAGCTATTTGGCCGCCTTCCGGGTATGTTGTATGTGACAAAAAGAGTGTCACAGCGACAAACTCGGAGGAAAAGCCATGCCACAAGTCCAAGTTATCCAGCCAATCCAGCAACAGCCGAAACGCCTGCGCGTGGCGGCGTATGCCCGTGTTAGCAGCGATTCCGCTGACCAACTCAACTCGCTATCCGTTCAGGTGGATTATTACACCCATCTGATACAGGAAAACCCGCAATGGGAATTTGCGGGGATCTACACGGACGAGGGCATCACCGGCACCAGCACCAAACACCGGGAACAGTTCAATCGCCTGATGGATGATTGCCGTGCTGGGCTGATCGACCGTGTCCTGGTCAAATCGGCATCCCGGTTTGCCCGCAACACAGCGGATGCGTTGACAGCAGTTCGCGAGCTGAAAAGCCTTGGCGTTACGGTAGCCTTTGAAAAAGAGGGCTTCGACACCGAAACCGCCAACGGCGAAATGCTGCTGAGCATGATTTGTGCCGTGGCACAGGAAGAATCACTGTCAATATCGCAGAATACAAAATGGGGTATCCGCAAGAAAATGCAGGACGGCTCCTATGTGGCCAGTTTGACACCGTATGGATATAAGAGAATAAACCGCCAATTGATTCCCGATGAGAATGAGGCTCCAATTGTTCGCGAGATGTTCCAGATGGCTTTAACTGGGGCAGGAACTGCGCAAATTGCCAACTATCTAAATATATATCATCCTAAAAAAGACGTTAAATGGCGTGCGGCATCCGTTCGATTTGTTCTGCGAAACGAAAAATATATTGGTGATAGCCTGCTTCAGAAAAATTACACACCGGACGTACTTCCGCTAAAAAGCTGCTGCAACACCGGACAACTTCCTAAATATTATGTGGAAGGAACTCACCAGGGCATTGTTTCTAAGGAGGACTTTAAAAAGGTCCAATGCCTTCTTACGCAAAAGAATATTGCTGGTACAAATAGCAGGAACTGTGTTTTAACGAAAAAGGTGTTTTGCGTACTATGCGGAAGAGTTTGCACAAGAAAAAATCGAAAACACAATAATTTCGTGTGGTGTTGCAGAACCCATCTGGAATCCGCTTCTCAGTGCCCATTAAAGCCTATTCCGGAAGTGGAAATACAGCAAGCGTTTTTATCCGCTTATAACAGACTACAGGCGAATCAAGAGAGAATTCTAAAGCCTGCTGTAGATGCGTTTTTGCAGATGAAATTTTTACAAGAGCAATCAAACTTAGAACGACAAGGCGCTGCCGAAGAAGTACAACGCCTTGCAAAGCAAAAACATAACCTTGCACGAATCCATACACTTGGATATATTGACAACGCACAGTTTATTGAACGCAGTATAGTAATTGACCAACAGATACGAGAAAAAAAGCAGTATCTATCTCAAAGAAATTCTGACAATAATTTGGAAAGAGTTCTTCTTCAGACGCGTGCAATACAAGAGCAACTGGAGTCCTCTCCCCCATTGGAAACATTTGACGATGAGACCTTTACCCATTTAGTTCACCGAATATATGTTGGCTCTGCATCAATAAACTTTGAACTTATCAATGGTATGAAGTTGTCGGAAAGCCGGGACACCTTATGAAAAAGCATTATATTGTATTCGGCTACCAAATGCGAAACGGAGAGTATACTATCGACAAAAAAGAAGCCGAAGCTGTCAAACACATCTTCGATGCTTATTGCACAGGCAATAGTCTCCGGCAGATAGCCGAGCACATGACCTTATGCGGTCCACCATACCACCGGGATGATAACTGCTGGACCAAAAGCATCGTGGCACGTATTCTTTCAAATAACGTATACTGCGGAACCAAAGAGTATCCTGCTATCATTAAAGAGGAACAGTACCACCAGGTTCAGCATATCCGCAACGAAAAGTCAGCAGAATATTCTACTATATTGCAACCGTTTCGCCGCGATATGCAATGCGGTTGTTGCGGAGAACGCTTGTACTGGTTTCCCAAAACACATCAATGGTATTGCCAATGCTGCGGAATGTGGGCAAATCCTATACGGCCAGAAGAATTGTCTTTGGCTTTATCAGAAAAGCTATACTGGATTTATCGTCATAGCGACAAGATAAAGTCGCCCTCAATGGATAATAATGTTAATTCAATAGAAGTCGCACGACTAAATCACGAGATCACATCTTTGATTAAAGAGCCAGAGCCGGACACAAATATAATAATTTCCAAAATTCTGCATCGTGCAGAATTGCAGCTTGATTTTTGCTGCACAGGCGATACCGACCCACGGACTATGCAAATCAAACATGCCTGCAAAGAGTTTGAGCCAGCAGATGGATTCCCACAAAAATTTTATACAATAATCGTCAGTAAGATTATTTTATACCGTGACACTCACATTGAAGTCAAACTACGAAACGGCCAGATATTGTAAGGAAACATACAAATGAGCAACACAAGAATCATCGAAATTCCAGCCACAGCACAAAATCCCCCTGACAACTCTCGCACAATCCGAAAACTGCGTGTTGCCGCTTACTGCCGTGTTAGTACAGAGGAAGAAGAACAGCAGGGCAGCTTTGAAATTCAAAAACTGTACTACACAGAAAAAATCAAATCTACCCTGGAATGGGAAGTCGCAGGCATCTACGCGGACGATGGCATTTCTGGCATACATACCAAGAAGCGTGATGGATTCAACAAGATGATTCAAGATTGCAAGAAACACAAAATCGACCTTATCCTGACTAAGTCCATTTCCCGATTTGCCCGTAATACGCTGGACAGTATCCAGTACGTCCGAATGCTGAAGCAGATGGGAATCGCAGTGATATTTGAAAAAGAAAATATCAATACTGCCACTATGAACTCCGAGATGATTCTCACCGTGTTGAGTGCCTTTGCACAGGCGGAAAGCGAGTCCATTTCTCAGAATGTAGCCCGCGGCAAGCGTATGGGATTTAAGAGCGGGAAATTTCCATTCCCTTATGGTCAGATCCTTGGTTACCGCAAAGGATCAGATGGAAAGCCAGAAATCATACAGGACGAAGCCGAAACAATACGGATGATATTCAGCAACTATTTGCAGGGAGACAGTTTGCTGGTAATCAAGAAAAAACTTGAAGCCGATGGAATCCTTACTGCGCGCGGCAACAAGAAGTGGTCCTCTGAGAGTGTTAAACGGATTCTACAGAATGAGAAATACTGTGGAGATGTGCTGCTTCAAAAGACTTTTGTTGAAGATGTGCTGACCGGAGTTTCAAAGAAAAATACCGGGCAGCTACCACAGTATTACATTGAAAATCACCATGAGGGTATTGTGACAAAACAGATGTTCCGTGAGGTACAGGCAGAAATTGCCCGCCGGAATAGTAAAGATGCAGCCAACAAGCGCAAGCGACATCGTGGACGCTACAACAGCAAATACGCTCTGTCAGAGCGGCTGGTTTGTGGCAACTGTGGCAGCCCTTACAAGCGGGTGACCTGGAATATTCACGGAAGAAAACAAATCGTTTGGAGATGTGTGAACCGCTTGGAATATGGAACAAAATTTTGTGGGAACTCCCCTTCTATTCCAGAAACCGAGTTGCATCAAGCTATAATGAAAGCCATCCAGAATCTGGCCGGAAACTTTACCGATGAGGTCGCTACCCAGCTTAATGGAATTCTCCGAAAAATCGAAGCTGGCGAAAATTCGGCACCGCAGCTTCAAGCAGAACTGGAACGGGCACAACAAGAATTTGACCGTCTGCTGGAGATGTCGCTGGACTTTGATGAGGAAACACCCTTTCTGGATGATAGGCTCAAAAAGCTGAGCAATAAAATCAAGCAACTAAAAGCGGAAATCACAAAGGAACAATCAACTAATCAGGAACCTTTAAATCCAGAAGACTATTTAACCGCGGCAGATCTCTTGATCACAGAATATGACGATATACTTACCGCAAGAATAATCGAAAAGGTCATCGTAAAGTCACGACAAAATTTGGAGGTCGTCTTTATAGGTGGTTACACACAACAGGTTTCATTGCAATAATGCTACACATAGTCAATCACCCCGCCACATAGCATCGGTATGTGGCGGGGTGATTTTTTACAGCGTTGACATTAGGGCTGGTCTATGGTATCGTGTTAGCATTCTACAAAATAATTTTTTGTAGATTATTGATTTTACTAATACACAGAGTCGGGTATCTTTTTTGTCACATCGAGACATAAAGAACGCTGATGGTTTTACGCTGTCAGCGTTTTTTATTTGTCGTGGGAGGGTTTTATGATGAAAAAAGGAATTGTTATCGCGTTTCCGGGAATACGGTATACCTGCCGCCAGCAGTTGATGCAGGATTGTTTGGCGTTTTATACGGCGCGCGGGTACGAGATACTGTGCCTGGATTTCGCCGGTGTGCCTTTTGACGGCACGGCCGATATGGGCCGCGCAGCGGAACTGGCCCTGCCGTCGATTCTGGGGCAGCTTTCCGGCGTTCGTTTTGCAGACTATACCGATGTGGCCTTCCTTGCAAAAAGCCTGGGGACGCTCTGCGCGGTGCGTACGGCGAAGGCGCTGGGGCTGCGGCCACGGTACTTTCTGCTGACGCCGCTGGAGGAAACTTTGCAGGAACTGCCGCAGGATGCTGATGTGTTCGGCGCGGTGGTGGGCACCAAGGATGCCCACTTGGCGGCGGACCAGCTGGAGCAGTTCTGCAAGGCACGGGCTATCCCCTGCCTGATCGTGCCGGATGCCGGACACCGGCTGCAGTTTGAAGATGCCGACAAAACGCAGGCAGTAAACCGTAGCATCACGGCCATGCTGCGCTGAGAAACGGAACAAAATAGAAAAAGCGCAATAAAAAAGAGCCTGAACGCTTGCTTTACACAAGCTGTTCAGGCTCTTTAAGATTATTGAGCTTTTATAATAAGGAAAATCACTCGACCATATACTCAAAGTCGATGCGGCCCAGGGCAACATCCGCGGCGGCCACGCGGATCTTCATCGAGGTGCCAAGCATCCAGGTGCGGCCGGTCAGCGGGTCGACCATGCTGACGCCGTCCACGACCTGCGGCTCACCCTTGCAAAGCTCGGCGGCGGGGACAAAGCCCTCAACGGTGTTCTCCAGCTCCACAAAGACGCCGCGCGGCGTGATGCCGGCCACGGTGCCCATATAGACCTCGCCCAGGTGGTTGTGCATATATTCGGCCTTGTACAGGTCCTCGACGTCGCGCTCGATGCGGACGGCGGTGACTTCCTGCTTGCTGGATTGCTCGCTGGCGCGGGCGGCAAAGTCGGTGAAGTCCTTAGTCATCTGGGCGTTGTTGGCGCCCAGCAGCATCTCGCTGAGGATGCGATGGATGGCCAGATCAGGATAACGGCGGATGGGGCTGGTAAAGTGGGCGTAGTCCGCCAGCACCAGGCCGTAGTGGCCCAAGGGCTGCGGGGCGTAACGGGCCTTCTGCATGCTGCGCAGGATGCCGGTGTGTACGGGGGTCTGGATGGGCTGACCGCGGGTCTCGTCCAGCAGGGCAGACAGTTCCAGCTGCGTGGGGATGGGATTCTTGAACTTGGCGTTCAGGCCGCAGGCCAGCAGCGTGGCAGACAGCTTTTCCATTTTCTCGGCATCGGGGGCTTCGTGCACACGGTAGACAAAGGGCACCTTGTTGGTGCGGCCTGCGTTGGCGGCGCACTGGTTAGCCAGCAGCATGAACTCCTCAATCATACACTCGGAAGTGCCGCGACCGCGCTTGACGATGTCCACGCAGCGGCCGTTTTCATCGATGATGAGCTTGGCTTCGTCGGACTCGATCTCCATGCCGCCGCGCTGCTTGCGCAGCACCAGGCGCTTGCGGTACAGCTCGTCCATGATGGGCAGCTGCTCCAGTACCTCGGCGTACTTCTCTTTCAGGGCGTTCAGCTTCTCCGGATCGATCGGTTCGGCGGCCTCGGCGGCTTCAACAGGCTCGGTAGTTTCAGCGGCCATGGATTCCAGCAGGGCGTTGATCTCTTTGTACACGCCCTTGACGCGGCTGCGGATGACGGACTTGACGAAGTTGTAGCCCAGGATGTTGCCCTGCTCGTCCAGGCGCATCAGGCAGGAGAAGGCAAAGCGGTCCTCCTGCGGGTTCAGAGAGCAGATGCCGTTGGACAGCTGGGTGGGCAGCATGGGGATGACCTTGTCGGCGTAGTAAATGCTGGTGGCACGCTCGTAGGCCTCGTTGTCCAGCGCAGAGCCGGGGCGGACGTAGTGGCTGACGTCTGCAATGTGGACGCCCAGCTCATAGCCGCCGTTTTCCAGCTTTTGCAGGCTGATGGCGTCGTCGATGTCCTTCGTCTCGGCAGAGTCGATGGTGAAGATGGGGATGGCGCGCAGGTCCATGCGGTGGGCGGCTTCGGCCTGGTCGATGGTGGCGTTGTCGTAGGCACGGGCTTCCTCCAGGACCTCCGGCGGGAACTCCAGGCGGACGTTGCGGCCGTACAGGATGGCCTTGGCGCACTCGGAGGCGTAGTCGGAGGAACCGAACTTCTCGACGACGGCAGCGCGGTGGGCGTTATGACGCTCGCCGCGGTGGGTGATCAGAAAGCCGACCTTATCACCCAGGTGCACGCCCTCGCTGCCCTGCTTGGCCAGCAGGAACTTGACATCGCGGCAGCCGTCGGGCTCGACGGCCAGACGGCCATCCTCGGACAGGCAGACCGTGCCGGCAAAGCGGTTGTTAGGGACGGTGACTTCCAGCACTTCGCCCTCAGAGGAACCTTCCACGCGGGGATGGTCGAACAGCTTGACAAGAATCTTATCGTTGGGCATGGCACCGTGCAGGGCGCGGCCGGGGATGAAAATATCGCCCTCGCCGTCATCACGGCTGGCAAAGCCGAAGCGGGCGGCCAGCTTGACCAGCGTGCAAGGAATGCTGCCGCCGGGAGCGGTGGGGTTCTCGTAGGTGGCAAAACCGGGCACGTAGGTGCCGTTTTTCATGGCCAGTTCACCGGTGGCGACCATGGCGGAGACAGAGGTGCGCAGGCGGGAATTATCCACCTGCAGGTTGTTCTGCAGCTCGCGCAGCGTCATGGGGCGGCGCTTGACGGCGGCAAGGATATTTTTTTGTAAGGGTGTCATAGTTACTCCTTTGATTTACGTCGCCCTGTCGTCCGGCAGGGCCCTTCCTGTTTGGGCACAAATGCCCCGAAACTTTCCCATAAAAAACGGCCCGCCTTACACCACCAATGTGCGCAGGAGCGGACCGGTTTTTATTGCATTGTAAACTGCCTTACAGACGTGCGCTGAGAACGCAGACGACCAGCGTGACGACAAAGAAAACGATGCCGCAGATCTTGGTCAGCTTAGCCAGCTTTGCATCGACGCCACGCTCACGGCCGGCAGCCATAGCGGTGTTATCACCCATGATGGCGGCAGACAGGCCCTGGCCCTTCTGCTCCTGTGCAAGGGTAAAAACGATGATCAGAAGCGAAACGGCGATCAGAACAACGCCGAGAGCAATCTCATACCAGTTCATAGTTAGCACTCCTTTGAAATCTCATGCGAGTTTAAGTATAGCATAGTTGTCTCGCCGACGCAAGTGTTTTTTGAAAAAAAGACTACACAACAAAAGGAAACCCCGCCCTTGAGGGAGGGGCGGGGTTTAAGAAAGGAGGAGAAGAACACATGAAAAATGTGGTAAAGTTATTTAACTTGGGGTGTTATCTAACTTGCAACTAAATTGTAACCTTTTTGTCACCGGATGTCAATAGGGCTACAAGCATTTTTTGTAATTTTTTTGTCATTTTTCAAAATGTTCACATTTGGGGCTGCGCCGTGCAGATCCGCGGGTGGAAATGGTATGGTGCGGCCCGCAGAGGTCACTCCCCCGTCAATTCGCTGTACTCGCGGCTGGGGGCATCACCCCAGCCTGTTTTTCCGCTGGCGACGGCGATGTCTTCCCAGTAGCGATAGGCGTAGATGTTCAAAATCTGGGCCTCCTGCCGAGACCAGCCGCCGTAGGCGTCCTTTTCGCAGCGCTCGTATACATACAGACCGCAGCTGCCGTTGGCGGACTCGCGGTCATACTGCAAAATTTCCACGGCGTCCTCGGTGTCGTTTACGATGTAATAGCCGTCCCCCTTTGCGGTCAGTCCGTACTCGAGGGTGTTGGAAGTAGCTTTGAGATAGGTGTTATAAATGGTCTTATATCCCGAGCCGATGTAGTCTTTGGAGAATATCTCGCCGTTCTCTTCTGGTGCGGTGGTTTCGGCAGGTTCTTCCGGGGCGGTGGTTTCGGCGGTCGACTCGGTGGGCGTTGGTGCGGGGGTATGGGCGGGTTCCTG
>ERZ1026874.753-NODE-753-length-19022-cov-18.565772_pt1 | contig 19022 bp, 19 predicted proteins | sample MGYA00380167_ERZ1026874 | MGnify/ENA primary metagenome ERZ1026874 (study PRJEB33269, sample SAMEA4719803) | human gut metagenome | biome: human-associated habitat; feature: organic feature; material: feces | place: Cameroon | collected 2013-10 ...
GAAGTATTTTAGTAAAACAACAAGAAAAGTGTAAAGTAAAATCAGTTAAAGTCAAAGTCACATTGCTTCGCGCTTCGCTTCGCATAATATTACTTGCTCAAGTATTATATATTACTTGCCCATTTAATATATATTACTTTGCCAAGTAATATATAATACTTTGAGAAGACATCTGACTCTATTTGTATAGACTTAAATCCTATATATTTGAGAGGAAGGCCTATCTGCATAATTGATACTACAGAACAGGTACAATATGCCAACATCTTCGATAAGCCTATACAGCGGGCTATGCACTAAATTGAACACTATCCACTAATAACAGTTAATGCAAATATGATAAGAATATTACATATCTCAGATCTTCATTATGAAGATAAAAATCATTTGGAGTATACCGATATGGTTAAATCTTTTTGCGATATTATAAAGGATTTATCTATTGATATAATAGTTTTTTCAGGTGATTTAGTGTATAAGGCTACCCAAATAGAGTACTATGATAAAGTGTCTAAAATATTTTGGGAACCTTTAATGGAAGCAACGGGTTTGGATACCAATAGAATTTTGATTGTACCTGGAAACCATGACATAGATCGTGATGCTGAAATTCCTGCGATAACATCTGCTTTGCAGGATTGTAATTCTTGGGACAGTCTTAATAGTTTTCTCTGCTCCAACCGACAATTGGAATTCAGCTTAGAGCGTATGAAATTCTATATGGATTATGTTCATGATTTCTATAAAGGTAGCACTTTTGAAGTTGCTTCATTCTATGTAACAAACATAATAGAAATTAGGGGACGTAAGATAGGTATGGTAGGCTTAAACTCTGCATGGCGCTGTTTTCGTTCTGATTCCGATAGAGGAAATTTACTCTTGCCTAAAGAGGCAGTATTGGATTCTTTGAACAAAGTCAAAGATTGCGATATTGTCATGTGCGCTATGCATCATAATTTGTCGGACTTCAAGGATTTTGTAACACAAGACATAGAAGATCTTATTTATGAACATTGTCATTTGCTGCTTACAGGTCATTACCATAAAGGGCGTATGTCCATGCATGAGGCAAAAGAAATTGGACTTCTTCATAATATAGCACCAGCAACAATTAACTTAAATGACAAGAGTTCAAAATTTGGTTTTGACATATTAGATATAGAGGATGATTATACCGTAGGTTTACAAAGTTATTTCAAGGAGGGTAGTTCATATATAGAAGGGAAGGAACGACATCAGCAGATACCTATGTCTGATGAAAAACAGAATGCCAATAAGTTCAGAAAATCCATGCGTAGGTTATATTTGGATAATTTGAAAAAGGCAGATAACTTATTTGTAACAGGACATGATACAGACCAGAATGAAGCCTATGGTTTTAAGAACCTTTTTACCTCACCCATTATCAAAGATAAAAGCTATCAGGAAATCTTTGCGAGCAAAAGAAAAGGTAATAGAATATCCATAGAGGAATTGTTGAATAAAGATGAGAATTATATTTTCTTCGGTTTGGACAAGTGTGGAAAGACTTCGCTTCTCTGGAAAATAATGTTGGATACTTTGCTGAATTATGATACTCTACAGGCAATACCTGTCTTGTTGGATTGTACAGAATTGAAGAAAGGAAGGCAAGTAAATATTAAGACAGAATTGGCGAGGACTTTAAACATGAACAAACGTTCTACTGAAAAAATCTTGTCGAGGTATCAATTGATGGTTCTTTTGGACAATTTCGATTATAAAGAAAAAATAGTCATAGAGCAGGTAGAGCAAAGTTTGACTGGTATTGATAATTATAGAATGTTGGCGTGTTCAGAAGAACGTTTGTCTTCTGGGTTTGATAGAGTTGAGGTTTGTGGAAAAACTTTCTCCAAGTTATATATACATTCCGTTACGTATCGTGAAATACATCAGCTTACTCTCAAATGGCCAAACATATCATTGGAAAAGAAACGGGATTTTGAAGAAAAAATAGTTCAAATATTTGAGCAGATGCACATCCCTTTCAATTATTGGACTGCTTCCCTGTTCTTATGGATATTAGAGAAGACGGATGAGACTAACATTCATAACAATTTTGAGTTGGTGCAACTCTATATTGATGAATTGCTTCATCGTAAGGGCATTGTTAAATATAATGAACTGAATATTCAGTATTACGATTTGTTGTCTTACTTGGGTTGCCTTGCAGAACGATTGTTGTCTGAGTATGACGATGACTATTCATTGTCTTATGCTCAATGGGCAAACTTTACCGAGGAGCATATTGCTAAACATCAGAAATATACTGAAAATGTAGAAAACACACTTTCCATATTGCTTCGGATAGGTGTGATGTATAAGACTCCTCATGAAAGGTATACATTCAGACTAAAAGGTGTTTTTGAATATTTTTTGGCCTATCAGATGACTAAGGATGAGGCATTCAAGAAGAAAGTAATGGAAGAGGAACACTTCTATCTTTCTTTTGGTAATGAGTTTGAACTATACTCTGGTTTTGAAAAAGACGATTTTGAATTTCCAAGGTTTATTTTCAATAAGACAAAAGAGATTCTAAGTCCATTGACAGCATTGCCAGACTACAATGCAATAGATGACCGCTTGAAGAATGATGTAGTGAATATATCCAAACTGATGTCAAGCGTGAATAAATTGATTACGAAAATAGAAAATTTTGTTGAAACTGACGATGATTACTGTCCGATATCAACACAACATCTAATAGAAACATCAAAAGTTGAGAAGAAAAAATACTACGATAAAATAGATCCGACAACAGAAAATGTTGAGAAGGCATTGTTTATTTTGGCCAGAGTCTATCGCAACAGTAATATTTGTGATTGCACGGAGGATAAAACTGCCGATGAGATTCTTGATTTTCTTTTAGCAGGAACCTGTAATCTGGGATTGATGTTTATGAATAACTTTGAAGGCAAAGCAAACATAGATGATTTGCAGGCACAAGATCTGATAAAAATCGTTATGCAATATATGCCGTTGATGGTAGAAGCTTTTCTATATGATGCTGTTGCCCAAAAGAATTTATCTAGAATATTTGAAGAGAAATTGAAGGATTTGAAGAAGAATCCCCATGGAAATTCCTTCAAAATCTTTTTATTGACCTTTGTACTTGTTGATTTGGATATTAATAAGTACTATTACCTTATTGATGATTTGAATCAATATATAAGTAAGGGCATTTTGAGATATGCCACATATGGCAAGCTGTATGTGCTCTGTTTTAAGAACAACAGTAATGTAGCTCTTTCTGAAAGTTTAATACAAAAAGCAAAGTTTTTTGGCAGTCAATTTATCGAAGGTAATGTTGAGGATGTATTAAGGAAGAATATATCTGATAAGTTCTTAAAGGAGAAAAATGAAATAAGACAGCGAAATGTTGATTATTAGTCAAAAATACTTGTAGGAGAAATATTGTATGAATTAGGTAAAATCAGATAAACTCTGCCTATCCATTCTGCAACATTAAAATGCGTAGCAGCGAATAACTCAAAATTCAACATTCAACACTTAACATTCAACATTGCGCACAGCGCATCGTTTGCCATTCCTCTCTATACTGCCACATCCAAATTTGTTGTGTGTATTAATGCTATTAAGCGTTTCCATGACAAGCAAGGCAATGAGAAGGAAATGGTAGTGATGTAAGCAGGAAGAGGCGAATACACATGGATGTAACACTAACGAAACATTTAATAAAAATAAACATAAAAACAAATCTTTAAACATTATAAGATATGAAAGGTATAGTATTAGCAGGTGGTAGTGGTACACGTTTGTACCCCATTACCAAGGGCATCAGCAAGCAGCTTATGCCTATTTATGACAAACCAATGGTGTATTATCCTATCAGTGTGCTGATGCTTGCCGGCATACGTGACATACTGATAATCTCAACTCCTTACGACCTACCAGGCTTTAAACGTCTTCTTGGTGATGGTTCTGACTATGGAGTACACTTTACTTATGCTGAACAGCCGTCTCCTGATGGACTTGCACAGGCATTTACTATTGGCAAGGACTTTATTGGTGACGACAGTGCATGTCTTGTGCTTGGTGATAATATATTCCATGGATCAGGCTTTACTGCCAAACTTAAAGAAGCTGTACGTGCTGCTGAGGAAGAGAAGAAGGCTACAGTATTTGGGTATTGGGTGAACGACCCAGAGCGTTATGGTGTTGCTGAGTTTGATAAGGATGGAAATTGCCTCTCAATTGAAGAGAAGCCTGAGCACCCTAAGAGCAACTATGCCGTTGTAGGTCTTTACTTCTATCCAAATAAGGTGGTGGATGTTGCAAGCAAGATAGAACCATCGGCACGTGGAGAATATGAGATAACTACAGTAAACCAGTGGTTCTTGCGAGATAATGAACTTAAGGTGCAGACTCTTGGACGTGGTTTTGCTTGGCTTGATACAGGCACACACGATTCCCTTTTAGAGGCTTCCACATATATAGAGGTATTGGAAAAGCGTCAGGGATTGAAGGTTGCTTGTCTTGAGGACATAGCCTATCGTCAAGGATGGATTGACGAGGAGCGTATGCGTGAATTGGCAAAGCCGATGATAAAGAATCAATATGGTCAATATCTGTTGAGAGTTATTGACGAGGTAAAACAGACAAGATAAACAAAAAGATAGAAAAGATGAATATTCTTGTAACAGGAGCTAACGGACAGCTTGGCAATGAGATGCGTATCATTGCCAAGCATTCCGCAGACAATTATATCTTTACTGATGTCAACCAAATTGAGGGTGTCGATACTACATATCTTGATATTACTGATTTGGAAGCTATCAGAAAGATGGTGAGTGAGAACAATGTTGATGTTATTGTCAACTGTGCTGCATGGACAAATGTTGACGCTTGCGAGACAGACGAAAAGCTTGCTGCCCTTGCAGAAAAGCTGAATGCTGATGCACCAGAGAATCTTGCTAAGGCTATGAAAGAGGCAAACGGACTGCTTGTGCAGATTTCAACAGATTATGTATTTGGCAAGGAACCATACAACACTCCTTGCAAGGAAGACCAAAAGGGTACTCCAACAGGTGTGTATGGCACAACAAAGCTTCATGGTGAGCAGAAGATTATGGCAACAGATGTTAAGCACGTCATTATCCGTACCGCTTGGCTTTATTCTGAGTTTGGCAAGAATTTCTGCAAGACAATGCTTAACCTTACAGCAACCAAACCTGCATTAAAGGTTGTATTTGACCAGTGTGGTACTCCTACTTACGCCTACGACCTTGCCAAGGCTATTGAAGTGATTATAGAGGATTATAAAAAGGAAAACTCTTCATTTGAATATTCCAAGACTGGCATCTATCATTTCTCAAACGAGGGTGTATGCTCATGGTTTGACTTCACAAAAATGATAGCTGAGTATAGTGGTCATAAGGAATGTGAGATAAATCCTTGCTATAGTGCAGAATATCCAAGTCCGGTTAAGCGTCCTGCATATTCGGTATTGGACAAGAGCAAAATAAAGGAGACATTTGGAGTGAAAGTGCCTTATTGGACTGACTCATTAAAAATATGTATTAACAACCTACAGAACTAAAATAGAAGATGGAAGTAATAAAGACAGCAATAGATGGAGTGGTGATCATTGAGCCAAAAGTGTTCAAGGACGCCCGTGGATATTTCTTCGAGAGCTTTTCGCAGAGAGAGTTTGAAGAGAAGGTCCGTAAGATAAACTTTGTGCAGGACAATGAGAGCATGTCGAGCTATGGCGTGATGAGAGGCTTGCATTTCCAGCGTCCTCCATTTACACAGAGCAAATTGGTTCGTTGCGTAAAAGGTAGAGTGCTTGATGTTGCAGTAGATATTCGTAAGGGAAGTCCTACATACGGACAGCATGTGGCAGTAGAACTAACAGAGGACAACCATCGTCAGTTCTTTGTGCCAAGAGGTTTTGCTCATGGCTTTGCAGTATTGTCGGAGACAGCAGTATTCCAGTATAAGTGTGACAACTTCTATGCTCCACAGGCAGATGGTGGCATCAGCATCATTGATGCCAGTCTTGGCATAAACTGGCAGATTCCTACAGAGAATGCCATCCTTAGCGAAAAGGATACAAAGCATGAACTTCTGAAAGACTTCGACAGTCCTTTCTCTATTGACATGAATCTCTATCCAGAGTTCGATTAAAAGATTATTAACGAATAATTAACGTACAATTACACGAACATTAACGTTTAAAACAGAAAAAAGATATGACACAATATAAGCGTACAATCGTAATCACAGGTGGAGCTGGTTTTATAGGCTCACACGTAGTAAGACTTTTTGTTAACAAGTATCCTGAGTATAAAATCATCAATCTTGACAAATTGACCTATGCTGGCAACCTTGCCAACCTTAAAGATGTTGAGGATAAGCCTAACTATAAGTTTGTCAAGATGGACATTTGCGACTTTGATGCATTCTATCAGTTGATGCAGGATGAGCATGTAGATGGTATTATCCATCTTGCAGCAGAGAGTCATGTGGACCGCAGTATTAAAGACCCATTCACATTTGCTCGCACTAACGTTATGGGTACATTGACTCTGCTTCAAGCTGCCAAGCTCTATTGGGAATCTTTGCCAGAGAAATATGAAGGCAAGCGTTTCTATCATATCTCTACAGATGAGGTTTATGGAGCTTTGCAGATGACCCACCCAGAAGGAATAAAGCCCCCATTTACAACAAAGGCAAGTTCTGAGGAGCATCACCTTGCATACGGAGAGGACTTCTTCTATGAGACAACCAAGTACAATCCTCACTCTCCTTATTCAGCATCAAAGGCAAGTTCAGACCATTTTGTACGTGCTTTCCATGACACTTACGGAATGCCTACAATCGTGACCAACTGTTCAAATAACTATGGCCCTTATCAGTTCCCAGAGAAATTGATACCTCTTTTTATCAATAATATTCGCCATCGTAAGCCACTTCCTGTTTATGGTAAGGGTGAGAATGTTCGCGACTGGTTGTATGTTGTAGATCATGCACGTGCTATTGACCTTATCTTCCATAAGGGCAAGGTAGCTGAGACTTATAACATTGGTGGTTTCAACGAGTGGAAGAACATAGATATTATCAAGACTGTCATCAAGACTGTTGACCGCTTGCTTGGTCGTGCTGAGGGTGAAGACCTCAACCTTATAACATATGTAAAAGACCGTCTTGGTCATGATGCTCGTTATGCTATTGACTCAACAAAGCTTCAGAAGGAACTGGGATGGGAGCCAAGTTTGCAGTTTGAGGAAGGTATAGAGAAGACTGTAAAGTGGTATCTCGATAACGAGGAATGGCTTGAGAATGTTACTTCTGGGGATTATCAGAAGTATTATGAGAAAATGTATTTAAGTTGATAAACATTTAAACATTTTGTTATAAAAGAAGTATTGGTGACAAATATAAGCATCGTAAAAGAACAGATACATAACGCTTTAAAATAGACATATGATTACATCAAGATCCCAATTAAAAGAATATATAGCAGCAGACTATAAAGCAAATAAGTTTTCAGCAATTAATCGATTCACAAATTCAAGATGCAAGTTCTTAAGAACTCTTCGCAAATTAGAATTTTTAATCAATACAAATTCCTCAAAGTTTTTGATCTTTTTATACAGACGCAGATTATTAGCATTAAGTGAAAGATTAGGCATAACCATTGGACCTAACTGTTTCGGAAAAGGTCTATATATTCCTCATTATGGTTCAATCGTGGTAAATGGTACCGCTAAATTTGGAGATAATTGCATCATTCAAAATGGTGTAAATGTTTCTGAAGGAGTTGTTTGTGGGGGAGATATATATTTAGGAGCAGGAGCGAAACTTCTTATAGGAGTACATTTAGCTGATAATATTATAGTTGGAGCAAATGCAGTTGTGACAAAAAGCTTTGAGGAAAATAATATAGTAATAGCAGGTATCCCAGCAAAGAAAATATCAAACAAGGGAACGAAATCAGGTAGATTAAAAATTTAATTAATGGAATCGCAAATTAGTAATAATAAAACGATTGCTAAAAACACGATGTTTTTGTATATCCGGACTTTAATAGTTTTAGGGATATCTTTATATACATCTCGTGTTGTGCTTCAAGTGCTTGGAGCCGAAGATTTGGGTATATATAATGTAGTAGGTGGCATTGTGACAATGATGAGTTTTTTTCAAGCAGCTCAGACAAAAGCTACAAGTCGCTTTATTACATATGAATTAGGCAAACATAGCAGTAATAATATCCTGCAAAAGGTATTCTCTGTATGTATGACAATCCACATAATCGTAGCAATTATAAGTGTGATACTTGGTGAAACAGTAGGATTGTGGATAATAACTCATTGGACAGACATTCCTTTAGAACGACAAGCTGCAGCTATGTGGGTTTATCAGTTTGCTCTAATTGTGTTTTGTTGTCAAATTGTTCGAGTCCCATATGATGCAATAGTGGTGGCTCATGAACGTATGTCCATGTACGCTTATATGTCAATACTCGAGGCTGTTTTATTATTAGGAATGGCGTTTCTGCTGAAGGTAACTCCTGGTGATTCATTGATTTATTATTCTGCATCTGTTGCACTTATAGCTTTCATAGTATTTTTATGTTACTATTTTTACGTTCGTAGACTATTTGATGCTTATCGATACAAGCCAACATGGGATAAAGAGTATAGCATGAGAATACTGTCATTTTCAGGTTGGACTCTTCTTGGCTCTAGCGCAAATACAGCAACTCAACAGGGTACAAATCTTCTGATGAATAATTTTGTAGGACTTATAGCAAATGCGGCTTTAGGTTTTGCAAGCCAAGTGAATATAGCAGTATCTAAGTTTGTAAATGGATTCTCTACTGCTTTCACTCCTCAAATAATCAAACTATATGCTCAAAAGGAGTATGAATCGATGCATATTTTGATGAATCGTTCTTCCAAGTTCTCTTTTGTGCTTTGTTATTTGATGGCACTGCCTCTTATAACAAACATGGGGTTCATTCTTTCTTTGTGGCTTGGCAATAATATACCTATGTATACTAAAGAGTTTTGTCAGTTGATTCTTGTATGTACAGTATTTGATGCTACAACAGGAGTATATAATACAACCATAACAGCAACAGGTAAAATAAAGTATTATCAAACGGCTATATCTATATCATTTTTATTAGATCTAGCATGTTGTTATGTCCTACTTGTATGTTCTGTTAATCCAGTTTTTGTGTTTGGAAGTAGAATTTTGAATAGAGGAATTATTAATATGTTTATAGGCTTGTATTTTGTCAAATCTTATACTTACTTTGATGTCTTGCACTATTGCAAAACAGTATTGTTGAATATTATTCTTACAATAGTAATATCCATAATTCCAGTGTACTTTATTGCTAAAGTAACAGATGGATGGATGTGTATGATTATGACAGGCTTTGTCTCTGTTTTCTTAATTATAATATGCACTTTATATATAATAATGACTCAATCAGAGAGAAAGTCTGTTCTTTCTAAGCTGATGCATAAATTGAATTGATATGGATTTTAAATATAATTATATCATTGCAGGTGGATCTGGATTCTACGAAGTGGCATATTCAGATTTATACAATTTGCCAAATGTTGTTTATTTTAAAAACTATATAGATAGTATAAATTCCAAAATCAAACAACTGCTAATAAGGATAAACTTTAATTTGAAATTGAATGATTTCATAAAAACACCATTTAGTAAGTTGGTCTATCCATGGTTGTTTCCACATTCTTTTAAGGAAGACCGACCTTTGTGTTTTATTTTCTTTGGAACACAGTTTGCAATTATAAATACTAGTTATTTGGACTATTTAATAAGGCGTTATCCAAATGTAAAGTTGGTATTATACATGCAGGATATAGTAGCAAGCTTACCTTATTATGATATAAAATCATACAAAAAGAAGTTCGATATAGTTTTATCGTATGATAAAGGAGATTGCGAGAAATATAATCTGGTGTATTATCCAACACCTTTCTCTAAGATAGATATAGATAAACTTCCTAAGGTAGATGAAGATATAGATGTCTACTTCTGTGGAGCTGGTAAGACAAGATATCCTGAAATTTTTAAAGCGTATGTCAAATGTATAAATCAAGGATTAAAGTGTAAGTTTTTTCTTATGGGTGTACCTTTAGATAAACGTATTGACGGTGAAGGACTGGTGTATGATAAACGAATTTCGTATGAAATGAATTTGGCATATGCTGCAAAAAGCAAATGTATTCTTGAGATAATGCAAGAGAATGCAGATGGATATACACCAAGATTATGGGAGGCAATAATGCTAAATAAACATTTGCTGACGAATAATAAAAGAGTAAAAGAATCTAATTATTATAATCCTAATAATATCCTTGTAATTAATGAAAATGATAATATAAGTAATTGGATAAATAGTAAAGTAGATATAATAAATTCATTAAAAAAGGAAAAGTCCCCACTGTATTTATTAGAACTTATTGAACAAATACTTTAGATTTTATTTTTATGATCATTTATATAATAGTATTAATTATACTTTTAGTTCCGTTGTTTTTCAAACAAAAACAATCTGCAATAAAATACAACTCCTACTATTGGTTTGAATTTTTTGTGTTGTTTTTGTTAATGGGATTACGTTTCCGAGTAGGTGGAGACAGTCTTAGATATGAGCTTTATTATTCATATCATCCTAATTTGAAAGAATTATTTACAGAAGGAGGATGGTTGACAAATGAAGGATTTCAACCTCTTTGGGTTTTGCTTCAGGCGACATGCAAAAGTATCTCAGATGACTTTGTTGTTGTTCAAATTATGAATTCTTTAATTGTAAATGGTGTAATCTTTTGTTTCGTAAAAAAGAATGTAGAAAACCGTTTTACTTTTATGGTTTTATATTATCTCTTATTGTATCTATATTTTAATACTGAAATTATGCGTGAATCCTTAGCTGTAGTATGCTTTCTGATGGGATTTAGATTTCTTGTTGAGAAGAAATATATTTATTATTATTTGTTGAGCGTAGTAGCTTTTATGTTTCATGCATCTGCCGTATTTTTGTTAATTCTACCATTTGTATATCCATTATTTGCCAAATTAAAAGGTTTCAAATCATATATAATACTATTCGGTATTGCTTTAGTATTGTCATTTTACATTACAAATATTCTTGAATTGTTGAAAAATACATTTTTTGCAGGAAATGCCTTACTAGAAAATAAAAGTGAAATGGTTGCTCAAAGTACAGGACTGAACATATTTGGTATAATAGCACAATTGTTATCGTTATTACCTCTCTTTTTCATTATAAATTTCTATAAAAACAAAAAGGAATCATCAAGATTTATATTATTGATGTATTTATTGGTGAATATAATAGGAATGATTTTTTTACCTTTAAATAGACTATCTAATTACTTTTCTATTCTTTTTTTATGCGTATTCACAAATGTTATTACTGATAAAAAAATTAAGTTTAAATATAGAAGTCAAGTTTTTGGGGTAATAATATTGTTATTGGGATTTAGATTTCAGTATTATCTTGGTGGTATGGTGACAGAAAATGGAAAATCTAAGGAATATAAAATGTATGAGAGATATATACCTTATCATTCAATTTTTGATAAAGAATACGAAGTAAGAAGAGAGCGCGCTATTGAAAATCAAATGTAAATTATAGAAAATACATGAAACTCTTATTTTTAAATACCGACATCGGCTATGGTGGAGCCGAGAAAATGATAGTTTGGCTTGCCAATAAATGTGCTGAGAAAGGTCATAAAGTATCATTTTTTACTTATCGTGATAATCGTGTGATGCAACCACTATCACCACAGGTAAAACATATACATGTACAGCTTGAGAGTGGAGGAGCAGGTCTTTCAATGTTCAAGACAGCAAGATATCTTCATCAATATATAAAAGAAGAGAAATTTGATGTCGGAATAGCATTCCTTTCACCCTCAATGTTGAGATTGGCAATGGCAGCAGTTGGTACAAAAATGAAATTACTCTTCTCTCATCGTGCTGATCCTTATTATCGAGTGAAACAAAAGAGTATTAAATTGAAGGTGTTTGGAAAAATGAATATATGGGCTTTTAAACAGGCTGATTATTATGTTTTTCAAACATCAATGGCTCAAGCTTATTTTTCAAAGAATATTCAGCAACATTCTACGGTTATAGCTAATCCCATTCATCCGTTAGTGCGTACTGTAGAACGTAAAGGAAATATAGAGAAAAAAATAGTGACAGTAGGGCGTTTGGATTTAAAACAAAAACGTCAGGATGTGCTTATTGAAGCTTTCAATATTATTTCTGCAAAATACCCTAATTATAAACTTGAGATATATGGTAATGGTGAGGATGAGGCTTTAATAAAGAATATGGCTAAAACGAATGACCATATAAAGTTAATGGGTAAGACATCCAAAGTAGCTGAGGTTATTCAGAATGCTGCTGTATTTGTTTTGTCATCCGATTTTGAAGGAATCCCAAATGCTCTTCTCGAAGCTATGTCAATAGGCGTACCATGTGTGGCTGCAGATTGTTCGCCAGGCGGAGCATCAATGCTTATTCACAATAAAAAGAATGGTTTATTGGTGCCAAGATCAAATGCCAAAGCGATGGCAGAAGCTATTAGTTTTATGCTTGATAATAAACAGGAAGCTGAACAGATGGCTTCAGAGGCAATGAAAGTTAATGACATTTATTCAGAAGATATTATTTCTGAAAAGTGGAAGAAAGTAATAGAAAAATTTGCTTAGTAACTTACAATAATATGAAAGTATCTTTTATCTTGCCAGTATATAAAGTAGAGAAATACCTTTCTGAATGTGTGGAAAGTATTTTGGCACAGACATATAGTGATTTTGAAGTGTTATTAGTGGATGATGGATCCCCTGATAATTGTCCTGCTTTGTGTGATGAGTGGGCGAAAAAGGATAGTCGTATAAAGGCTTTACATAAACCTAATGGTGGATTGTCGGATGCCCGTAATTATGGATTGGAGCATGCACAAGGTGATTACGTGGTTTTTGTGGATAGTGATGACTTTTGGGTGAATAAAGATTGTCTGCAACGTTTGATGAAAGTCGTGGATGCACATCCTGAATGTGACTTTATAGGGTTTAACTGTTCTTATTATTATTCTGACTCCAAGACCTTTAATAAATGGGTGGCATATGATGAGAGCTTGTCAAAACCTACTGACAAGAACACTGTTTTGTGTTCCTTAGTAGTATCTGGTACATTCCCTATGAGTGCATGCTTGAAGATACTCAAGCGTAAAGCTCTTTTAGACATGGATCTTCGTTTTATCAAGGGAACTATTGCAGAAGATATTCCTTGGTTTATTGATTTGCTTGATGGATCAAAGAAGTGCATGTTTGTAAACCAATACATCTATGCCTATCGTCAGAACGTAGCAGGAAGTATCACAGCATCGGGAAATCCTAAAAGCACAAGTGACCTGTTTACGATAGTGAAGAACGAAGTGAATAAGATGAATGAACGTTCTTTTTCTAAAGAAGCTAAGAATGCTCTTTATTCTTTCCTTGCTTATGAGTTCTGTATTTTACTAACCGCGTCGTCGCGTATGTCAAAAGAAATGCGTAAGGAATTGATGCAATATAAGTGGCTGTTAAACTATACTGCAAATCCCAAAGTTCGTAAAGCGGCTTTGGTGAACAAACTGTTTGGAATAAAGGTCACAGAATGGGTTCTGAAGTTATATACTAATTATTTGAGAAAGTAAAACTGTATGAAACGCAACAAAAACAAGATAATTCGCTCTGTCACTGTATCTCAATCCTTAGGTTTTTGTCGTGAGTTGATGATTAAGATGCGAGCGATGGGGTATGATATGGTGGCTGTAACGTCGCCTGGACCTGAACTTGATGAACTTAGGGATAAGGATGGATTCCATTGTGTGGCAGTGCCGATGGAGAGACATATCTCTATAGTGAACGACTTGAAGTCGCTCATGAAGATGATTAGTGTGTTCCGTAAGGAGAAACCGCAGGTGGTGCATTCTATGACTCCTAAGGCTGGCATGATTTGTATGGTGGCTGCATGGCTGACACATGTGCCTGTGCGTATACATACGTTTACTGGACTTGTGTGGCCTACGGCTACTGGACTGAAGCGAAAGATATTGATGATGACCGACTGGCTTACTTGTGCTTGTGCTACGCATGTGATTCCTGAGGGGCAGGGAGTGCTCAATGACCTAAAGAACGGTGGCATAACAAAGAAACCTATGAAGGTATTGGGCTATGGTAATGTGAGGGGTGTTGATATGGAGAGGTTCTCTCCTGCTCGTTTTAAAGCAACAAAGAATCCTGATGTGTTTACCTTCGTGTTTGTAGGTCGCATAGTGGGTGACAAGGGTATCAATGAGCTGGTTGAGGCTTTCGTAAAGTTGCATGACAAGCATAAGAATACAAGACTTGTGTTGGTGGGCAACTATGAGCATGAGCTTGATCCTGTGAGTGACAAGACTCGTAAGCTTATAGACGCTAATGATGGTATTGATGCCTGTGGACCTAAATATGGCGATGATTTGCTGCAGATGTATGTGGATGCCGATTGCTTTGTGATGCCAAGTTATAGAGAGGGCTTCCCGAATACTGTGCTTGAGGCTGGTGCTATGGGACTACCTTCTATTGTGACAGATATTAATGGTAGCCGTGAGATCATCGAGAACGAGAAGAACGGTTTGATAGTTCCGTCGAAGAATGCTAATGCTCTGTATGATGCTATGGAGCGTATGCTGACGGATGACAAGGCTCGTGGAATAATGAAGAGCAATGCACGACAGATAATAGAATCACGCTTCGAAAAGAACTTTGTGCAGAAGTGCCAGATTGAGTTCTATATGGAAGTGAAGAGTGAAAAGTGAAGAACGAAGAATCCAATAGCGGTTTAAGTGAAAAGTGAAGATCTTATGAGGGGCAATTCGCTTTTTTTTGAACTCTTGCAAATATCTGTAGGTACACGTCAAGGATTGTCGTTTACGCCTTCTGCCGAGGAATGGGGTGAGGCTTTAGATGATGCTAAGAGGCAGGCTTTGGTTGGTGTGTGCTTTAGAGGTGTGCAATGTGCTATAAAGGCCGATAATAGCAAGGTGGCTAACTTGCCACCTAAGCTTAAGATGCAATGGCTTGCCATTACTGCCAATATTCAGAGACGCAATGAGGTGATGAACCGTAGATGTGCCGAACTGTATGGGTTGATAAAGGTAGCAGGTTATGAGTCGTGTGTGCTTAAAGGTCAGGCTGTGGCTATGTATTATGACGATAATAGCAATGCGGACGAAACCAACCGAATGAGTTTGCTTAGACAATCGGGCGATATAGATATGTGGATGGTGGGGGATGTGGATAAGGTGATACGTTGGGCACGAGATACCAACACTATGTACTATTACGACTATCATCATGCCGACCTTAGTCTGTTTCCTGATACAGAGATAGAGTTGCATTATCGTCCTTCGATTAGTCGTAACCTTTGGCGCAATTCTCGTTTGCAGAAATGGTTTAGGGATGAGGGACTGCACCATATTATATATAATGAGCAGCTGAAGTGCTGTGTGCCAGACAATGTGTTCAGCCTGATGTTGACTCTAAATCATAACCTATGGCATTTGCTGTATGAGGGTGTCGGTTTGCGTCAGATGATGGACTTGTACTATGTGGCTCGCTCAATGCAATCGTCTGAAGAAGTATCACGATTGTTAAGACGTTTCCAACTTGAGTCTTTTGCTTCTGCTTCTGCATGGGTGTTATGGTATCTGTTTGACGGATTAGCCGACAACTCATTGTTCGTCTCTCAACAGTCACCATTGCCAGCACCTGATAAACGGTTAGGAAGGTTCTTGCTCAATGAGATTATGAAAGCAGGTAATTTTGGTCATCATGACGAGCGACTGAAATCACGACGTTATGCCTCAAGCACTCGTCTTATGACGCAATGGCTACGCCACACCATGCGACTTGTAAGATATTTCCCCGTAGAAGTAGCATGGACACCAATAGGAATATTGCGTATATCAATGTGGAGACGGTGGAGGTATAGTTTTATGTATAAACACTTTCTTTAAATCTTTGTATTGCGCTTATATTATGAAGTTGCATCTTAAACATCCAATATTCAATATTCTGTCTGCCTATAATGACATTGACGAGTTCTATGTATGTGGTGGATATGTACGTAATCGCCAGATTTGCTATGATGGAATTCCTAAAGATGTTAAGAAGGTCGTCGAAAGCATTGTTTGGGGAGGATAAATAGGATATGCAAATATTAACATCATATTTTTCTCAAACCGTTACAGACAGCCATCTGTCTACAGCAGTTACGATATTGACAACTATGATAATTGGTGGCTGTCTTATTATATTGGTTGAGAATCAGCATATAAAAGGTGAAATAGCAAGTCGTTATTATAATATAATGCGACCATTTTATCATAAACTTGCTTTATATGCAAAATTTGCACAACAATGCATGTTTGCTCTGTCTGCTATAGATGATGAGGGTAAAAGATATAAGAAGTTATTACAGGATAAAACAATAGACATAAAAAGACTTGCATTAAGGGCTGTTATGACAGGTAAAGACAATCCTTATTAAAATGCAAAAGAATTAAATTCTATCTGTAATGATATAAATGGAATATGGTATTGTTTTGATAGAAACTATGGAATGTATTCGCATTTGAGATTTAGTAATGAGTTTCTGATAGAAGAAGTTAGAAATTCGTTAATAGAATATGATAGAAGCCTATTGAACGAACCTATTGATTTACATCTATTTCCTAACGTATCGGGAGATTTCTTTGTTAAAGAATGGCAACCAATAGATAACGTTCCTGGCTGTTATGAATATTTCAATCAAAAATGTAGAAATTGCAACCTGTATTTATATGGTAGTTTTGTTATTGAGATTAGTAGCTTGATAATAATATTTTTAAGTGAAAGTTTCAATAATATATCGTTAGCTTCAGTTGATTTTTTGGTCTTGTCATCAATAGGCTCATTTGTTTTTGCAATTTACAAATATTTTAAATTAAATGATTTATTGAAAATATTGAGATTTTAAATATTACAAAACTTTATATGTACAAACATTTTTTTAAACTAGAGCAGAACATTAGTCTTGCTCCCGTTGCACAAAAGTGCATTAGATTTCAATCTCTTTTTGTTGCTAATAATACACAGGAAAGGAGGACAGTATAATGGCACAATGTGATGTTATTTTGACTTACTGCTGGAATAGAGTAGGTTATACAATATTGAAGTCGCTACATAGGAAGGGACTTAAAGTGTGGGCTGCTGACACGAGTAAGAAAAACATATGTTCAATGTCGAAGTTTTGTACTGGTAGCTTTACATATCCCGACCCATTTAAGGAGGAAGAAGCCTTTATTAAGGTTCTTAAAGGAAAGATTGCAGAGTTGCAACCAAAAGTATTGATGCCTACGCATGACGAGAGTGTGGTGATAATGCGTCATCGTGATGAATTTCCGAAGAATCTGATAATTCCATATGAGAGTACTGACAAACTACTTATGCTTGCCAATAAGGCAGAGAGTACGGAAGAGGCTCGAAAGGCAGGTGTTGCTGTACCAGAAGTGTATCATTCGGCAGAAGATGTAAAACGTTATCCAGTGGTGTTCAAGACAGTTATAGGCAATTCTGCCAAGGGAGTATATTTCCCCAAGAACAAGGAAGAGTTGCTTAAACTGATGGATGAGCATAAAAATGAAGAGACACTATTGCAAGAATGGATTGGCGGTACAGACTATAGTGTGGATTGTGTTCGCTGGGATGGTTTTTGCAAGATGTCGGTGTATCATGCTCTTGTGACAAAGACTGATGGTGGTGGTACAACTACTCAACGTGAAATTGTAGAAATGCCACAGCTTGAAGCTGAAGCTAAAAAGCTTATGGATGCGGTTGATTTCCGTGGTGTTTGTGGGATGGACTTCCGTTACGATCCTAAAACAAATAAAATTGCTTACATTGAGACCAATGCAAGATTTACTGGTGGATTGGCAACGCCAGTTGCAGCAGGTTTTGATATTCCTTGGGTGATGTATAAATTGGCAACAGAAGGAAAGTATGAAGAGCCTATAAATGTGCGCATTGGAACTCGTACTAAATGGATTCTTGGAGATGTTATCACATTGGTTGGTAGAATATTGAAATTGAAATGGAATCCAAAGGAAATGAAACGTGTTTTCTCATTCAGTGGTTTTGATGCCTTTGATGATTTCTGTAAGGACGACAGGAAGGCTATCCTTGGAGAGTTTGGATATTATTTTGAGAAATTGATAAAGAATGGTAAATTAAACCCATAATTATGATATAATTAACGTCTATTACACGTTCAAAGAAAACTCAACATTCTTTTTTCCCCACCCGAGTGGCGGCATAAGCGCAGAGCGATACTGTGGTGGGGAACTTCACATTATTTTTTTATTTATGATATTCAAAAGACTCTTTGACATTATTGCGTCCCTTTGTGGACTGCTTTTGATTTGGTGGATATTCCCCATAGTAGCGTTTTTAATCCATAAGGAGATGCCGGGTGGTCCGGCTTTCTTCTGTCAGAAGAGAGTGGGAAAGGATGGTAAGTTGTTTACTTGTCATAAGTTTCGCTCAATGACGGTGAAGCATTCTGGTTCTTCTGTTTCGGTGGCGGGTGATAGTAGAATTACTCCGTTTGGTGCTAAGCTGAGACATTATAAGATTGATGAGTTGCCGGAGCTGTGGGATGTATTGATTGGTAATATGAGTTTTGTCGGACCTCGTCCTGATGTGCCGGGTTATGCTGATAAGCTGCAAGGGGAGGACAGGGATGTATTGAAACTTCGCCCTGGTATTACTGGTCCTGCTACTTTGAAGTATAGACTGGAGGATGAGATGATTGCGGGATTCATGAAGGATTTCAGAAACCTCAAATCCGCAACCTATAGGGTTTAGTGGGATTTTGCTTGCAAAGCGACA
>ERZ1026874.755-NODE-755-length-19007-cov-19.426499_pt1 | contig 19007 bp, 17 predicted proteins | sample MGYA00380167_ERZ1026874 | MGnify/ENA primary metagenome ERZ1026874 (study PRJEB33269, sample SAMEA4719803) | human gut metagenome | biome: human-associated habitat; feature: organic feature; material: feces | place: Cameroon | collected 2013-10 ...
AACTGCTGTGCGTTCAGCATAATGGTAACGGCCATGGCACATGTTGTTAGGAAAAAACGTTTCTTCATTGAGCTTTCGAATTATTAGTTATTATTCTGTTTTACAGTTTTTGCAGATAGCGGTCGGCTTCGATGGCAGCTTTGGCACCAGATCCAGCAGCTACTACTCCCTGACGGTAAACGGGATCGGCCACATCGCCTGCTGCAAAGATACCGGGTAGATTGGTGGTGGCTGTGCCGGGAACTACCTTGATGAAGCCCTGTTCGTCGAGGTCAATATGTCCCTTAAACAGTTCTGTGTTGGGCTTATGGCCAATGGCAAGGAAGAAACCGTCGATGGCAATATCGAAGGCCTCCTCGTTGGGTTCGCCGAGATGACGTACCAGGTGGGCACCCTCAACACCGTTGTCGCCAAAGAGACCTGTGGTGTTGGTTTCGAAGAGTATCTCGATATTCTCCTTTTCCTTGACTCTCTGCTGCATGATCTCAGCAGCACGCAGGAAAGGCTTTCTCACGATCATATACACCTTCTTGGCGAGACTTGCTAAGTAGAGCGCCTCCTCGCAGGCAGTGTCTCCACCGCCCACAACAGCCACCGTACGCTTGCGATAGAAGAAACCGTCGCAAGTGGCACATGCCGATACACCCTGTCCCTTATACTTCTCCTCGTCTTCAAGCCCCAAGTATTTGGCTGTGGCTCCTGTGGCAATGATGATGGTGTCGGTGGTAAAAGTCTTACCGTCTTCGTCTTCCACGCGATAAGGACGGTTCTCGAAGTCGATGTGAGTGATGCTTCCGTCGCGCATTTCCGTTCCGAATCGTTCAGCCTGCTCACGCATGTCCATCATCATCTGATTGCCGTCCACGCCGTTGGGATAGCCAGGAAAGTTTTCTACGATGGTGGTGGTGGTCAACTGTCCGCCTGGTTGCAAACCAGCATAGAGTACAGGTTTCAGGTCAGCACGACCAGCATATATGGCAGCTGTATAACCAGCAGGTCCGCTTCCGATAATGAGAGTTTTGATATGTTCCATTTTTAATTGAGTTTTATTGAATTCCTATTATTTTGTGAGTTTGCAGCGAGAGTTGCCATTCCGGGTGCTGCTTGATATATTCGATGCAATGTTTCATGATGATGGCGTTCTGCTCTGTGTTGCCGGTGTCGCATGGCTGCAGATACAGGTAGTCGGCCTTCAGATGGCAGCAGTCCACAGGATGCTTGTCGTCGAAAACGAGTTTCAGTTCGTTGGCATGAGGAATGACGACTGCCGCCTGAGTCTCTACAAAGGCCGTCTTTGGCGAACAGGTTATCCAGTCTATTCCCTGTGGCAACAGATGCGTTCCGTTGGTCTCCACAGCCACATAGTAGCCATCCTGATGCCATGCCTCAATGAGGGCGTCGTCGGCCTGCAGAGAGGGTTCTCCTCCCGTCAGTACGATAAACCGGCAATCACCTCCCGTGTGTCTGCATTGCTCCACGATGTCTTGTGCCGTCATCTCCGTATAGTGTGTGAAGTCGGTGTCGCAGAAAGGGCACGACAGGTTGCACCCGCTCATTCTTACGAAGACGGCAGGTCTGCCAGTCCATCTTCCTTCACCCTGCAGTGAGTAGAATATCTCGTTGACTCTGTAAGTTTTCATTCTTTGTTATCTGTGAATATCTTATGTCAGTCCGTGTTACTTGACGAGAAACTCTATTCCCTTTATCTTGTTCTCGTCGATGACTGTAGCTGTGTTTCCGAAGCTTTCCTGGATAGTGACCTTATAACAAGTGTCAAACTGTTCGACAATCCATTTACCGATATTCTCGGCAGTAGGATTGAAGTCGAAAATCTCGTTGAGGTTGGCATGATCCATCTTGCCGTGTATGGCTTTCTTGATGTGTGTGAAGTCTTCCACCATTCCGTCCTCGTTCAGTTTGTCTTTGCTGACGAGGAATATTTCTATCTGCCAGTTGTGTCCATGCATGCGGCTGCACTTGCTCTCGTAGCTGAGCTGGAGCGAGTGGGCTGCGGATATTTCTAACTTTTTGGAAATACAGTATATCATATCTTGCTTCGTAAAAAATAATCTTATAATCTTTGCAAAGATACATCAATTCGGTAAAATATCAAAATAAATGTGTGATTTAATTTTGTTAAGAGCTTGAATTTGTCAAATCTTCATGACAATGAATAAAAATAGTATCAATCTTTTCGTTACCTCAGAATTTTGCAGTAACTTTGCAAAGTTAAGCAGAAATAAGCAGAAAAAGATACGCAAACCATATGAATAATATTAAGAAAATAGTCCTTACGGGCGGTCCTTGTGCAGGCAAGACAACAGCATTAGTACGCATCATAGAGCATTTCTCGGGATTGGGTTACAAGGTATTCACCATTCCCGAGGTACCTACCATGTTTACCCAGGCAGGTATGAACTATCTTACCGACAACGCCAAGTTCTTCTATGAGGGCGAGAAGGCTACGCTCCAGATACAGTTGGCTTTAGAAGACAGTATGATGCGCATGGCAGAGACGATAGACAAGCCTGTCATCATCGTATGCGACCGTGGTGCGATGGATATCTCTTCGTATCTCACTCCCGAGCTTTGGAACCGTATCATCGGAGAATTGGGGTATACCACAGCCCAATTACGCGATGAGCGTTACGATGCCGTACTCCATCTTGTTTCAGCAGCCGATGGCGCCGAGCAGTTTTATACCACGAGCAACAATGCCCAGCGCTTGGAGCGTGCCGACGAACATGGTTTGCAGATAGCCCGCGAACTCGACAAGAAGGTTATCAGTGCCTGGACGGGTCATTCTCATCTGCGTGTCATCAACAATCACGACGACTTCAACAACAAGTTGAACCGTGTTCTCAAGGAGATTAGCAATGTGCTGGGTATTCCTCAGCCCGTGGAGGAGGAGCGTAAGTACATTGTCGAGGTGACGGGCGATATAGCAGGAAGCATCGACAGCGACATCTTACAGACATATCTTACCACCGAACCAGGTTGCGAGGTACGTCTTCGCAAGCGTGTCTTCGAGGGCAAGACGGTGTATGTACATACCACCAAGAAGTTGCTTTCTACCAACGAGCAGATAGAGACGGAGCGCCAGATAGGTAAGAATCTCTACGAGTCCATGCTTCAGCAGGCCGATCCTTATCGTGTCACCATCCGCAAGCATCGCAAGAGTTTCATCTGGAAGGGCCAGTACTTTGAGTTGGATTCTTTCGAGTCTCCTGCTCCCGGATTAGTCATCCTCGAGACCAAGGGCATTGCGAAGCAAGAGAGTGTCAAGTTCCCTCCCTTCATCCATGTGAAAGAAGATATCACGGGCAATACACAATATTATAATTATAATATCGCTTTGAGGAAGTAGTTTTTTAAAGCTTTTGCCCTTACAGGGCGCATTGCAGACTGACATTATACCCAGGGCGTTGCCCTGGGCTAAGAGCTTCTGCCCCTTCAGGGCGTGCAGGGTAATTTCAATCCTACAGGAGGGCGTATTGGGTAATTAAAAGCCCATATAAGCAACACGCCCCGAAGGCCAAGTTGCTCATAGAAGTAGCACGCCCTTTACCTTTCCCTTCGGCCGGTGACCGTTGGTTCAGGGCGTGCTGCTATGAGCTTCTTGGCTTTTCTGCAGTCCGTAAGCGATTCGTGTCCATGCGGTCGCATACCGCAAAATGCAGCTCTGCTGCTGGCGTAGACCTCTGATGGTCCGCCAACCTTATAGCGAAGCGGTTTGAGCACCGAGTAGGGCGGTTGGCACATCCCCTGTCCCCTGAGGGGAAAGGGGCTTGGGAAAGCGGTGGACCCTCCCTTAAGGGTAAGGGAGGACTGGTGGGTTTTCGAAAAATCCCTCATTAATGGGAAAAAGCTGTGCAAATGAGCGCAATGAAAGTTCGCTTTCAAATTGCCGAGTGCAGCCAGCTTTATCAATAAAAGAGGGACGGGGTGATTTTCGAAATAATCCCTCATTAAGGCTAATTGAAGATAGGTGGAGTTTCGAGAAACAAAAACCTCGTTTCTCTAAAGGAAAAAGAGAAACGAGGTTTCATTATCACTGTTACATTGGGAACAATCCGAAGAGTTCAGCATCGATTTGATCCGTCACTTTGCGGAAATCCTCAGGATTTTCCTCAAAGTGCAAGTTGTCGCCATCAACGATGATCAGTTTCCCCTTATACCCCTTGATCCATTCCTCGTAACGGTCGTTGAGCCCCTGCAGATAATCAATTCGGATACTCTTTTCGAAGTCGCGTCCACGCTTCTCTATATGACTCACGAGCGTAGGGATACTGCTGCGGATGTATATCATCAGGTCGGGCAGTTTCACCAGACTGATCATCAGGTCGAAGAGATCAGTATAGTTGGCGAAGTCCCGGTCGCTCATCAGTCCCTTGTCATGCAGGTTGGGTGCGAAAATCTTCGCGTCCTCGAAGATAGTACGGTCCTGAATGATGGTTTCCTTGTTCTGAGCAATTTCCACCACGTCGTGGAAGCGCTTGTTGAGGAAATATATCTGCAGATTGAACGACCATCTTTTCATGTCCTCGTAGTAGTCAGCGAGGTAAGGGTTGTTGTCCACAGGTTCGAAGTTAGGCTTCCAACCGTATCGTTTACTGAGTAGTTTGGTGAGCGTAGTCTTTCCGCTTCCTATGTTGCCTGCTATAGCTATATGCATTTCTTTATTTATTTTTTATGATGGTTATTATTTATCTTTCCTCCTCTTTCTTCGAGAAGAGTCCGAAGAGTTGCGAGTCTATTTTGTCGATGATTTCGCCGAACTCCCTGGGGTTGTGTTCGAAGTCGAGGTTGTCCACCTCTATGACCAGCACGTTGCCCTTGTACTTCTTGTATATAAACTCATCGTACAGGTTGTTGATGCCCTGCAGATAGTCGATGGGCATCTGTTGCTCGTAGTCGCGTCCCCTCTTCTGAATGTTCTTCACTAAGTGCGGAACCGAAGCTCTGAGATACACCATGAGTTCAGGCATTTTGATCACCTGCATCATCGAGTCGAAGAGTCCCATGTAGGTATCGTAGTCCCGCTCGTCCATATTTCCCATATTCTTGTTGTTGGTAGCGAAAACATACACGCCCTCAAAGATGGTTCTGTCCTGTATGATGGTCTCCTTGCTCTTTTCTATCTCCAACAGGTTTTTGAAGCGCTGTTTCAGGAAATACACCTCCAGGTTGAGCGCCCATCTCGAGATGTCCTTGTAGTAGTCGTCGATGTATGGGTTATCATCTACAGGCTCCAGATATTTCTTCCATCCATAATGCTTTGCGAGCATATTGGTGAGCGTAGTCTTTCCGCTGCCGATGTTGCCAGCTATTGCTATGTACATGTTATGTTGTTATAAGTATATTATCAATCCGTTGTTATGATTCTTTCGTAAACTGCTCCACGAACTGGTCTTCCGTGATGATAGGAATGCCCAACTGCTGCGCCTTCTTGTTCTTGGTGCTTGCCGAGGCAGCATCGTTGTTGATCAGGAATGACGTACTCTTGCTCACACTTCCCGTCACCTTACCGCCCTGCTGTTCGATGTAAGCCTTCAGCTCGTTGCGGTTCTTGTAGTGGTGTACGTCGCCCGTCACCACGAAGGTCAGCCCCTCGCACAACGAGCCCTTCTCCTGAGGCTCCTCTTCCCTGATGTCGAGTTCCTTCAAGAGTCGCTGCACCTTGCCGAAGTTCTTGTCGTCGCGGAAGAAGCCGATAAACTTGGCACTCTTCTCCGGTCCGATGCCCTCGATGCTTGCCAGCTCGTCGTCGAAGAGAGCCGTCCGGGCCACCTCGATGAGCTTTGCCACAGGATATTCAGCGAGCAGTCTCTTCGCCACATCGCCGCCACACAGCGGAATGCTGAGCGCATAGAGCAGATGACGACCGTCGGTAGTACGGCTCTTCTCGATGCTTTCCAAGAGGTTGTGCACCGACTTTCTACCGAAACCCTCGAAGGTAGCAATCTGGTGGCTGAATTGCGACAGATGATAGAAGTCGGCATATTCGTGGATGAAACCGCAGTTGATAAATCGCGAAACCGTCTGTTCCGAGATACCCTCGATGTTGATACCCTCCTTGCTCACGAATCGCGAGAACTTCTTCAGCTGCTTGGCCGTACAGTCGGGGTTGGTGCAGTGCAGCGTCTTCGTGCCGCTCTCACTCTCCGTCACCACCGCCTGTGCACCGCATACAGGGCACACCTCCGGCACCTCGAGCACGCCCACCTTCTCAGTGATGCGTATCACCTTCGGTATAATCTTGTTGGCCTTGATCACCTGCAGACGCGTACCCTTGCCCCCGATGCCCAATCGCTCACACTCACTGATGTTGCAGAGCGAGGCACGCTGCACGGTCGTTCCCTCCAACTCCACTGGTGTGAAGACAGCCACGGGCGAAATCGTATTGGCGGCACACGACCATTCAATGTGGTCCAGGGTAGTGTCGGCATGTGTGTCCTGCCATTTGAAGGCATAGCCCGCACGTGTGGCATGATGGCCGGTCACCGACCCCGTAGCAGCATACGCCGTATCGTCGTAGGCAATCACGAGTCCGTCGACGGGGAAGGGGAACACATTGTTCGTCACCTTGTGGGTGAAGAGGTCCACCACCGCATGGATATTCTCAGCAGTAGGGTGGTCGATGCGTTCCCGCTCCACGGGGTTGAAGCCCAGCGAAACCAGAAAGTCCATCCTCTCGCCCCACGAGGAGATGTCGTGCTCCGTATATACTAAGGTAAAGGGAATCCACTGCAGATGTCGTGGCTTCACCTCCTCGATGTCCTTCAGAGCCAGCGAACCCGAAGCCAGGTTGCGTGGATTGGCATAGTCGCCCTCCGTTTCCAACACGAATCGCTCGAAGTCAGGATAAGAGATCACCGCCTCGCCACGAATCACCAAGTGTCCCTTCTCGTCTATCTGTTGAGGAATACCCGCGATGGCAGGCGCCAGATGGGTGATGTTAGTACCGATATACCCGTTGCCACGAGTCACCACCTTGGTCAGCCTACCGTTGTCGTAGGTCACGACGAGGGTCAGACCGTCCAGTTTCCACGACAGCCAAATACACCTTCCGTCAGCCCATTTCACCAGTTCCGCCACACTCTTTGTCTTAGCAAGCGACAGGGCAGGGAACTCATGTTCTTCCTTCTGTCCCGCCACGTTGTCTTCCGACACCTTGGCAGTAGGCGAGTCGGGCAGGGTGATACCCGTTTCCTCCTCCAAGCTTTTCAGCCGGTCGAACAGAGCGTCCCATTCGTAGTCGCTCATCAGTTCCCCCTTGCCGTTATAGTAAGCCTCCGAGGCCTGGTTCAGTTTGTCCACCCATTGCCTCATCAGCATTTCTTGCTGTGTCATATATATTATTTTTATCTTATTTTATCTCAAGTTCAGAAGTTATAGAAGTCCACGACTTTCAGGAGTTAAGAAGTTATAGCCAACACACAATCAGCATGCCCTGAGCCAATGTCCATCGCCCGAAGCACAGTATGCAAGCCCCATGCAAGCAGCACGCCCTGAAGGGGCAGAAGCTCTTAGCCCAGGGCAGCGCCCTGGGTAATTTTGGGCGCAAACTTGTCGCCCTGTAAGGGCAAAAGCTTTACATATCGCACAGGAATTTCAATTCTTATTAGGTGTATTTTAAAGCTTCTGCCCCTTCAGGGCGTGCTTCCACCACTTTGCGATAACTCAATAAATCCCCTTGGAGTAATCATTGCCCACAAAACATCTGTTTTACCTCCTTGGAGTAATCATTGCCCACTAAAGCATTTGTCTTAACTCCTTTAACTCCTTAACTCCTTTGAAATCTCCTTTGAAATCTCCTTCACATTTGTTTTTGCAAAAATAGGAAATAGTTTTCAATTATCCAAACATTCTGTCTCTTTTCACTGATTTCTTAAGAAATATTTGGCAGTCTCATAGAAAAGCCATACCTTTGTCGTGTCTAAGATTTTCAAATAAAACTCAATTTCCGCAAATTCAAATAACACAAAAACATATGTTCCGACTGAAGACATTAACGATATTAGGCAGCAAGGCCGAGCTTTCCACCCTTCCCGAGGGCAAGCTGCTCATCAATACGATCAACGCCCATTCCTACAACACAGCCCTGAAGGATACCCTCTTTGCCGAGGCCCTGTCGTGTGGCGACGTACTCATCCCCGACGGAGTGAGCATCGTGAAAGCCTGTCGTTGGATAGGAGCGAAGTCGCAGCCCAAGGAGCGCATCGCAGGATGGGATCTTTTCGACTATGAGATGAGCCGTCTTGAGCATAAGAGTGAAGCATCAACCGCCAAAGGCGAAAGTCCTAAGACAGTGATGTTTATGGGAAGCTCCCAGAAAGTACTCGACCTGATAGTAAAGCGAGCCGCCGTGGTATATCCCCATCTCAAGGTAGCCACCTATTCACCCCCTTACAAGCCCGAGTTCACCGACGAGGACAACCGCGCCATCATCACCGCCATCCATGCCTCCAATCCCGACCTGCTGTGGATAGGCATGACAGCTCCGAAGCAAGAGAAGTGGACCTATTCCCACTGGTCAGAGCTCGACATCCACTGTCATGTAGGCACCATCGGAGCCGTCTTCGACTTCTTTGCCGGCACCGTAGCGCGTGCCCCTTTATGGTGGCAGACCCACGGTCTCGAATGGCTCTACCGTCTCCTGAAGGAGCCCCGCCGCATGTGGCGTCGTTACATCCTCGGCAACACCCTCTTCCTCAAGAACATGCTGACCGAAAAACTCGCCAAATAGCTCAAAGCAGCAATCCCCAGCAAGCCCTCAGCCAGCATCGAGCACCCAGCATGAGCAGCAAGCAGCGAGTAAACTGTAAGCAAGCATCGAGCAAGCAGCATGAGCAGCAGCATCGAGAAAGTATTCCGCAACCAAGTCCTTGAGTGAAAGCGGGTTCATCCCCGCACAAAAAACCGCAGCTCCGCTGCTGGCGAAGACCTCTGATGGTCCGCCAACCTTATAGCGAAGCGGTTTGAGCACCGAGTAGGGCGGTTAGCACATCCCCTGTCCCCTGAGGGGAAAGGGGCTTGGGGAAAGCGGTGGAGCCCTCTTTAATGGTAAAGAGGGACGGGGTGATTTTAGAAAAAACTTAAGGTTAAGGGAGGACTGGTGGGTTTTCGAGAAAATCACTATTATGTCAAGAAAAAGCAAATATAAATGCAAGAAATGCGGTTATGCCACGGACATATATGATGGCCGTGGCTTCATGGGCCAACATATAGAAGCCATGACCTGCCCCGACTGCCACAACATAGTCCCCCTTGTCGTAGGCGGCGTCATAGGAGATGCCGCCCCCAGCTTCAACTCCCTTGTAGGTAGACTCTGCCTCCGTTGCGGTTCCGACCGCATACACCTCTGGGATCACCACACCTGCCCCCGTTGTGGAGGTGAGATGCAACCCACTGGCGACTCCGAATTTTGGACGTAAGAAGCCAGCCTTTCTGCTGCTTTTTCATCATATTTACCCTGAATACAAATTTTTCTGTTAATTTATATTTAGGAAATAAAACGGTTTTGCAAAAAAATGCTATTTTTGCATATTGAAAAATTGTTTGACCTAAAAAAGTACGATCATGATGAAAAAGTTCACAACAATGCTATTAGCTTTGATGTTTGCAGTAACCATGCAAGCACAAAAAGACGTTACTACGTTTTTAGGTATTCCTGTTGATGGTTTCAAGTCAGAAATGCGAAAGAAACTTATAGCAAAAGGTTTCACCCCTGTGCAAGGTGATGATTATCTGGATGGAGAGTTTAACGGAACTGAAGTTTCTGTGCTAAGCGTAACTAACAATAATAAGGTTTATCGTATAATGTTAATGGATAAGTATCCTCAAGATGAAGCTAATATCAAAATCCGGTTCAATAATCTTGTCAGTCAATTCTCTAATAACCAACATTATATGGTTTCAAAAGATTACACTATAGCTGAGAGTGAAGATATTTCGTATGAGATGCTGGTTCATAATAAAATATATAGTGCTGGTTACTTTCAAAATCCTGATATGTCAAAAGTTGATACTCTCTCTTTAACTAAAGCTTCAAGAGATAAACTCCTCACAAAATTTACAGAAGAAGAACTTAAAAATCCAACAGAGGAATTGAAGTCGAAAATAAATAAAGAATTAGATGCAATAACGTTTGATATTATTAGCAAGAAGAAAGTATGGTTTAAAATTATAAATAGCTACGATGGTTATCGTATATGTATGTACTATGACAATGAGTACAATCATGCAAATGGGGAAGATTTATAAATATTAAAAGAACTAATAAGTTAGGTTGATTTATGAATGACAATTGGTCTGAAATAATCGAAATATTAAAACCAATAGTGGATGGTTGCTTTTCAAAAGAAGAACTTAAACGAGCTGTTGAGAATTGTTTGAGAATGATAGGTTGGAAAACATCTAACAGATCTATGTTGAGCAATTATTCTACGCAATCAGGAGCGGTAATAGACTTGGTGTTGGGAGAGAAACAGGACGGAGATGATATCCATCCTGTTCTTCCTGTGACAGTATTTCAATATGATTCATATTCTAAAAGAAAGATTTATGAGAATATGAATACATTAGGTAGTAAAATAGGGTTGTGTTTTAGTGATAAAATAGAAGTATATTATCGAAATAGTTTAAATACACCAACTTGCGTCAGTGTTATTGAATATGATATTAATGATGTAAAAGGCTCAAAACTGCTGGATTACTTAAGTGCGAATGTCTTCACGGAAGCTGGTTTTACAAAATATGCAGAAGAACTTTATGGTAATATTTCGACAGCAGATAGATTAAAAGAACGAATTTCACTAATATGTTCTGACAAAGAGTTTCTAAAAAATATAATCCAAAACTATCTAATAGAAGATGGATTTGAAGCGTCAGTTGTCAATAAGGAATTAGAGAAATATTCTGTTTCGTTCTTTGAGAAATATGCAGAACGTAAAAATGAATTAGGTTTAGTAAATGAGCCTATTCTTCAAGACTGTTCTTTTTCTACACAAAAACATGATACAACGAAATTTTCAATTGATGGCAAAAATTACTTTAATAAAAGAACTTTTGTTTATCAAGTAGTGAAACAATATGTAGATGAGCATGAAAATATTGATATAGATGAATTGGAAAAGGTTTTCCCGTCGGAAATAGTCAGTAAAGTTAGAGGTGTTGTCCGACCTTTATCTTTGGTAAAACAATGGATAGAAAAACAGCCTGATCTTGTAAATAGGTATTGTCTGAAGCCTGATGAAATAATTACCTTGAGTAATGGGATGGAAGTTGTTGTTTACAACCAATGGGGTGCAAAATCATTCCCAGCATTCTTAAATAAAGTAAAGACATTATACAGGGTATACAGCAGCCAGCCATATGGCAATATAGATTCAATTCAGGCAAATGGTAGGAGCGGTATAGGAATCAGTATATCTGAGAGGTGCTGAGTAGTTACTTTTATAGGGGTGCTGAGTAGTTACATCTGAGAAATCTCTTGAAAATTTTTCTAAAAAGAATTAATTAAACGTGAAGAAGAAATTTACATTTATAGATTTATTTGCTGGTATAGGAGGATTTCATACTGCAATGCATAGCGTTGGTGGAAAATGTGTTTTTGCAAGTGAATGGGATAAATATGCCAGAATATCTTATGAAGCTAACTATAAAAAAATTGAACCCAGTTTGTTTAAGAAAAACAAGTTGGGCGAATATATTTATTTCAATGAGGATATAACGAAAGCAGATCCTTCACAAATACCTGAATTCGATGTTTGCTGTGGAGGATTCCCCTGTCAGCCATTTTCAGTCGCAGGATTGAGAAGAGGATTTGAAGATACAAGAGGAACTCTTTTCTTTAATATAGCAAATATTGTTAAGCAAAAAATCGATGCAGGAATTCCACCAAAAGTATTGTTCTTAGAGAATGTGAAAGGTCTTAAAAATCATATGAAAGGCGAAACATTAAAAACAATTCTTGCAACTCTTGAAGAGCTTGGTTATGCATATAATTTTGATGTTCTTAATGCAAAATATTTTGGTGTCCCACAAAATAGAGAACGCCTGTTTATAATAGCTTGGTATAAAAAACTGGTTAATGTGAAGTCTTTTAGTTTTCCTTATGGTATAAGCAAGAATGGAGAAACCATATATGAAAAATCTAAAGATTTGGCAGATAAAGTTATAAAAACTGAAGTTTCAGACATTTTTGAGCCAGAAGCATCAATTGATTCTTACTACACAATAAGTGATAGAATGTGGATAGGTCATCAAAGGCGAAAAGAGCGCAATAGAGCTAATGGCAAAGGTTTTGGTTATTCTTTATTCAATTCGAAGAGTACTTATTGTAGTACAATATCTGCCAGATATTGGAAAGATGGTAGCGAGATATTGATAGATCAGTCAAATAAAGGGTTAAATCCGCGTCGTCTTACACCTGTAGAAGCAGGAAGATTGCAAGGTTATAGAATAATAGGTGACGGTTGGGAAAAGCCGGAATGTGCAAATAATGCTAATTACAATATCCGTAATCCTGAATTTAAAATAGTGGTTTCACGTAAAGAAGCTTATCACCAGTTTGGGAATAGCGTTGCGATTCCAGTTATAAAAAGACTTGCAAAGGAGATTGTTGAACAATTATTAGAAGTTTAATAGTATGGGCATAATAGAATCAAAGCAAATTCTTAAGAATCTGAATGTTGTACTTTCAAATGCAAAGAATAGATTTGAGCATGAGTTTATTTTGCAAGAAGTTACTTTGAACGAAGAATTCAAAGAAACATTTTGTAATTATCTTACGACAAAAAAATGCGAAGTTGAATATTACGACAAGACAACTGTCGTAACAAATTCTGCTGGTCAAATAATATATATTGCTAACCAATGGTTTGCAATAGCTTCTTATTTTGTAGACTTCTGTACAGAAATGTTGACATATAGAACTCTGTTTGTTAAAATATGCAAGCTTATGTATATGGATGCTGCAAAAATGAAAGAGTATGCAACTAGTTTGAAGAATCTTTCAACACTTGAGGATAAGATTAAGTTTAAAGATTTTGCTTTGAAAATGCTAAAGAACGATTTTCCTGGAAGAGATGACGAATATGATAGTGTTGCAGAATACCTTTGGAAATTTGTGAGTGATTATAATTGGTGGGCTGGTAATAAGACTGTAGATCGACATGATTTTTATATATCAGCCTTATTAAACCAAATGAATGTTGTCAATAACAATTCTGAGTTTTTAGCAATTATTGTGCACTCTTATGCAAGTGATCTTGATTTACGTGTGTTAGCAGAGAATGTGGAAAATATTGCGATAGACTTTCAAATTAACGAATATTCTCTGCCTGAAGAACATAACGAAAATAATGGAAGCTTGGTTTCTGAACCAAGTATTCGAGATAAATCAGTTGTGAAAAGTAAGGGAATTTCTATTAGTGCAGCAAGTCTTGAAAGGTTTCAATCTAAAGGATAAGTTATGAATATGCAATGGATTATAGTTGGTAGCCATTTGGCGTTGCAGGATGGAAAGAATATTTTCCATCCCAATGCAGCAGACATTTATAGTCTCATATCTGGGGATTTAGAAGATAATCAATTTGGCATAATATGTTCTCGACCTTCAGAGGATTTACCTGATATTCGCTTCTCAAAAATAGGATCACCTATTTATATAAGATTATCAAATGATAAAAATGGCGTAATACATTGCAATATTGTAGCCTTTAGAAATGGAATTTATATCGACGTTGATGTTGTTTGTGGTACTATAATAGACCAATGTATATATAAAAATACATGGTTTTATTTGACAGGTAACAATCAAGATGTTCAAGAATATTTGAATGAAGCGGAAATTAAAGATAATGGGAATATTTCTGTTCGTCAATATTTAAAGTTGATGGAATTAGAGTTGCTTAAGGGCTCAAATTATATAATAAACAACATTAATCCTGCAAGTTTAAAAAAGCCTATAAATGAAAAAGAAGAGGTTCCAAAATCCCTTAAGGCTAATCTTTTTCCATACCAGAAAATCGGATATCTTTGGATAAAAAGTATGTTAGAAGACAACAGGGGATGTATTCTTGGCGACGAAATGGGCTTAGGTAAAACCATGCAAGTTATAACAGAAATGTTAAGTCTGAAGCTAAGACAAGAAACTCCTATGCTTGTTGTTGCACCAATATCTTTGTTGGTAAATTGGCAACGTGAGTGTTCTAAATTTGCTCCTGCTTTAAGAACTTTAGTGCATCATGGCAGTGGCAGAATAAGCAACTATAAAGATTTTCTTAATTATGATGTAATCATAACTTCATATACTATAGTTGTAAGCGATATTCATATGTTGAATATGGTCAAATGGAAATTTGTTGCACTTGATGAAGCTCAAAATATAAAGAATCCTGATAGTGCCAGAACCAGAGCTTGCAAGAAGATTAATAGGATAAGAAGTATCGCTGTTTCAGGTACTCCATTTGAGAATCATATAACAGATATCTGGTCGCTTATTGATTTTGTTCAGCCTGGTCTTCTGGGTTCTTTAGAAAATTATAAAGAAAATATATCTGATGACATAGATGGAGGAAAAAGGATAGAGCCAATACTTAGTCCTCTCATGATAAGACGATTGGTGACAGATGTTGCTAAAGATCTACCGGAAAAAGTTGTATCTACACAGGTCCTTCAAATGTCTGAATTTGAATGTGCTGAATATGAAAAATATCTTTCATCATTAAAGAATAGTGTTGAGGGAAGTGCAGTCAATTTGGGAATGCTTCAACAACTCAGAATTTTTTGTACTCATCCATATGCTATTGAAGGAATCTTAAACAATGGTGACCCCAAAGAAATATCTGTAAAATATCAGAGATTTTGCGAAATTGTTGATGAAATTTTGAGTCGTGAGGAAAAGATAATTGTTTTTACCTCATATAAAAAGATGTTTGATATTTTTAAAAGTGATATACCAAATAGATTTGGAATTCAATTATGGACAATAAATGGCGAAACTCCTGTTGAAAAAAGGCAAGAAATAGTTGATCGTTTTAACAAATTATGCGGATCAGGTATGCTTATATTAAATCCACGTGCTGCAGGTACAGGATTGAATATAACAGGTGCAAACCACGTGATACATTATAATCTCGAATGGAATCCTGCATTGGAAGACCAAGCATCAGCAAGAGCATATAGAAGAGGGCAGAAAAAAACTGTTTTTATTTATCGGCTTTATTATGCTGATACTGTTGAACAGGTTGTGAATGAGCGTATAGAAAGAAAGCGTAATATAGCTACCTCTGCTGTAATAGGCAACGATGGTCAATGTCAAGATCGTGAAGATATATTACGCGCATTAAAACTTTTCCCTAATATTAGAAAACTTTAAAAATATAATTATATGATAGTAACACCGAAAAATAAAACGGCAGAGGATTTTGAACTTCCTCCTGACCCCGAACGAATTGTTAATGGTTTAAGAGATACTGGTTACAATTTTAACACGGCTGTAGCCGATATTGTGGATAATTCGATTGCCGCAAATGCCTCCGAAATTAACATAGATGTAAATATGGATCCCAATATGAAAGTTAGGGTTTATATTGCAGATAATGGATGTGGTATGGATTTAGATGGCTTGAAGAATGCAATGAAATATGGCTCTAAGGAGCGAGCAGAAAAGAAAAGTCTTGGAAAGTTTGGATTAGGACTAAAGACAGCTTCTACTGCTTTTTGTAAGAAATTCTCTCTCTTGTCAAGAACCGCTGAAGATATGGAATTACGGAAAGCTCAGTGGGATTTAGATTATATTGCAAAAACGGGTTCTTGGATGCTTCAATTTCCACTTATAGAAGAAGATGAAAGAGAGATGCTTAGTATGGTGGCTGGCGACGGTCCTGGAACTTTACTTGTTTGGGAGAATTTAGACCGCGGGTTGAAAGATTATAAAACATTAAAAAATGCCCAAAAAGGTCTTGCCAAAATGCTTGATGAATTAAAATTTCATCTTTCAATGGTATTTCAGCGCTATCTTGACGAAAAAGATGAACGTGCACAAAATGTGGAGATTATCGTAAATTCTGCTGTTTTAAAACCATGGGACCCATTTTGTACCAAGGAGGAAATGACAGAAGTTTTACAAGAGGAAGATGTTCCTGTTGATATGCCTGATGGTACAAAAGCACAGTTTCATATTGCTGCATTTATTATACCTAAAAAGGGTGAATATTCTACCATTCAGGCCGAGAAAGATGCTCGTGGAAGTAATGATTTCCAGGGAATCTATGTCTATCGTGAAAATCGTTTGATACATAGTGGAGACTGGTTTGGCTTTATGAAAAAAGAGCCTCACTTTTCTTTGTTGCGAGTTGATTTTTCGTTCGATTACAGCATGGATGAACTTTTAAGTGTTGATATCAAATAGTCCAGGATTCTCCTTATTGGTGAGTTGGCTCAATATATTATAAATTTTTTAGGTGCACCTCGTAGAGAAGCAGAGAAAAGATATAGAGACAAAGAAAATAAAAAAATTCATGATGATGGAAAAGGTGCACATGGACCATCAAATCAAAATATCGATGACAAAGCAGCAGATTTGGAGGGTTCAAAGATAATTCCAAAGGGGGAAGATTGTGCAGAGATTAGCAATAATAATGGAACATTTACTAAAACTATCTCTATAAAAACGAATGTAGACCCCAAGCAAAATCGTGTTATTCCAGTTCCTAACATAGAAGGTAATGCACTTTGGGAACCAGCGTTAGCTGATGGTAAACATGCTGTAAACATCAATGAAACTCATCCTTTTTATAAAAAGATATATGGACCTTATCTTGCTCAACACTTGGTTGTTGAAGGATTAGATGATTTGCTCTGGGCTTTAGCTGAAGCAGAAAATACAACTTGCTCTCAATCCAGTATTGAAAATTATGAGGATATGAGATATACAGTATCCAGAATATTAAAACGACTGGTGGCAGACTTACCTGATCCAGATGAGAACAAAGAAGAATAGATACATAGATTATGGGAGATTTATGTTATAAACTAAAAAGTATATTAGAGCATTGCTTCTCTATGCCATTTGATGTTTCATCTTCTCTTGTAGATGGTGAATGGCAATATGTATGCAGTCCTTCTAATGATGGAGCGATGCTCTTTGATATTAAAGCATATATACATAATCGAATAAGACTCGTTATAGAAATGTACCCACAAAAGCATGGTGGGTACATTCTTGACGAGATGTCTTCTGCTGATCAGGACAAAATTAATCGGTTTCTTCTCTGCAAAGAAATGATTGAAGACAAGGGAGCAAAAATATCATTTTTAGTGAATGACAATAATCTTTTCAAAGAAGACAAGTGGCCACAAATGTGGAAAATGTTTTCCTGCAAGATAGTTCTTTTACCTATTCCGGAAATAGACAAGGAAGATAGAGAATTATTTGTTATTTCAGAATGGATGCAATATAGCTTTGAATTGTTATTTTCTTTGCTTACAATAACAGATGTAGAAGTGTTATCTGATGATACTGCAATCCAAAATGAGGGAACAGCAACCGAAGTAAGATCAATTAGATATGAAAGAAATCCAATAAATAGGCAATTGTGTCTGTTTAGAAAAGGCTATAACTGTTCGGTTTGTGGGATGAATTTTTATAATGTATATGGTGAAATCGGTTATCATTTTATAGAGGTTCATCATACTACACCAGTTTCAATGATGGGACCAGACTATCATTTAGATGTAGATAGAGATTTAGTGCCATTATGTCCAAATTGTCATGCAATGGTACATAAAAGAAATCCTCCTTTTACTGTCGAAGAGTTAAAAAAGTTAATGAAGAAATCATAGTATACAAAGGATGTCGATTGTCCTAAATTTCATTTCAGCTTATGGATGTTCATAACTCAGAGCAGCGGCACAAGAATATGGCGGCCGTTAAGAGCAAGGATACGAAGCCGGAGATGGTGGTGCGGAAATACTTGTGGAGCAGGGGGTTCAGGTACAGGGTGAATAACCCGAGGCTGCCTGGACACCCAGACATCGTATTGCGCAAATACCGCACCTGCATCTTCGTGAACGGATGCTTCTGGCACGGTCACGAAGGATGCAAATACTTCAGGATGCCGAAGACGAATACGGAGTTCTGGGAGAGGAAAATCTCACGCAACAAGGAGAGAGACCGGGAGGAACAGAAACAGCTGGCAAGAATGAGGTGGCACTGCATCACCGTCTGGGAGTGTGAACTGAAAGGGGAGAGGAGAGAGAAGACGCTCGAGTCGCTGGAGTTCACGCTCAACCATATCTTCATCCAGGACAGAGACCTGAGATACAGGCTGCCGGAAAGGGAGGACATAGGTATGGCTGCGGAAGAGAATGTCGCTCCGCGACAATAAGTTCGTGGGTGGAGGATGCTATGGCGCAAGCGGCTGTTTTTTATTATTCTAATGTTATTTTGTCATAGCCAAAAACTATGACAAAAAAATATTTTTCTTCTTAAAAAAGATTTTTTTCGAAAATCCACTTGGGATTACTTTACCTTAATGAGTTTTTTCGAAAACCCACCAGTCCTCCCTTACCCTTAAGGGAGGGTCCACCTCTCATCTCGGTCTTCTCCCCTCAGGGAAGAAGAGGAAACCGCCCTACTCGGTGCTCAAACCGCTTCGCTATAAGGTTGGCGGACCATCAGAGGTCTCGCCAGCAGCGGAGCTGCGATTTTTTGTGCGGGGATGAACCCGCTTTCACTCAAGGACTTGGTTACGGGCAGCTTGCTGGGTGATTGCTGCTGATGCTGGGTGCTTGCTTGCTGCTGATGGGTGCTTGTTGATGCTGGAATTACTGCTGGACTTTTTGCCAATCTATGAGGCCTTTGCCTTTATCGTCGAGCTCAAGGCCTAATCCGATGACCTGATGCAATTTTAAATTTAGAATACTGCATTGTTGCATGTTCTTTAGAGTTTATTATCATCTCAAATATAATTAGGACTCTGAAAATATGCAAAAAT
>ERZ1026874.757-NODE-757-length-18993-cov-9.740733_pt1 | contig 18993 bp, 16 predicted proteins | sample MGYA00380167_ERZ1026874 | MGnify/ENA primary metagenome ERZ1026874 (study PRJEB33269, sample SAMEA4719803) | human gut metagenome | biome: human-associated habitat; feature: organic feature; material: feces | place: Cameroon | collected 2013-10 ...
TTCTCGCATTTTTAATGTTTAGAAAATGTGTCAACCTATATCAGGGTAAGACACTCTTCATTGCGATAGAAAATTCATAAAACTTCAATACTTATTGTACAGATTAAGGCGTTTTTCTAACCTCATATACAAAAAAAATTGATTGTCTCACGACAACCAATCTTTACTAACCTTAAATCTAATACCATGAAAAACATTGCAAAAGTAAGGCTTTTGTACTTATCTTGCAAACGTTTCACCTAATAAAATACCATATTTAATACATTTTCTCATTAAAAATAAATCATTGCAAAGTTAAGATAGCAATTAGATTGCAGAATCTCTCATTTGCTGTAATAATTCTTTTTGGTGCTCAGTGAGTGTTGAGGGCATTTTTACGTTGTAAGTAATAATAAGATTGCCATAAGTACCATCGGGCTTTTGGTAACCTTTTCCCCTCAATCTGATTTTAGCACCATTCTGTGTACAAGGCTTTACTTTCAGTTTAAGTTTACTACCTTGCGTTTGTAGCAAGATGTCGCCACCAAGTAGAGCCGTATACATGTCAATGTTTACAGTAGCCTCTGCATCGTAGCTTTGGTTGTCGTAGGTGTACTGTTGGTGACTTCTGCCAGCATTGGCTCTACCAAACAAATCCTCGAAGAATGAAGAGAATCCGCCGTTTGTAGAGAACTGACTGAAGTCGAAGCCATTTTCATCGCCACCTCCATAGTAGAAATGAGTTCCCCCTGCACCGCCTTGTGTGCCACCAGCACGTTCAAAGGCGTCAGCTTGTTCCCATTTCTCACCATACTTATCATACTTGCGTCGCTTTTCAAGGTCAGAGAGCACCTCGTTCGCCTCATTCAGCATTTGGAATTTAGCCTTTGCTTTAGGATCGTCGGGGTGAAGGTCAGGGTGAAAAAGCCTAGCACGCTTTTTATAAGCCGCCCGAATGTCTTTTTGAGGAGTATCCTTAGGAATACCCATAATTTTGTAGTAGTCTATAAATGCCATAATCTTTAAGTTTTTTATTACCATACCCCTACAAAACAAGTGCCATAGCCCCCCAAAAAGAGAGAGAAAATTAAAAAACGCCTTTTTGTCAGTCCATTTTGGCAGTTGCACATACTTCACTTGCAATATTTTATGTACTTTTGCAGCAAAACATACGGACAGAAAGGCTGCAAAGCAAGGCTGTCCACTAAAAAAACATTGTAAGAATGTATACAGTAGACGAACTCAACGACAGACTAATCGACCTCGCCTTCTCTGAGGATATTGGCGATGGCGACCACACAACCCTTTGTTGCATTCCTGAGGATGCCATGGGTAAATCGCGTCTTCTTATTAAGGAAGAAGGTGTTTTGGCAGGTATGCGTATTGCTAAAGAAGTATTTCACCGTTTCGACCCCACAATGGAGGTTGAACAGTTTATTGAAGATGGTGCCCACGTAAAGCCCGGCGATGTCGCCATGATTGTAACTGGCAAGGTGCGCTCATTACTTCAAACAGAGCGTTTGATGCTTAACATCATGCAGCGTATGAGTGGCATTGCTACTATGACACAGAAGTACGTAAAGCGTCTTGAAGGCACAAACACCCGCGTACTTGACACACGCAAAACCACACCAGGCATGCGTATGCTCGAGAAAGAAGCTGTTAAGATTGGCGGTGGTTGCAATCACCGTATCGGTCTTTTCGATATGATTCTGCTCAAAGACAACCACGTAGACTTTGCAGGTGGCATTGCAAACGCCCTCGATCGTTGTGCTGCATATCAAAAGGAAAAAGGTTTGAACTTAAAGGTTGAAATCGAGTGCCGCTCGTTCGATGAAATCAAGCAAGTGATGGCTCATGGTGGAGCCGATCGTATCATGCTCGACAACTTCTCAGTTGAGGATACCAAGAAAGCTGTAGAACTCATCAACCATAAGTTTGAAACAGAATCAAGCGGTGGTATCACTTACGACACCTTGCGTGATTATGCCGAATGTGGTGTAGATTTTATTTCAGTTGGAGCACTCACCCACTCGGTTAAGGGTTTAGATATGTCGTTCAAGGCATGCTAAAACACTTTTAGAAAGTAATATACGATTGTTTTAAGAATTAAGTGTTAAGTGACAGGCGTTACACTCGTTTGTAACACCCAAGCTTAACACTTAAAATATTTTTCTGATGAAAAATTTTAAAGCATTAGCAACCTCCCTATTTACAGGTCTGGCACTGTTTGTAGCTAACACCGATGCCGAGGCTTGCACCAGTTTCTTAGTAGGTAAAAAAGCCTCGGCAGATGGTTCAGCTTTTATCACCTACAACCAAGATGACTACGGCATGTTTGGTCGTTTGCAATACCTTCCTGCAGGAAAACATGCAGCAGGCGAAATGCGTAAAATTGTAGATGGTGACACTAACCATTATATGGGCGAAATACCCGAAGCCCCTTACACATACGCTGTAACAGGTTTTATCAACGAGCATCAGCTCGCCATTACAGAAACCACCTTTGGTGGTCGCAGCGAATTGGCTGATCCCAAGGGTATTATCGACTATACCAGTTTAATGACCATTGCCTTGCAACGAGCTCGCACGGCTCGTGAAGCAATTCGTGTAATGACAACATTGGTACAACAATATGGTTACGCTTCAGAAGGTGAGAGTTTCTCAATAGCCGATCCCAACGAAGTGTGGATACTTGAAATGATTGGCAAGGGTCCCCATGAAAAAGGTGCAGTATGGGTAGCCGTGCGTATCCCAGACGATTGCATTGCATGTCATGCCAACCAGAGTCGCATTCATAGGTTCAACCTCAAGGATAAGCATAATGTGATGTATGCCAAGGATGTCATCAGCTTTGCTCGCAAACAAGGATTCTTCAACGGAAAAGATACCGACTTCTCGTTTGCCAATGCTTATGCGCCTGCCGACTTCGGTGCCATTCGTTATTGTGAAACCCGTGTGTGGAGTTTCTATAACAAATGGGTGAATGGCATGGACAAATACCTTGACTACGTAGATGGCAAGCACATTGGCAAAGCCGAGCCTATGCCTCTCTATTTCAAGCCTAAACAACAATTATCGCTTCAAGATGTCATGAATTCTATGCGTGACCACTACGAAGGCACACCATTCGACATAACTAAAGACGCAGGTGCTGGTCCGTATGAAGCTCCCTATCGCCCCACTCCACTCACATGGGAATGTGAAGGTAAGAAATACTTTAATGAGCGCCCCATTTCTACACAGCAAACCGCAGGCACCTATGTTATACAGTTGCGTGCAACAATGCCTAATGCCGTGGGCGGTGTGCTTTGGTTTGGTAACGACGATCCCAACATGGTAGCATACACACCTATCTACTGCTGCGTAAGCAAGGTTCCCGAGTGCTACAATCCCAAGGAGGCAAATGATGTAACTTTTTCTTGGAATTCTGCTTTTTGGGTAGAAAATTGGGTGTCTAATATGACTTACCCACGTTACTCACAGCTCTTCCCGAGTTTAGAGGCCACACGTCAAGAAATTGAAGGCGACTACATTGCGCAACAAAGCCAGGTTGAAATAAAGGCACAAACACTGCTTGCACAAGACCCAGCACGTGCTAAGGCTTATCTCACCGATTACTCCGTGCAATGTGCCAACAATATGTTAGCTCGCTGGAAAAAATTAGGCGAATATTTAATTGTAAAATACAATGACCAAACCGTTAAACCCGAGAAGGATGGCAAATTTGAGCTTACTCCCGATGGTTTAGGCAAAGCTGTTAAGCGCACTGGTTTCCCCGAAAGCTACAAAAAAATAGTTGTAAAAGAAACAGGCGAAAAATATCTTATGCCCGAACAATAAGTTCGGTAAGTAGACATTCAAAATTAGTTTATCCCCATGAATATATCCATAGACTTTCTATCGTGGATATTTTCATGGGGATTTTTTTAAATCAAAGATTTTTTAGAACTACCCCAACATTTACACTATAACTCACCCATCACCTCCTCAAAACAGAAAAATCATCGTTATCGCATCAGTTTACGCCATTCTCGTTCGCTTTTCTCAATCATTTTGTGTAAGTTTGCATTCAAATTACATAAATAGGCTTGATAGCCACAAACAAAAAAAAGAATATAAGCGTTTATGTCTTGCATACTACATATAGAAACGTCCACAAATGTTTGCTCCGTAGCCCTTTCACAGGATGGAGTTTGTCTTTACGAAGAAATAGATTTTGAAGGTCCCTCACATGCCCAAATCCTTGCAGGTTTTGTAAAAGAAACCGTATCGTTTGCCGACAGTCACGCCATTCCTATTGATGCTGTAGCAGTTAGCAAAGGACCTGGTTCATACACAGGTCTTCGTATTGGGGTTTCTGAGGCAAAAGGCTTAGCTTACGGTCGCGATGCACATTTACTTTCAGTCCCTACCCTTAAGCTTTTAACCGTCCCCGTACTTTTAGGAACCGAGGATTTACCCGATGACGCATTGCTTTGTCCCATGATTGATGCACGTCGCATGGAGGTATATTGTGCCATTTACAATCGAGCATTGAAAGAAGTAGTTCCCACCCAAGCAGTTGTGATAGACGAAAATTCTTTTAAAGAACTACTCGACCAACATCCCATATATTTTATGGGCAATGGTGCCGACAAATGCACCGAAACCATCAAGCACCCCAATGCTCATTTCATCAAGGGAATTGTGCCCAAAGCCAAAAATATGATACCCCTTGCAGAAAAAGCCATGGCTTGCGAGGAGTTTGAAGACGTAGCTTACTTTGAACCTTTCTATCTGAAAGATTTCGTTGCAACACAAAGCAAGAAACTGCTCTAAAAATATTTTTAAAGGTGGTGCTCCCCCAAAAAAATAGTTTTAGAAAAAACGCACGAAATACTTTAAGAGCCGTTCCATTTTACAAAGAACTCAGGACTAACACATGAACTCATATCAAAAATTAGATATAGAAAACGCTCCCGTTCCAAGCACACCCGACACATTGGCAGACCGCGACTATAACTCAACGCGCCAAGGATTAAGGATGCCCGAATATGGACGTTTTGTACAAGAAATGGTGGAGTACTGCCTCACCATTGCCGATCGCGCTGCTCGTCAACACTATGCCTATGCCATTGCCGATGTAATGGCAGGCTTAAACCCAGAGATGCGCGATGTGCCAGGTTATCAGCATAAAATATGGGACCATCTGGCTTACATAGCCAACTATAAACTCGACATTGACTACCCTTTCCCCATCAACAAAAACGATGGACACAAATTGTCACCTCAAAAACTAACTTACCCCAAAGGCCACATACGTTTTCGTCACTATGGTCGTTTGCTCGAGAAAGCCGTTAACGAACTCAAGGAAACCCCCGAAAGTCCCCAACGTGACGAACTGACACGCTTAATAGCCAATCGCATGAAGCGTAATTTGGCAGACTGGAAAGGCGATGGTGTAGCAGACTCAAAAGTGGCACGCGACATAGCTTATTACACCGAAGGACGTGTTAATCCCAACTTCTCAAGTCCAGGTGAAGGACTAATGCAGATAGGCGAAAACCGATTCCGTACACGTCGAAATAAAGGACTGATTTAAGGGGTTGTATAAAAAATAGAGAGGCTTCCTAATTTGCCTTTAAAAGCAACACCTCAACTTTTTAACTCTAATTCCTATGAGTACGTTTGTCATTGAAGGCGGCCACCGCCTTAAAGGTGAAATCACACCTCAAGGAGCTAAAAACGAAGCTTTACAAGTAATATGTGCCACATTGCTCTCGAAAGAAGCGGTGCGCATTCAAAATATCCCCAACATCCTTGATGTTAACAATCTTATAGCCTTGCTCGAACAAATGGGTGTAAGCACCCAATGGAACGGCAAGGGAGACTGCACCTTCTGTGCTGAAAACATAAACCTCGACTATCTCAGTAGTCAAGAGTTTTTGGAGCGTTGTTCACGCCTGCGTGGTTCCGTGCTGCTTATTGGTCCGCTCACAGCACGCTTTGGCACTGCAACAATCGCGAAGCCTGGTGGTGATAAAATAGGTCGTCGACGCTTAGACACCCATTTCTATGGTTTACAAAAGTTGGGCGCACGTTTTTTCTACGATGAAGAAGCTGGCACCTACCACATTGAAGCCAACCACCTCAAAGGCACTTACATGTTGCTCGATGAAGCTTCCATTACAGGCACAGCCAACATCATCATGAGCGCAGTTCTTGCCAAAGGCACCACCACCATCTACAATGCAGCATGCGAGCCCTACATTCAGCAACTCTGTCACCTACTTAATCAGATGGGGGCTCGCATCTCAGGCATAGGTTCAAACCTCCTCACCATTGTGGGTGTAGAGTCGCTCCATGGAGCCACCCATCGCATACTCCCCGACATGATTGAAATAGGTTCATTCATCGGCATGGGCGCAATGGTGGGCGATGGACTCATTATCCGTCAAGCAGGCGTAAAACAATTAGGCATCATCCCCGAAGCCTTCCGTCGCTTGGGCATAAAGCTGTACATAAAAGGCGATGACATCCTTATCCCAGCACAGAAACACTACCAAATAGAATCCTTCATCGATGGTTCTTTCATGACCCTTGCCGATGCGCCTTGGCCTGGACTCACCCCCGACCTTCTTAGCGTACTCATCGTAGTGGCAACGCAAGCTCGCGGCACTGTACTCTTCCATCAAAAGATGTTTGAGAGCCGTTTGTTCTTTGTTGACAAACTCATTGAAATGGGGGCACAGATAATCCTTTGCGATCCACATCGTGCAGTTGTCGTTGGGCACGATCACAAAATACGATTAAGAGGTCGTCGCATGGTATCGCCCGACATTCGTGCAGGTATAGCATTGCTCATTGCCGCTTTAAGTGCTGAAGGAACAAGTCGCATCGACAATGTAGAACAAATAGACCGTGGCTACGAGTGTATTGAAGAGCGCCTTAACCAGCTTGGTGCAAAAATAACACGTTGCTGAAAAAAGGAGAGTACACTCTCCTAAAAAACAAATAACATGATTCGCGACAACGAAGTTTTCAAAATAGGTTACATTACCAAACAAAGAGGTTTGCGTGGCGAAGTAGAAATGTCCTTTACAGACGATTGTTTCGATGCAGGCTCTGCCGATTATTTTGTGCTCGATATGGATGGTATTCTCGTTCCATTCTTTTGGGAAGAATACCGTTTTAAAAACGATGACACACTAATCATCAAGTTCGAGGATATCGACAACGACACCCAGGCACGCACTTTGGTGGGACATTCAGTGTACTATCCCAAGTCACATTATGTAGATGCCATGGACGAAGCCGAAGGCACAACCCTCTCGTCATACAAAGCTCTCACAGGTTTCAAAGTCTATAATCAAGACAACGAAGAAATAGGCGAGATCCTCCATGTAGACGATAGTTCGGTGAACACCCTCCTCACCATAGCCGATACCGAGGGCGATGAAATGCTCTTCCCCTTTCACAACGATTTCCTACTCAATTACGATTTAAAGGAAAGAACCTTGCAACTCTTCATCCCTGATGAATTGAAAAACCTCAATAAATAACAATTCCGCATTCAGATGAAAAAAATAGCAATACTCGGCTCCACGGGTTCCATTGGCACACAAGCCCTTGATGTAATCAAGCAACACCCCGATCTGTTCGAGGCACGTGTGCTCACTGCAGGCAGCAATGTTGATTTGCTCATTAAGCAAGCTCGCGAGTTTATGCCCGATGTCGTGGTTATAGCCGATGAAAGCAAATACGACATCGCCACGAAAGCCTTAGCCGATCTTCCCATTAAGGTATATACAGGTAGCGAAGCTCTTTGTCAGGTAGTAGAGAGCGACAACGTAGACATTGTACTTACCGCCATGGTAGGTTTTGCAGGTTTACGTCCCACAGTGGCAGCCATCAAGGCACACAAAACAATAGCCTTAGCCAATAAGGAAACATTGGTCGTAGCAGGTAGCGTAATCCGTGCTCTCTGTGTGGAGCATAAAGTAGCCATTCTCCCTGTCGACAGCGAACACTCAGCCATATTTCAATGTTTAAATGGCGAACAATGCAATCCCATTAAGCGCATTTTGCTTACTGCATCGGGCGGACCTTTCCGCAACCTAAGTAAGGACGACCTTGAGCATGTCACCCCAGAGCAAGCTTTGCAACATCCCAATTGGAAGATGGGAAGCAAAATCACCATAGACTCAGCTACAATGCTTAATAAAGGCTTTGAGATGATTGAAGCACATTGGCTTTACGCTGTAGCACCTCAGGATATTCAAGTTGTGGTACATCCCGAAAGCATCGTTCACTCAGCTATAGAGTTTGCCGATGGCGCTGTTATTGCCCAATTAGGCACCCCCGACATGCGTTTACCCATTCAGTATGCTTTCAGTTTCCCACAACGCTTGTCGCTTAACTCTGAGCCACTCGATCTCTTTAAAGTAGGGACCCTTCATTTTCATGAAGCAGACATGGATCGCTTTCCCTGTTTGCGCTTAAGCTACGACGCCATTCGCAAAGGTGGCAATATGCCTTGTGTGCTTAATGCAGCAGGCGAAGTTACCAATCTTGCTTTTCGCGAGGGACGTATCAAGTTCACCGACATACCACGCCTCATAGAGCGTGCCATGTCCGAGGCTACATTTATTGCTACACCTACCCTCGATGATCTTTTTACTACAGATGCTATTGTGCGCAAACTTACAGCTGGATATATTCATTAAAAGTAGGTGTACAAAAAAATAAAATCAAAAAAAATCCAACACAACAAACGTGGAAATATTCTTTATTAAAGCTCTTCAGCTCATTCTGTGTTTTGCTCTGCTCGTCATTTTGCATGAAGGCGGACACTTCTTATTTGCTAAAATCTTTAAGGTGCGTGTCGAAAAGTTTTGTCTCTTCTTCGACCCTTGGTTCACCCTCTTCAAGTTCAAGCCCCGCAAAAGCGACACCACTTATGCCATGGGTTGGCTTCCCTTGGGCGGTTACGTTAAAATATCGGGCATGATTGACGAGTCGATGGACAAAGAGCAAATGAAACAACCCGTAAAACCTTGGGAGTTCCGCGCTAAACCCGCTTGGCAACGCCTTTTTATCATGATAGGCGGTGTACTTGTCAATTTCATTACAGCTCTTGTCATCTATGCAGCCGTGCTTTTTACTTGGGGCGAAACCTACATCCCCATTCGCAATATGACCTATGGTTTTAAGTTCAATGAACAAGCCAAGCAAATGGGCTTCCGCGATGGCGATATTGTATTAGGCACCGACACCAAAACATTCAGAGATTTCAATGGTAACGTCTTTCGCGATTTGAGCGAAGCACATTCAGCCACCGTGTTGCGTGCAGGCAAGCAAGTAACCATCCCCATGTCTGGCGATCTCAACATGCTCGACATGATTAAGCAACAACCTCGTTTCATCGAGATGTTAATACCCTCACGTGTCGATAGTGTCATTCCCAATAGTCCTGCAGCACAAGCAGGCATCCAGCGTGGCGACCAAATAGTAGGCTTCAACGGAAAGAGTTTCACCACTGTCAACGAGTTCCAAGTTATCCGTGGTTCACTTGATGATGTACTTGCTGCATCGCCCACACATGCCGATAGCCTTCGTTTGCGTAATGTAACTCTACTTGTACGTCGTGCAGCAACTGCTCAAATCGATACTTTAAAGATGCAACTTGCCCCCGACTTCAAATTAGGCATAGCATGGTATAACCCCACACTGTCCGACTACAAAACCGTAACTCGTCATTATGGTTTCTTCGAGAGTATACCTGCTGGTGTAACTCATGGATGGAATGTTCTTGTAGGTTACGTTGACGATCTTAAGTATCTCTTCACCGCTGATGGTGCTAAGAGTGTAGGTTCATTTGGTGCCATTGGCAATCTTTTCCCTGCTACATGGGATTGGTGCCGTTTTTGGGAACTCACCGCTTTCATCTCTTTGATGTTAGCCTTTATGAATCTCCTTCCCATCCCTGCACTCGATGGTGGTCACGTATTCTTCCTTTTGGTTGAAGTTATCACACGCCGCAAACCCAGCGACAAATTTATGGAGCGTGCTCAAACCATTGGTATGAGTATATTGCTCTTGCTCATGGCGTTCGCTATCTTTAATGACTGCCGAAATTTCTTGTTTTAAGCAAAAAATAAAAGCTCAGCTTTTTCAATAAAATCCCATAAACACCGTAGTTCGTTAATCAATAACAGCTACGGTGTTTATTATTATATATAAAGTACCCCAGATTAAGATTGATGCAAAAAACATTGTGAAACATTACTTTTTCCTCGCGCGCGTTCCTATATATATATTCTCTCATCCACAATTCTCGCGCCAACTTAACCCCGAAAGATATTACCTTTTACTTATTATTTACTTTACAACCAGCGTTTAAACACGCTGATATACTTCATTTTTAGCCACTGAGTCAGCACACAGTATGACAGTAGAATACCAATAAGCCAAGGAAAATATGACAAGGGCAGTGGGGTGAGACCAATTGATGTGCCAAAAGGCGTAAAAGGAATACAAATGCCAATAGCCATAATTGCGAAAGTCATTAGCATCACTGACCATGAAGCAACACTTTGCGCAAACGGCACTTTACGCGTGCGAATCATGTGTACAATCAGTGTTTGCGAAAGTAAACCTTCAACAAACCAACCCGATTGGAACAATGCTTCAGTTTCGGGCCCTTGACATTTAAACACCCACCACATTACTATATAGGTAACGATGTCGAATATCGAACTGATAGGACCAATCCAAATCATAAACCTACTCAAGTCAGCAGAATCCCAAACGCGAGGCTTTTGTAAATACTCACGATCCATGCGGTCGAACGGAATGGCGGTTTGTGAAATGTCGTACAGCAAATTTTGAATAAGTAAGTGAATGGGCAACATGGGCAAAAAGGGCAAGAAAGCACTTGCAGCCAACACGCTAAACATGTTACCAAAATTCGAACTTGCCGTCATCTTAACATATTTCACAATGTTACCAAAGGTTTTTCGTCCTTCCAACACCCCATTCTCCAACACCATCAAGTCTTTTTCAAGCAGTATAATGTCTGCACTCTCTTTAGCAATGTCCACAGCAGAATCAACCGAAATGCCAATATCCGACTCGCGCAAAGCAGCAGCATCATTTATGCCATCGCCCAAAAAACCCACCGTGTTATTATCAGCTTGCAAAAGTTGAATAATCTCAGCCTTTTGCATAGGTGTCAGTTTAGAAAAAATATTGCAGTTCAGCACAGTATTCATTTTGTCATTGCCATTTAGCAATTCTAATTCTGGACCGGTAATAGCAGCAGTCGTGTTGATGCCAACTTGTCGCGAAATGGCTCTTACCACAGCATCGTTATCCCCCGAGAGCACCTTTACTTCTACCCCATATTCGTGCAGTTGCTTAATGGCTTGTGCAGCCGACTCCTTAGGAGGATCAAGAAAAGCTAAATAGCCAATCAACACCATATCCTTTTCATCGGTAACAGCAAAATTATTTTCCTTGCTTAGAAAACTCTTTTGTGCCAACGCTAACACACGCATACCTTGCGCGTTCATTTCGCCAACTAACCGTTGTGCCTTGTTACACATTTCATCAGTTAGGAGACGAACCTCCCCATCAAACTCAGCATAGGTACAAACGCTAAGCATTTCTTCGACAGCCCCTTTTGTAATGATTTGGCGTTTACCATTCATATTCTCCACAACCACCGACATGCGTCTGCGCTGAAAGTCGAAGGGAATTTCGTCAACCTTTTTATAAGAACGACTTAAAGACTCCAGCCCCAACTCCTTCACATGCGAAAGAATTGCTCGATCCATCAAATTTTTTAGTCCTGTTTGAAAATAGCTATTAAAGTAAGCATGTCGCAACACACGGTTCTCCTTATCCTCCGTACCATCCACGTTCACATGTCGCTCAAGCACAATGTGATCTTGCGTGAGCGTACCAGTTTTGTCTGTACAAAGAATGTTCATGGCACCAAAGTTTTGAATCGCATTCAAATCCTTCACAATTGTTTTTTTGCGCGACATCATCAAAGCTCCTTTCGACAGATTAGCAGTGACAATCATGGGTAACATCTCAGGAGTCAGCCCAACAGCCACAGAGATGGCAAAGATAAAAGCTTCCATCCAATCGCCCTTTGTAATGCCATTTACCAAAAAGACAATAGGAACCATAATCAGCATAAAGCGAATGAGCAGTAAACTTACTTTGGTTATTCCCTTGTCGAAAGCCGTTGCTGCCCGATGTCCAGCAACACTTTTAGCTATAGTTCCCAAGTAAGTGTTATTACCTATTTCAAAAACAATACCCTTAGCAGTTCCGCTCACAACGTTCGAACCCATAAAGCAAATATTATCAAGCTCTACAACACTGTTGAAAGTAAGGTTTTTGTTTGAGAGCACTGCTGTTTTCTCAATAGAATCAGATTCTCCCGTCAAACTCGATTGACTAACAAATAAGTCCTTCGACTCAATGATACGCAAATCGGCAGGAATCATATCGCCTGCAGATAGCATCACGATGTCACCTGGCACCAACTCTTCGTTACTTATTTCACCAGCACAACATCCCGCGCGTTTCACGTAGCAAGTGTTAGTAACCATCCTTTGCAAAGCCTCGCTCGATTGATTAGCCTTCCATTCTTGGCAAAAACGCAAAATGGTGCTCAGTATAATCATAGTTGAGACAATCACAATCGAAGTCCAATCTTGTTCATCGGGACTTGCCATCCACACATCCATAATAAAGGAAATTGCCACCAATAACGTTAGCACACCCACAAACGGATTGATAAATGCTTGGGCAAACATCACAAGAGGTTTTTTCTTTTTTTCATGCACAACCTCGTTTTTTCCATAAAGCGATTTTCTCTTTTCAACTTCCTCATCTGTTAATCCCATCGAAGTGGTTTGGAAGTAGGTAAACACCTGGTCGATAGGTGCCTTTGCAGCCATCAACACCCTCTCGGCGTTGAAAGTCATCTGTCTCTTAGTCTTTTTAATCTTCCACATAATGCTTTACTGTTTTTATGAGTTGTTTGATTTCGCGATGCAAAATTGCGGAAACAACCCGAGTAAAGCCGTTAGAATAAAATTAGAATCGTATTAGAAAGCTATTAGAATGCTTACACCAGCTTTTGTGTCCCCAAAAATCTATTGCTTAACTCGGACGTAGTAATTGATAGTTTCAAACGGGAATATGGAATATGAGGTTTGCTGATGGAACAGATTCCTTTCTTTTGAGATGGAGGAGATGAAAAAGAGAATGTTTTATAGGTTTTATACCCTACCTAACGAGGTAAGTCTGGCGCGAGAAAAGCCTTTTATTTGACATAAAATGGTTCAGGAAAGAGCATACAGACTTTGAAGATTTTGCACCATTGTAATACAAACTACTTAATACTTATATGTTTTAATTCCACCACAAAGAGAGTCCCTCTGCCTTGTTCAGAATACACAGCAATTTTTCCATTATGCAAGTGGATGATTTTTTGTGCAAGCGTCATGCCAATGCCGTGTCCATCTGCTGCCTTTTCGTTCTCACCTCGGTAAAACAGTTTGAAGATATTCTTTTTGTCCTCCTTAGACATGCCCCAACCATTATCTGACATTCGCACCACACTCCATTGGTCTCTAAAAGAAATTTGTACGATAGACGAGTGATTGGTAGAATATTTACAATTATTCTCTATCAAATTGGCAAATGCTATGTTCAGCAAATAAGGATTACCTATTGTTGTAATCAAACGGTCGTCATCGTCCTCATCATTGCTAAAAAGCAACTCTATGGAATAGTCTGCATGGGCTCTCAAAAGGAGTTCTCTCACATCTAACAAAAGTTCGTCCAAGCGCACCTCATGCATACTAATGTCCTCTTTGCAATAGTCAGCTTTAGCAAGATTGAGTAAACCATCCACCAATCGGGTCATGCGTTTGGCATCTTGCTGCATATTCTGCATGGCAAGGCGATATTGCTCATTGCTACGCTCTTTTTGCAATGACACATCCAATTCGGCAGTGAGTGCTGCTAATGGTGTACGAAGTTCGTGAGACACATTGCTAACAAACGATTTTTGTGAATTAAATGAAATCTCCAAACGATTCAGCAAAGCGTTAAAGGCTATACAGAGTTCGCCTAATTCATCCTTTTTGTTTTTCACAGGAAGTCGGTGGTCGATGTGCGATGCTGTAATACTTTCTGCTTCAGTAACAATATTACGAATGGGCTTTAACGTCAGTCTTGCCAAAAAATAGCCAGCAACAAAGAGCAAAGACAGACCTACGATAAACAATATTATAAGGGTTTCTTGCAAACTTACTAAATTGTCGTAGCCATAACCATCATACGCAGCAGCGGTTACAACATAGTTTTTACCCTGATAGGGATAAACCATCCCTATGCCTTGGTATTTGCCGATATGGAATTCTATTTCTTTTTTCTGCAAAATGTCATTAATCATGTGCTGAGTTTCCTTCACTATGTCATTATGTATGGCATCGTGGTAGAGCATGTGAAAGTCGGTGGTATAAACAGCAACCTCAACCTCATTGATAAATTTTTTGTTGTTCAAGTAAATCGATTGCATTGTTTTAGCGTCTACCTGATTCGCTAAAAAAAGATTAGCCTTGGTGATGCCCTCGCTTTTTAAGTTGCGGAAGAATGTTTGATCGCGTGTATGTTCACTAACCAAATAAACGAGCATCGTGCATAACAAAAAAATGGTTGCAGTTATGCAAGTGTATTTTAATGTAAGTGCTGTCCTTATTTTCATATTCAACTAAAAAATTACTGAGTAAATACCTCGTCCTTTTCTTTCACTCACGAACAAAGAATAAAGCCTATTCCTGGTTTTGTGTGAATTAGTTTCACTTCGAAGTCTTTATCCATCTTTTTTCGCAAATAATTGATGTAGACGTCTATAAAGTTTGTGCCTGTATCGAAATGTGTGTTCCATACTTTTTCGGCAATTTCAACACGACTCACCACCCTTTCGGCATTCTCTACCAAATATACCAATAAGTTATATTCCTTGGGCGAAAGTTTGATAGGCAAGCCTTTACGTGTAACCTCCTGTCGTTCAAGGTTAATTTTTAAGTCGGCATATGTTATTTCCTTCACAACCTCCACACTACTATTCACAGTGCGTCTTTTAAGCAGCACCTTTACTCTTGCCAAGAGTTCTCTAAAGTCGAAGGGTTTCACCATATAATCGTCAGCCCCGACGTCAAAACCCTCTAATTTATCGTTGGCGGTTCCAAGTGCCGTAAGTATTAAAATGGGTATGTGTTCGTTCGCTTTGCGAATTTCTTGACACAAATCAAAGCCATTGAGTTTGGGAAGAATAATGTCCGAAATAACCAGTTCGAATGCGTTTGAACGAAAAAGGCGTAACCCCATTTCTCCATCATAAGCCACCATAACTTGATAGCCATTCTCTTCTAAGCCAATCTTCAACAAATCTGCCACACGCTTTTCGTCTTCAATAACTAAAATGTGAATCATATTTTCGACCGTTTTAAAGTAAAAGCTAAAACCAATATTTTTGAAGTAGCCTAAATTTTTCTGACGAAGATTAGATTTAAACGTTTCTATTTTCTAAAATCAATCTTCACCTTTCTTTTTTACCGCTTTTTGACCTTTCATCAGTCGTGTAGCTCGCAACACTCCCTCTTCAAAGCCAAAGATAGTGCAAACCGAATGCAAAAAGCCAAGCTTGCTTGAGATTTTTGCTGATGTGCAGCCTATCTTATTCAAAAATCGCTTCAAAAATAAAAGGCAAATCTTGAATTTCATAAAAGTTTAGACGCCTTCATTTTCTAAGCATAGCCTTTTGTAATTGCCATTGTTGGTTTCACAATGCAAAACTACAACAAAACGTGCAAAATCGCCATAAATTGCTATTAGAATATTATTAGAATGGCATCCATTACTCTTAATAAGATTCTAATACCTCTCTAATTTATTTCTAACACATCGTTTGACATTAACCCCATACCTTTGCATCGAAAAAAATAGAAGGTTATGATTGTATTTACAACGTATTTAGCAAGAATGGGGTGTGCTTTTGTGTTAGGGACTATTGTTGGGGTTGAACGCCAAATGCGTCAGCGTAATGCTGGATTGCGCACCAATATCTTGGTTTCGGTAGGTGCTGCAGCATTTACAATTTTGTCATACGCTATGACATCGGGCAATGGAGACCCTTCGCGAGTAGCAGCACAAATAGTGTCAGGCATTGGCTTTTTAGGTGGTGGACTAATTTTAAAAGATGGTTTTACGGTGCGCGGACTTAACACTGCAGCAACTATATGGTGTTCGGCAGCCTGTGGCACTCTTTCGGGAGTAGGTTTATATGCAGAAGCTGTTGTATTAGTGGGTTGTGTATTGATGACTCATTGTCTTTTTCGTCCGCTCTGTTTCTTCTTAGAAAAACGCACCACTAAGCTCTATCATTATTCAGTACGTGCCGAATGCCAACGCAATGCCTTAGACAGCATACAGAAACTTATTATGGATACGCTTTCGTTCGACCAAGATGTAAAGCTTAATGCCTTGTTCTATAAAGGTGATGACAATTGTGTGGAAGTTTGCTGCGATATGAACACACTTGGCGAACACAAACTTTTGTTAGACCTTGTAGTGTCGCGCTTGCGTGCTCGTACAGACGTTATTAGTGCTGGCTGGGAAAAAGAAGAAATATCACAGGAGGATTTTTAAAAAACGTTTTAGCGAGAGAAGTGAGTGTTTACTTTCACTTCCGAACGTGAGGTTTTTATCCCCCCCCCCAAAAAAAAATATATATATTACGCAGTTTTCACGATACCCTCTCTTATGAAACTACATAGTAGATAAAAACTCGGAATTATTGGTCTAAAAAATATCAAGGATAATTTAAAGGAAAAAAGGAACACTATGGGAAAAGATATAAATCTCTATTTTTGCTGCATGAAAAAGTTTTTTTATCCTTTGGCTCTTGCCGTTGCGCTCTTATTAACGAGTTGTGACGTGATAGATTATCACCCTTATGACACACGTGTGAAGGGCAAACATAACTTGAACACAACAAACATCGCACAAATAGAAGCTATTTGTACTGGGCGCGATTCCATAAAATTTGCAGTGATTAGCGACACACAACGCTGGTATGACGAAACAAAACAAGCAGTTAATAGTATCAATGCACAAGGCGATGTAGACTTTGTGGTGCATTGTGGCGATTTGTCGGACTTTGGTGTAACACGCGAGTTTACCCTTCAACGCGATATTCTCGAAAAACTGAATATGCCTTATGTAGTGCTTATTGGTAACCACGATTGTTTGGGTACGGGAGGCGATACTTATCGTTATTTGTTTGGCGATGCTAATTTCTCGTTTAACGCTGGTCCGTTCCACTTTGTTTGTCTCAACACCAATGCCTTTGAGTATGACTATTCAACGGCTATCCCCGACTTTACATTTATTCGTAACGACTATACCCAAACATCACCCGATGTGGTTGGCACGGTTGTAGCTATGCACGCTATGCCCCATTCTGACCAGTTTAATAATAATGTGGCTGATGTGTTTGAAGTGGAACTGCACAAATATCCAAACCTGAAGTTTTGCCTTTGCGGACATGGTCACAAGCGTGGTGTAGACGACATTTTTGGCGATAACATGCTTTATTATGAATGTGGAGCAGCTAAAAGCAGGGAATATCTATTGTTTACGATGAAAAAAGATGGTACGTATGTGTATGAAGTGGTTAAATATTAAGCGCACGGTCTTGTTTGCGCTGTGTGGCATGATGGCAGCTTCAACATGTGCTGCAACGCGCAAAATTGAGGAGATAGGCACAATAACACACATTGTGGGGTTATGCCAAGAGGACAATGCTTTGAAGCGTGTGAACAATGGTCTGCCAACAGACAGTGTGATAAAGAACATGCCAGACAGCTTGCGCAACGAAATAAAGTTTGAAAAGCGTAGGGAACGTTACATGCGGCGTTGGATGCGTCTTGTGCCCAATCAAGCCACGTTACAATATGCAGGTAGTATTGGATTGATGAGCTTGGGTGTGGGATGGCATTATGGCAAGAATCAACATTGGGAAACGGAGTTATTGGTAGGTTTTGTACCTCGTTATCACACAGAGGAGGTTCACACCACTTTTACACTAAAGGAGCGTTATGTGCCTTGGCATTGCAGATTGAGCAATAGTTTAACGCTACAACCCCTCACAACGGGACTGTTCTTTAATACAATATCGGGTGACGACTTTTGGCGTGATTTACCTAATCGTTATCCCAAACACTATTATGGTTTTTCGACTAAAGTGCGCACGCATGTTTTTATAGGACAACGCCTGCGCTACAATATTCCACCTGGCAAACGTTTGTTGCATCAAGCAGTGAGTGTGTATTACGAATTGTCTACCTGCGATCTTTATATTGCATCGAAAGCTACAAATAAGGGCTATCCTTGGAGTCAAACGCTTTCGCTGGCATTAGGATTGAGATGGGAGATGTAATATTAAGTTGAAGCAAATTTCATATTTTTTCTTGCGAGATTTTTTAAGGAGTAATCAATGTCTCACGCGCCAGTCTTACCCTCTAATGGGGTAAGACTGGCGAATAATTCTTTTAAATAACACTTTGTATGACACTTTAAATAGCCAAATCTTTATTTTTTTTACATGAAAATTTGGTAGTACAGAAAAAAGTTGTACCTTTGCACCGCATTTGAGAGCAAGTGTTATAAATCGCTGCGGAAATAGCTCAGTTGGTAGAGCACAACCTTGCCAAGGTTGGGGTCGCGAGTTCGAGTCTCGTTTTCCGCTCAAACAATCTACAAAGCCCAGGTGGCGGAATGGTAGACGCGCTAGTTTCAGGTACTAGTGTCAGCAATGATGTGCAGGTTCGAGTCCTGTTCTGGGCACGGTCTGTGTTAGACTTTGTAGGTTATGATAAACTCAATTGGAGAGGTGGCGGAATTGGTAGACGCGCTACTTTGAGGGGGTAGTGACAATTG
>ERZ1026874.763-NODE-763-length-18930-cov-24.585219_pt1 | contig 18930 bp, 20 predicted proteins | sample MGYA00380167_ERZ1026874 | MGnify/ENA primary metagenome ERZ1026874 (study PRJEB33269, sample SAMEA4719803) | human gut metagenome | biome: human-associated habitat; feature: organic feature; material: feces | place: Cameroon | collected 2013-10 ...
GTGCCCTTTGGGGGAGCACGGACAGCTATGCTATGGCATTCGCTGAATAGTTACATTTAATTATGGCAGAAACAAATTTGATAAACAGTGTTGGTGATTTTACCAATCCATATCAACAAACATATCCTGATACTTGTGCTATCAAGTCTCAGCAGTTGATAATGAATGATTTTGGAATTCCAGTCACAGAAGACCAATGTGTACAATATTCAATAGAAAATGGTTGGTATTCAGGTGATGGAACTGGTACACAATGTCAAGATGTCGGCAAACTGCTTGCTGATTCTGGTATTCCTTGTACTCAACGAGAAAATGCTAATGTATATGATTTAGCTAATGAACTTGCGCAGGGACACAAAGTTATAGTTGGAGTTGACAGTGGAGAGCTTTGGGACGGAAATATTTTGGACTGGTTAAAGGACATATTTGTTGGTAATACTCCAGACCATGCGCTTATTGTTGCTGGAATTGATATGTCAGACCCAAACAATCCTATGGTAATGGTGACAGACCCAGGTACAGGTGAATGCGCAAAGCCTTATCCATTAGACCAATTTATGGACGCTTGGTCTGACTCTAACTGTTATATGGTTTCTACTGATGTAGCAGCACCACAACAGACAGAGCAAATGGTATCAAACGGATTGACAGAAGGTCATCTTCCAGAAGTTGCGAATGTAGATTATGACACATTTACGCAATTTCAAGATTATAGTCATCAAATAGACTACTCGACACAAGGAGGACAATTGTATGATATTTTCCAAAGTTATCCAACTATGCCTTCGTCTTACTCCTTCAATGATGCTTTAGCACATTTCGATATGCCGCCTTTTAATCCTAATTTAATAATGCCAACAACAAATTATATTGATCCTTATAATTTTGACTATAGTGGCTTAAATGATCAAGGATGGTTTACCGATTTGAGCTTATATCAAGATCCTGTTGTTGATACAGATTCAGGTTATAACAAACAGTTAACTTTAGATAAAATGCAGGACAATTTGGATTTTGCCAAAGAACATGCTCAGCAATGTATGGATGATGGCATGTATATTTCTGCGACAATGTGGCAAAATGAAGCTCACGAAATACAAAATGACATGAACGATGTAATAAATAATGATATTTAAATATGTTTATTTTTAAGTGTCCCGTATGTTCAACTACCAATAGTTCAGATGCTAAATTTTGTCGGCATTGTGGCTATGCTTTTTCCTATAATACGGAAAAAAAGGTTGAGCATAATAGTAACAATGAGCATTCCCAAAATACAAAAGAAAAATCGAATACAGGATGTATCTGGGGAATTATAATATTAGTGATTATCGGCATAATTTGCTTTATTGTAATAGCAAATAGTCACTCTTCCTATCATTATACCCCAACACCTGCTGCGGAAGATAGTGATTCTGTAGCAGTGGTTGATACAGCATCTGCAGACATTGATGCTGCAGATGCTACATACCTTAACGTATCTGATGACAATATTGATATTGACGCCTCTGGAGGCAGCAAAGACATATCAATTGAAACAGATGGCGATTGGGAAATAAGTACGAGCACTGCTAATTGGGGACATTTATCGAAATATAGTAATAGCGTTACTTTGACTATTGATGAGAATACGTCTTCTTCATCTCGAAGTGATTATTTTGAGATTACAGCAGGTTCTTATACAAAACGAATAAATATCAATCAAGAAGGAAATGCTGAACCAACAGCAGAAATCAATTCGATATGGATGGACCACAGTGTATATGTAAACAATATAAAGGGAATGAAGATCCATGTTAAATTTAACGTGAATAACATGGAAGGGGAAAAAGTATATGGTTATGCGTACTTTTATTATGGAGATAATGAAACACCATTACACGATACGTATGGCAACAATCTAAAATTTTATAGCTATGGAACTTCAAATTATGAGCGTTGCACATTCAATGATTTTACCATTTTCGTCCCATATGATGGTTTAAATATGCAACCAGGAACAGGAAGTACCGAGTTGTCTTTTGATATTGCTATAACTGATGCTTCAGGTAATCAATTGGCAAGAAAAAACAATACACAAATAACATTTTCTCGATAAATGAAAAAATTATTAACAATGATAGTTCTGTCCATTTGTGTGGATGTATATATGTATGCGCAAGGACTACCAGACAATATTGTAGGAAAAACTTTACCTTATACTTGGGAGTTGCCATTTATGGGAGGAAAAATAATCAGCACATTAACAGAGGATGGAACAATATACTCCCAATCAATAACTCCTTGCTATTCTTGCAATGGCACTGGACGGTGTGGTGCTTGTGGTGGTATAGGTGCAATATATTATGGTTTTGGAGAATCCGTTCCTTGTGGCGCATGTTCCATGAATGGAGGAAGATGTATGGGCTGTGGTGGAAAAGGATTTAGCATCATGAATTACCAAACTACATCTTTTGGAGGAACAATCGGATATGACGAACATGGTAATTGTTATGTAAGTAGTACGAGTCGTGGTGGAAGTAGAGGCTCTGGCAGGAAGTCTTCTATTTATAATTGTTGCTCAGGAGTGCCAACATTTGGGTATGATAGGAAACATACCTGCAAAAACTGTGGCGAATACCATTACATAGGTAGTCATAAATGTATAAGAGAATAGTATCCTAAGATAAACGCTCAACTATCTTAAGATACTTTGCCAAGTAATATAAGATACTTTGGAAAGTAACCTATATATACTTATGAATACAGGATGAAAACAAAAATCATCACATACATCCTCCTATTGCTCTCTTTGTCTATTACAGCACAGACAAAGAGAGCTTTGGTTATAGGGTTAGGCGAACAGCAGGATAAGGCTTGGAATAAAATCAATGGCGACAAGGACGTTCCGCTTGTTCAGGTAATGCTGAAAAATGCAGGTTTCAAATCTGTCACAACATTAGTAAATCGACAGGCGACAAAGGTGGGCATTGTCGGGGCATTCAAACGGATGGTTGCATCATGCAAACAAGGCGATGTGGTGTATGTGCATTATTCTGGGCATGGACAACAGATGACGGATGTACATAATGACGAGAAGGATGGTCTGGATGAGTGCTGGATTCCGTATGATGCCTACAGAAAGGCCAGCAAAACCTATCATGGTGAGAAACATCTGACGGACGATGAATTGAATATTTACCTCAATGCTATCCGTCATAAAATAGGTGCAAAAGGTAAACTACTCGTGGTGATAGACGCTTGCCATAGCGGTGATGGTACTCGTGGCGATGATGACGAGGTGGTGCGAGGTGTGGAAGATACATTGGTAGTAGATAGCCTGAATGCTCGTGGTCTATATGAGGCATTCGAAATGGTTAAATCGCTCTTCATGGGTGACAATGACAAGAAAAAGATCATTAACGATAAGGCTAAGCCTTTAGCAGAACGCTGGATTACCATCAGTGCTTGCAGAAGTGACCAAGTGAATGTCGAGATGAAAAGTCCTACTGTTGGTAAACTGACATACGCATTGTGGAAAGAACTGAAGAATCGTGATAAAGTAAACAACTACGAATTTATAAGACGAATCAGAAAGTTCGTCAACCGCAATACCAGTAGCAGACCACAACAGCCTGAAATGACTGGTGAAGACATCAATAAATACAATATAACAGACATACTGAGTAGATAAAATGGCAAAGACAATACAAATGCGTACACCACAACAAGAGAAAGAAGCTCGGCTTGTTGCTGGAATGTACGATAAGAATAGAAAAATACAGTCGGAACTGTATGCTTATTGCTCGAAGTACTTTTGGGCAAACTACCGTGGGGTGTTCTTCGCTGATGAGGAATCTGCCACGGAAATTTTCCAAAACACATTCATTGCGATGTGGGAGAATATCGAGCGCAGGAAGATTTATGTGAGCGATGGCAGAGTGATGGGCAAGAACAACGAACCTTTGAGTGGCAGCATCCTCACCTATTTCATGGGGATTGCTCGCATCAAGTATTTGGAATGGGTAAGAGAACATCCAGCCTATGCAGACCCAGAAACAGAAATGGAACGAAAGATAAAGGAAGAAGGATTTGATGCCCAGCAATACATCAATATGTTGTATGATTCGGAGGACAACAAGATGCTTGACATCATTGCTGATGTCATATCACATATGTCGGAGCGGTGCTGTGAGATATTGAGCAAGTTCTACTATGAGGAGAAGGACTTGGACACAATCCTGTTGGAAATACCAACGATAGACTCCAAAAACGCCCTCAAAACGAAGAAGCACAAGTGCATGGAGTCGTTGCGTACTTCAGCACGAAACATTTATCACAACTATTTGAACTCATAAAATGGCAGATGGATATGGACAATATTAATTTTCAAGACAGAATAGACGAATACTTGCTTCATGGTGAAACCATGTCGGAGGAAGACAAGGCACAATTTTTGAAAGAGATAGAAGAGGATGCAGAGAAAATGGAGCAGTATGAGTTTACGAAGAATGTTAGACAGGCGATGGTGAGCCGTGGAGAGAAGCTGAAAGCCATGACTGAGTTTCAAAAGGAAATGAAGTCTCACCATCACAGAAAGACTTGGCTTTGGATTTCAAGCATAGCTGCCGTATTGGTTATAGGCTTCTTTGCAATCAATCCTCTGTTTGTAGAAAATTCCCCTACCGACAATGTGCGTGGCGATGAAAACGACGTGTTTGATATGACAGCACCGACTGACAGTATTAGCAATGACTCTATATCAACAGATACCATATCATTGCATCATGAATAAAGCATTGCTATTATCGTTAGTTCTATTCTGTTGTGGCTTGCAGATGCAAGCGCAGACATTGACTGAGGCGGAAGTCACGGCTAAAATGAATGAAGCCTTTGTATTGAACAATGCAAAGAAGACCGCTGAAGCCCTGGATGCCTTTCTCCTTGTCGGAAAAAATACGGAACAGCAGCGAAATGAAGTTGAGCATCAAGTATATGTGTGTAGTCAGACGATGGCTTGTATGTGTTATGAAACTTTGAAACGCTATGAAGAGGCTTATCAGTTGGCTAAGAAACTGATGTCTGGCGGTCTCACAGAGAAAGAGAAGAAAGATGTCGGTCATCTGTATGCCATGAACGGATATATGTATGCCACCAGTTTTATGCAAGGAGACAACAGGCAATTAGCTAAGGCTCGTGCCATTTTGGAAGAGATTATGCCATACGCTAACGGCAAGGTAAGAGAATATGCTCTGCCTAAGATACCATTGTCATGGTACTTGGAAGGGGCAGAATATCATTTGTCCCAACAGTATGACAAGGCTTTGGCAGGTTATCAAAACGCTCTAAAAGGTTTTATAGAACTTAGGACAACAGATGATGAGATTTCTGTCTTACGGCATATCGCTGAAATAAAAGGAACTCTTTATGATGTGATAGGTTCAGAGAATGCTTACAAACAGGCTTTATACTTATCAAGGCAGACTGGCAAATCGGATGCTCAGATGGAAATTCTGAAAGAGCTTTGGAAAATAGGGAAAACAATAGGTGATGTGCAACAGGCACAGGCTTATGCAGCGAGTATTGATTCGTTAGTAGATGCAACGTCTGACTTGCAAACTAAGTACACTTATTACAATCAGAAAGGCAATGAGGCAAGAGACTTGGGGCAATACGGCATTGCGGAGCAATGGTACTTGCGTGGAAAAGATATTGCAGAGTGTGCAGATACAAAACCCGTATCAGCCAACAAACACCTGAGCTATTCCAACTTGCGAAATCTGTATGCAGCTATAGGACGGTATAACGATGCTCTGTTATATGCCAAGAAAGCAATAGAAGAATTTCAGGCACATTCCCCAATCGATGATGCCACCTACAATATGCCTTACTTGGCTTTGGCGGATATATATCGAATGATGAGTGACAAGGAGAACTGCTACAGGAACCTTGATAAGATTTTTAAAACGGCTTCACGAATAGTAGATTCTAAACAACTCTATCACTTATATACAACAAGAGGCAGATGCCATTTTGCTTTCAAAAACTATCAGTCAGCCTTGAATGACTATAAGAAAGCAGATGAATTGCTTGCTACAAAATATCCGCAAACGGATGGCGACAGAATATCCTTGTTAGCTCTAATAGGAGGCGTTGAGCATCAGTTGAGGAACTACGCAAAATCTGAACAGTATTATCGGAAGTATGCCGAATATACCAAGGCACTATATGGTGAGAAAAGTCAGGAACATATCAATGCGCAAATATATCTTGCCAATGCTGAAGGTTTTGCAGGGAATGTAACGTATGGTTGCAATGATTATACTGCAGCGGTGCTGCAATTGAAGGCTTTGATGAAACAACGCATCCCATATATGAGTAGTACAGAGCGTGAAGGTTTGTGGAATCCTCTATCCTCATTGTTTACTATGATGACACCATACGCTTTGGAGGCAAAGCAGACACAGACGGCTTTCACAAAGAATTGCTATGACGCTCTTGTTATGTCTAAGTCTTTTCTCTTGGAATCGGAACGCTCCATGTATGATGTCATTAAGAGGATGGGTACGTCTGAGGACATGCACAACTATATCACATTGGCAAGTATGAAAAATCAGGTGAAGGCTTGGGAAAAAGACTATAATGCAAACGCTGACAGCATCCTAAGTGTGTCAAGAAAAATAAGCCGTTTGGAAAATCTGTTGACTAACAGATGCAAGGAATATAGCGATGGCACAGACTTCATGGATGTGGATTATGATGCGGTGAAGCACGCTTTGGGACAAAACGAAGTGTTGATAGACTTTACCGACTATATTTCACAAACTCAAGGAAGAAAGTATGCAGCTTATATTATAAATAAGGTGCAAGACTATCCGCTGCTAAAAGCTTTGTTTGCTGAAAGGCAGATTGATTCTCTTGGCATCGTGAGACCAGATATGTACTATAGTGAAGATTATTCAGAAGATGTACTGAAATTGTTATGGGAGCCATTGAAAGAGAATGTATCAGCAGGTGCTACCATATACTATGTTCCTTCACAGCTACTGTTCCAGATTTCATTGGGATCTTTATCATTGCCTGACGGTTCACTCTTAGGTAGCCATTATCATTTCGTCAGATTATCTTCTGCCCGTGAATTGGTGAAGATGAAATCAAAGAGTAATAGTAACAAGGCTAATACTGCGGTATTATATGGCGGTTTGCAATATGACTTGGAGACAACAGCAATGGCAGAAGAGTCCAAGAAATATGATTTGTCGAATTTGCTTGCCTTGCGTGGTGAAATTGCTCGAGGTGATTCCGTATTTCATAATCTACAAGGAACAAAAGAAGAAATCTTGAAGATAGAAGACTTGTTGAAAAGAAATAAATGGCAAGTCTCTTCGTATATGGGCAAAAACGGCACAGAAGAGTCATTCCTAAATATGCACGGCAAATCGCCTAAATTGCTTCATCTTGCCACTCATGGATTTTACTACACTCCAAATAGAGCGGAGAATGTAGATTATCTCAAAGGCTATACAGATGCTATGTCTCTTTCAGGACTTGTTCTGTCTGGTGGTAATGCTGCTTGGTTAGGCAAACAATTACCAAAAGGCGTGCTTGGTGGTATATTAACAGCTAATGATATTGCACGTTTGGATTTGAGCAATACGGATATGGTGGTGTTGTCTGCATGTCAGACGGGACAAGGCAAGGCTACATCTGAAGGATTATATGGATTGCAACGTGCTTTTAAAAAAGCAGGAGTTGGGACAATCGTCATGTCTTTATGGAGTGTGAGCGATAAAACAACTTCTGAGTTTATGACCACATTCTATGAACGGCTTACCGACAAGAAAAATGCGTGGAACAAGCGCAAAGCTTTTGAGAAAGCCAAGGAAACTATCAGAAAGAAGTACCCTGATCCTTTCCATTGGGCTGCGTTTGTGATGTTGGATTGAGAATTTGTTAAATTGAAAATCAAAAACTAATGAGAAGAAAATATATAATTCTACTTATTTTATGCTTTTCCGTTTGCTCAATAAAGGGACAAATAAAAAAGAACAAAGTGGATTCTGTCTTTAATCAATATAAAGTAGAACTGCCACAAACAAGTACTGCATATAAGTTTTTTAAGGATAGCTTAGGTAACACAAATATAGATTCTAAGGAAAAATTCTATTCATTTTTGTGGAAAAACAGAATAGTGCCAATATTTGGTGTTATTGACGATTATAGTTGTAAAATTATAGGGGACTTGATTCTCTTGTACTACAAAGAAAATCAACAGAGGAAGATAAGCATAATTATAAATTCTATAGGTGGAAGTTTAGTGTCCACATTGGGTATTTATGATTTAATCTATATGATTGGGGATCACTACTGTCCGGATAAAATCCGGAACATGTAGCCTAAGTTGTTGAAAATTAATTAAATATATCGTTCTTTGAATTTTTGGATTAAATTTTGTACTTTTGCAGATGGGCCTCAAATGGCTCTGATTTACTGTGATGCGTACAAAAAAGACCATATTTTCTCAGATTATGTCTTTGGTTTCTCGTTATGAGTTCCAAAAATGTGTTGACCGTTACAAGGGTGATTGGCACGCCAAAACACTTACTTGTCTAGATCAGTTCAAGATTATGAGTTTTGCTCAATTCACAGACCGTTCAAGTCTCAGAGATATTGAAATGACTCTTGAATTCTGCGGAAAAGGTCTTTACCATGCAGGTCTTCGTACAGTTCCTAAATCTACATTGGCAGAAGCCAATGAGAAAAGGAATTGGATGATTTACAGAGACTTTGCCAAGGTTCTCATCAAGTGGGCTAAGGAGTTATATCGTGATGACTATTTTCGCCTTGGCTTGAATGAGATGGTCTATGCTCTTGACAGTACTTCAATAAGAATATGTCTTGAGTTATCTCCTTGGGCAGAGTTTCATCATGGCGAAGGATGCGTGAAGATGCACACTCTTATCGACCTCAGAGGTAGTATACCTTCTTATATTGTCATGACCAATGGTCTTGTACATGATTCGAAGGTAATGCCTATGATACCTGTTGAAGAACAAGCCTTTTACCTTATGGATAAAGGCTATATCTTTTTCAAGCAACTTTACGAGTGCTTTCATCTTAAGCATGCATACTTTGTAACCAGAGCAAAAGACAACATGTTGTACAATATCATAGAGGAATATGAAGTTGACAAATCAACTGGGTTGATAAGTGACCAGCTTATACGTCTGACAGGTTTAAAACCTTCTGTACAATATCCTGAACCACTCCGTATGGTAGTATACGAGGATTATGCAACAAACAACGTATATAGGTTTCTTACAAACAACTTAACCATTGATTCTCTGACAGTTGCAGAACTTTACAGAGAAAGATGGAGTGTCGAATTGTTCTTTCGCTGGATTAAACAACATCTACATATTAAGAAGTTCTATGGCACTACGGAGAATGCCGTTTATCTTCAGTTGTGGATTGCTGTTTGTGATTATCTGCTACTTATCATAGCGAAGAAACACTTCAATATTCCACAGACACTTCATACAATATCTAAGTCTATTGGTCCGCTTCTGTTTAAGCAAGATGATATCCGTTCCATATTCAAAGTAACTAAAGAATTAAGTATTAATAGTCCGGAGTCTCAATATATAGAGGGTTACCTCTTCTGAGATTTTATCCGGACACTAGTGATTGGGGATGATTGTGAAATTTCAACATATGCTTATAGTATGGCGGCATCTTCTGCTGCTATACTATTGATGGCAGGAAATAAAGATAAAAGGATAGCGGATCCATGCGCAAGAATTTTAATACATAGTCCTCGATTAGGTGAACATAAAGAAATCAAGGAAAGTGAAGACACAATAGATATAAATAAGGAATTGACTTCATTGAAAAAGGAAGTTTATCAGATAATTGGAGAACGAACAGGTCATACTATTGGTGAGACAAAAAATTATTGTGAAAGGGAAACTTGGTTTGCAGCCAAAGAAGCTTTGGATTTTGGAATAATAAACCAAATATGTACTTGGGCTGAATATTCGAAATCATTTGTCCCATAATAATTAATTTAGTAAGAGGTTACTAATCAGCTAATAGATTCATAAATAGTCAAACAAAACTATTATGAATATGAAGCAGGAAGAAATTGTAAGCGAAATTCGCAAAATGTGTGGTCAAACGCTACCGATGCCTTCTTTAGGTTGGCATTTCAAGTACAACGGACAAGTTTACTTCTATGTAGCAGGTAAGGATAAAAGCATGATACGCTTCTGCATTCCCTTTGTTGCTGGATTTTCATTACAGAATAAGAAACAATTGAAAGAGGCGGTGAACGAAACTAACAGAAATGTTAAATTCATCAAGGCTCTGCTTTCGGAGAAAGATGAGGGCAAAGTCTCTTTGGACTATGACCACAAGATTACAGATAAGGAATCGGCCAAGGACATTGTGCCACATATCATAAAAACTTTGGATTTTGCAGTAAGATACTTGGAGGATAAAGTGAAATGTAGAAACTATGAAGGTGAGACTATTTGAATGTTTCAAGGTTTTATTTGGTCTGAAAAGACCAGAACTCGATAAAAAAGATGATATTTACGAGCAATTTCATCAAACAATAAAAGCTCTGTCCCAAAGGCTTACAGTTATGAAACATATAGAAAAGAACATTTGCGAGGATTTTGCATTGTCTAATGGAGGATGGTTTGCAAGGGCTGTTGCTTTGGAAATTCAGAAAGATTTACATAATACAGGCAAAGGGTATCTTAACTTGCATTTGTTGCATCCTCATTGTATGTGTGATGTATCAGTAACCCTTATTTATGGGGATAAAGGTAGAGTGCTTGCATTTCTTAATGATAATGAAAGCATAAGTAATTTGATAGATAAGGTAAAAATACTTGATGAAAAATTAAGACATTGGGATGAATAGTAGTTTTCTGCTGATTTAGAGGTTGCGCCCGACACGGATAAGGGTTTTTATCATGGGATTATTCGATTTTTTCAAAAATAGAGGTAAAGTTACACAAAATGGGCTCACTCTTGAAGAATGTATTGTAAAGATGTTTGCTTCGTCAGGAATCAAACCCAATCGAGATGGAAATAAGTTTGCAACAGAAGTAGAAGGCAAACATTGTGTATTCAATGTAGCATTAACCAGTATGGACGGAAATAGACTGCTTGTGTATGTTCCTTTCCCTATACCTGTAGATGCTAACGTAGCATTTGCTGCTAACTATGAAGTTAAAAGAATAAGCAAGTGTTCTACAGATGAACTTCCAGGAACAAATATTTATCTGACAGAAAAAGACGAAGGGTACAAAATCGCAGCTGCTACGGTAAAGAATTTTGATGTGTTGTCTGAGAACACCCCAAATGAAATCCAAGAGACAATGATTCACACAGTTGATGTTGTTGACGATAAGAATTTTGCATCTTTAGCTGCTGCCATATTTGGATATAAGTCATACGAGGACGTTAAGATAAATATGCAAGCCAAATCAACAGGTGGAAACAATGTGTCCATTCAATTGAAAGATGGCTATCATGAGCTTTTGGACAAAACGCCAGACCTCAGTAATTCACGATACGGTGGAAGACTTATGGCTTATGCTATACATATAATAAACAAGAATGACGGTAATGAAGTTGCAGAACGAGCTACCGAAGCATTGCAAAATTCATTCGACAGTTTTGTACAGGTTGTTTATGACATTGCAGATGAAGAAGAACGTGATCTGATGAGAAAGCTTCGTTTCCTTGCCAAGGCGAAGAATGAGGACGACACAAATGACGATGATTTTGTGCAGGGTAAGATGGAGGGACTTATCATCTGCAATAGCAATCCATGGGATTTACTGTATGATGATAGAAATGCCTATGATGTGGATATGTCTGAAGAAGAAAAACTGTATAAAAGATTATGTGCTCCTCAATATAAAGACTATCCATATGAACAACGTGACCTTGGGGAGGGAATGACCTTGGTGAATCAAGTGATTGGAGAATATTGGAAACCTCGTTACTTGATGGATAATGAAGCGAATTGTGCATACGAGTTCATGTCAAGTTCTGAGACCTTACAATGTGTCACAGATGACGACATTGATTGGTACAGTATAAAAGATTTACCACAGGATGCCCTTGATAGAGCACAAAGGCATTCATTCCATTTCCCTGGATATATATCTGAATACAAAGATGGTGTGGCTGAGGTGAGATGGCAACTCAATCCCGATGGTATGTACTATCGTGATGAGGACGGATTTGGCATGACTGATGATGAAGAAATCAATCTTTATGGCACCATTGACAGAAAAGGTAAAGTTATAAAGAAGTTTACCTTGAAGAGTTAATCACCTCCAAAGGGTTATTCAGAAATGATAAGAGGCAGGAGACTATGTCGTTTGTGTTCCATGGTCTTCTGCTTTTTGTTTTCCGATGCAGAAAATCACAAAATAAATATTTTCTGATAGCAAATGGTTACTTTGATACCCTATGACTCATAAACAGACAAATAACAAACTTAGAAGTTGTGCCCGACACGGATTAGGGTATTGAAATATGAGATTCAAGGTATTTGCTGTTTATGCTCTGCTGCTTACCGTATGTGCAACTTTTGTTTCTTGTGACGATGATTCACGAACAGGAGTTCAAGGTTATTCAGACTGCATTGTCTGTCAAGGTAAGGGGTATTGCGAGAAAAGTGAGATGTTTGGACTAAAAACTTCATACTGGGATTGTATTGTGTGTAAATCTCATTCGCTTCAGTATATGCAAGGTGGTAATGGTCCGTCATTTCGTGGAGGTGTAAGAGGAAGCTGTAATATTCCAGCCCATGGTTGTTCTGGCTATGTTAGTGATGGCAATCATAATTGTGCTAATTGCGCAGAAAATGGATTTGAATGTCATGCTGTCAATCATCAATATAAATAAAGGGCTATATGAAGAATTGGTGCTTATATATGATAATGATGTTGTTCCTTGCAAGTTGTTCGGAACAACAGATTGCGGAAGAAACCTTGTCTTCCTCAAAATTGACAGAGCAGAAAAGAATAACTGTAAGTCCACAAGATTCTGTCATGTCATTACTCTATCAAGCTCGTAGAGGTGACGGTTCTGCTTATCTGAAATTAGCAGATTGTTACCGTGATGGATTCGGGGTGAAGAAAGATTTCTTTGGCATGATTACTATGGCTCACATGGCAGAAAGTCGTGGCGGTATTAACCGAATGGAAAATTATGTATATGATTTGCCAGATGGCAATGATTACAAAACACTGTTTCTCTTGATGGATGGGTATAAGTCGTATATCAAAGAGAATGCTGACAGTGTAGAGCAGGTGCTATGTGAAAACAATAGTCCAGAGGCAAAAACATTCCTTGGTATTATAATGGTTGATAAAGGTGATACCATATCTGGGAAAAATATGATAAAGGAAGCGGCAGAACGAGGATGTTCTTTGGCGGAATTGCTGATGACTGTGCCTGATTGGAAAGGTGTATTGAGAGCTGATGCTACAAAACTCTGCATTATTGCAGATAGGATTCCTGTAGCCTATTCAATTCTTGGCGACTTGTATTATGAGCCAGATGAGAATGGTCATACTGACAAAAAGTTTGCTGTGGAATATTACATGAAAGCTGAGGAACACGCTGTGTTGGGACGACGTGGTGCATCGAGAGTACTTGACTATTACAAGAACGGCGGAGATATTCTGCTGACAGAGGATGATGTCAAGCGATTGGAACAGATTGTACAACCAAAAGGTATTGAGACGGAATGAAGACAATAACACAAGCATTTAGAACACTATTAGTATGTATGCTAATGTTCCAATGCGTAGGAGCCTATGCTCAAAGAAAAGAAACTTTCTATAACAACGATAGTGTCGATACATGTCCATTGGCGGACAAAGAACTTATAGACACATGTTATAATCTATTGGAAAGAAATATGTGGCTGGAAACGGATGGCATATATGGGCAGCTAGCAGTTATTGATGCCGCAACATCGCAAGTATTGGCATGGGCATCATTGGAGAAACTATTGGATGTCGATTGTGAGGGGTGTGGTGACATGATATATGCACCATTCAAAAAGAATGTTTGTTCCACAGACATATTTATTCCCTTCATTGCAGCAAAGTGTTTGGAAAAGTCAAACACACCGTTAGAGAAAAAGGTCGATACTGGATGTGGCATATTGGAAGTAAATGATAGTCTGCAAATTCGTGACCATAATTGGCGAAGAGGTGGTTATGGAAAAGTTACATTTGAAAAGGCGTTACTGATGAAGTCACGAATCGGAATGTACAAGGCTTTCATGAGCATGCCCAATGGAGCGGATTTATGGAAACAGGTATGTGACACCATCTCAAAAAGTAATGCCATAGAATTGGCTATGACTTTCAATCAAATGTATCACCAAAAATCATCTTTGGAATATGTCAAGAAGATTGCTACTGGCATTTTTGAGAAGAAAGGAATACAACATCGGCTTGCTCCAAAAGGTGTAAAATTGGCAGGTATGTACAACATTCTACAATATGATGACCATAAAAGAAGTTCGGACGAATTTACATTTGTAGGTTGTTTCCCTGCTGATAATCCAAAATATACCATCAGTATGGTTGTTGTTCGCCCTCATAAACTTCCTGCAACTTTTTGTATGTTGAGCAAAGAGGTGAACCAACTGATTGAATGGTTTATGAAACGAGAAAAGTAATAATGGAAGTTGTACCTGATACAAAATAAAAGGATTATTATGAAGACAATAAGAAATACTGATAAAATACGCGTCTTCGGTGTAACCTTCAAGGACATACACGAAGCTATAGCCTATGCCCAAAAGGGAAAAACTAAAAAAGGGGTTTATGTTGGTGTGGTTTCGGAACGCTACCCTTGCTTCGACTCTCATGATTATGCCTACGATCATCGGCGTTATTGGAACATTGTATTTGCAAAATCGGAAGAGGATTTGAACTCGAAACTCGCAAAACTTAATAATACGGTTCACAGTATCAATTTCTGCAAATACTCTGACACACTTGCCCCTATGGCATATTGGGGAGGCGACAATCATTATCAAGGTTATTGTACCAGTGTAGAATTGACAGATGACATAGAAAGAGTCTTTACTTTGTCTAGTACATTAAAAAATCTAAAATACAGGCTTCAACAGTTAATTGGGACGTTGAAGTATAAAATTAGGAGGCATTAGCTAATGACATTTTAATATTTGTTGTTATGATTATTACAGACGGAAATAGAATTAAAGATTATTATAATCACCCTCGTTGCATGATTATTTCTGGAGCCTGGGACGAATTATGGCGCACATCCGTGTGCGTAAGGGGTATTCTTGTTGAAAATATTGCCGAGGATAAAATGTTCGGTATAGAACCTGTTGAAGAAAGAATAGAGAAGAGTTCAAAGCCGTTACTTCCATATGCACAATATACGACATATATTCTTATGTTCTTCGAAATGGGAGACGGAAATATTTCTCGCTGGCTTTACGACAGTAATGTGGATCCTCCCTATGCTGGTTATGAAATACTAGAAGATGATGTGCTGTCTGGCGTTCGGAAATTTTATGATGCAATAAGATGGAAAAGACCAAGTAGATGGGGAAGTGGACTCACATTACATAGAAAAGGTGATGAAAAAGCAGGTATGCCTGGGCTTAATATATTAGTGTTAATTGGCTTTTCAGTTGATATAAAAGAAATTAATTTAAAAGATGGAAAACGGTGAATATGATGAAATTCAGGCTTATAGTGAGGGACGTGCCGCAGTTCGAAAAGGATTTCTTTGGGGATATGTAGATGAAAATGGCAATCTTGTTTCAAAAGTCCGCGGTTGGTCTGGAAAACTTGGGCTGCCTTATAGTTATGCAGAACCATTCTGTGATGGGTGGGCAGTAGTTCATGATGCAGGAGCACAGGATGAATATGACTATCTGATTGACAGAAATTGTGAGCCTATGATGGTCGAAGGCGAATGCACAACTTCTGGTGATTCTATGAGAAATGGTATATCCATTGTAGGCTTTGACTGTTGGGAAGACCATAGGGTATGTTTTGTAGATAAAGAATGCCATGTCCTTACAGAGAGGTTTGAGGAAATTTCGTACATAGGTAATAATGGTATGCCATATTCTGATTTTGGAAATTATGCTATGGTGCGTAATGGCTATGAATATGGACTTCTTAATGTTAAGTCTTTTAAGTTGGAATTGCCTTGTGAATATGGATGGACTGATTTTTGGCAGACAATAGAAAGATTAGAGATTGTTTTTAGCTGATAGGAAAATATAGGTTACATCCTCTATATCAAGATAAATGATAATATTTTAAATTATGCCCAATACAGATTAGGGTATCATTGTATTATAAAAAATAGGAAGTTATGTTAGGTGCAGTTTTAGGTGATATTATAGGTAGTTCTTACGAGTGGCATAATGTAAAGACTAAGAATTTTCCACTTGTTACTACAGACACAAAATATACAGATGATACGGTTATGACTTTGGCTGTTGCAAAATGGCTGATGGAAGATACAACTCATAGTGAAGCTGAATTGGTTCGGTGCATGCAAGAGCTTGGGCGAGCGCATATTATGGCAGGATATGGCAGTCGCTTCATTCGATGGATTCTGTCCAATAATCCCCATCCCTATGGCAGCTGGGGAAATGGTAGTGCCATGCGTGTGAGTCCTGTTGGCTTGTTTGCGGATTCGGAAACAGAGGTTCTTCAGCTTGCTCGTATTACTGCTAATGTGACCCACAACCACCCAGAAGGAATAAAAGGAGCGGAGGCTGTAGCATTAGCTGTATATCTTAATAAGCATCATTCTTCTATGTCATTGTCATCACGCAAAGAGATAACAAAAAGCAAGATTGAAAGTCTATTCGGCTACGACCTAAGTAGAATTCTTGATGAGATTCGTCCTACTTACCAGTTTGATGTGAGTTGCAAAGGAAGTGTGCCAGAAGCCATTATCGCTTATTTGGAAAGCGAGAGCGTTGAGGATTGCGTAAGAAACGCAATTTCAATAGGTGGTGATTCCGACACAATAGCAGCCATTGCATGCGCTATATTCATGGCAGGAGAAAATAGTCAGAAAGAAAAGAATGCTTGGGTTAATGAATTTGAGAAATATTTATCTGCCGATTTGATGCTCATAATGAAAGAATTTGAAAATGAGATATTTCCACTAAAGGATTACAAAAGCAAAAACTTTGAAAATAATAAGGAATGAATGCAAATAAAAGATTATATAAGATATTGATGATAATCGCTTTGAATCTTTCTCTAATCTCCTGCTCTGACTTGAAGATTGGAGTGGGACTAAAAGGTGTTATGCTTGATGAAGATAAAATGACATTGGATGGTGACACCTTTGATATTAGGGAAAGAATTGGTGACAGTCTGTTTATCGTATGGAATTATACACATTCTAACGATAGGACACCATACTATCTTTTGAAATATGAACGCAACGGCTTCTATTATCCTCAAATCGAGGCAGAAAGCATTTTTTCAATAGACAACACAACTGACTATGTTGCTTTGGACGACAAGGATGTTTACGACATCAAGAACAAAAAAGTATTGTTTTCACCTCCTTGCTGCGCATCAGGACTCTATTATCTTGGTAAATGGAACGACTTACGTCTTTTTGCAAGTTCCGATACAATATGCTTCTCTGATGGAAGATGTACAGGTCTTCAAAATGATGTGTTTTGTCGCAAGCCAAAGAACGAGGGCATGGTTACCTTGGTAGCAGGAGCACAAACAATAAACGTTTCGTTCAGCGACCTATACCATGCAAAAAAGGAAGATAAAGAAAATGACGCATCTGTTGAGAGGTTGACAAAAGACTACCACATCAAACCAAGAAATAAGTACGAAAAAATGGATGCTGGCTTTAGCGTGGATTTAGAGATACCTAAAGACACTACTGAAGCCGATAAGGCTATTCGTGAATGGATGATGACTGCTATTAGGGATGATGCGTTTTATCAGTTGGAAAACAATAGGGACATTCCTGTCGGCAAGTGTGCTTCGTTAAACGACATGCTGCATTCGTTGGATGAATACGCTGTATTGTGGGAAAAACTCTGTCGGGCTGAATATCAAATAGAAGACACTTTTGAGGTAAGGATGACTTGCGATATAAGAGTGAGGAAAGTTGTAGACTGTGGTGATTACACTACCTATTATTATAGAGCAAGTCTGTATAATGGTGGACTTCATGATTTGCCTCGTGAATATTATATCACTTACGATAAGAGAAGAGGAGGATTGTTGGATGTCGGCAATTCCGTGAAACCATCCCAGATGCAACATTTTCGCCATTTGGTTTTGGAAAGTTTGAAAAAGGAATATGATTTCTGCTATGAACGAGAAAGTTCATGGGAAGATTTTACACACAGCATATTCTCTTTCCATTGTCCGATGGTTGACACAAGTGGTATGAATGAAGTCATGCAGTCGTTGCTTGTTCATAATTATTCTTGCGATGAATGGTCAGGATGGAATGGTTACAACGAAAAGGCATTTACTGAGAAGGATTTTCCTTTGACTCACTTTGCCGTACTGCCAGAAGGCATTGTCTTGACATATCATCCTTATCAGATTGATTGCTTTGCTGCAGGCGAATACCATGCAGTTATACCTTTTAAGGAAGTTAATAAATGTTTGATGTTCGACTATTCCAAGCATGAGGACTTGAAGCCAAAGTTGCAAAGATTCATCAAATAGCAATATTTTGACAATAAGACTGGTTACTTCTTTTGTTTTATTTTCATCAACTGATAAATAAATAATTGTAACACAAAATATCATATAAATATGGAAAAAAGAAAGAGATCCCTAAAAAGAACGATTGCTTTATTTTGGAAAGGTTTGACAGGTATCATTGCTGCTACAGCAGAATGGTTCACCG
>ERZ1026874.765-NODE-765-length-18908-cov-14.145600_pt1 | contig 18908 bp, 13 predicted proteins | sample MGYA00380167_ERZ1026874 | MGnify/ENA primary metagenome ERZ1026874 (study PRJEB33269, sample SAMEA4719803) | human gut metagenome | biome: human-associated habitat; feature: organic feature; material: feces | place: Cameroon | collected 2013-10 ...
TTGGCGGATATCGGAAAGGGGTTGCGTATAAACTTCTCTAAACATGTCGCTTAATATTGATTAGTTACTTATCAAAATAACTTAACATGACATAACAAGTAAAACTTTGATGTGTAATCTCTAACTGTATCTCACCGTTGTCACCAGAAAAGACACTATAGTATTTACATCTATCCATTCCGAGTTCGTGCTTTTTTGAATTATCATCATTTGCATAACTATTTTGGAATCTTTCTACGCAGTCTTTCGGATCACCGTATTTTTCTGTGAGCATTGATTTGTAATTCAAATAGCAACGCTCCAAGTCTCCCCATTTTTCCATTTCAGGAAAAATCACTGAAACCTTACATATCATACCACTTTTATCTGCGACAGCTCCAATAGTGCAATCTTTGTAACCAGCAAATTCACCTTTCAGTAGAGAAACTCCATCTTGAATACCTATTGGCATAAACCCTTTGCCTTTCAGTTGATTTGTAAAGGATTGAAGAGTCCCTTCCATAGGTATCCCTTTAAACTTCATATGCTCTGTTTGAGCATAACTAATACCGACAACAAATGTCATAAGTAAAGTCAATAAAAAATGCTTCATAATTTGTATGTTTAATGTTTAAGATATTTTCAAAATGCTTCAAAGCCAAACATTAACATATTCTGTTAACTATTGACAAATCAACGTTTTTAGTATCATGTTGTCTTTGCTACATAATTCATAATTGTCTATTTCACTTCAACGTTTTTCTATAAATACCATGCCCCTTATATAATCTATATTCGATTTCATTCAGCAACAAAGAGAATGGAAGAAAAACTATGTCGTCTATTAGGAAACCAATATCATCCATATCTATTTCACGTTCTGAAATGCGGCCAAGAGTTACATGCAACCTAAAGTTGGACTGTATTTGTGACTCCGTAGCACAAATGTCTCTACGGATATTGTCAACTATGTTTAGAAGTTCAGTTGGTATATTCTCACTCGTTAGGTGTACGATCTGTAAACCAGAATTAGTTGTGAATATATCAAGTTTATCAAATACGACGTTTATTGCAGGTACATTATTCAAATTGCTTTCAATGATGTTTTTTACAACATTAATATTATGTGTATAATCTATGAAAGCTATTGTGATGTGATAGAAGGCTTTTTGCCAAAGAACGGGAATGTCCTTTAGTACACTTCTAAGTTCCTCAAACCATGGTTCGTCATAAGTAATAGGAACCTTTATCTCAATATAACTTTTCGTATTCATTTCTATTTATGATTTCATTCGTTACAAAATTACAACTATAATGTGCAGTCTATCTTCACAATTACAATAAGAATATCTTTATCCCCATTCTTTATATCTAAATTATAAAAGAGAGACTTTGGAGAAGCAAAATTACAGAAAATACTGAAGAATTGACTAGAAAATCAATTATTTTGCATGATGAATGAGATTTATACAATATTATCAGAAGGTTTCTCGTTTAAATAATGTACTTTTGTATGTAATATAAAGGAATAATATGGATAGTAAACCATTAAATCGAATCAAAGTAGTGATGGCTGAACGCATGGTCACAAATAAAGACCTTAGCGAAATGTTAAACAAAGATACAGCCACCATATCAAGGTGGGTAACGAATACTTCGCAACCCACTTTGGAAAGTCTCATTGAGATTGCCAAGGCTTTAAAATGCGAAATAGGTGAACTTGTTAGTATGGACGATTCATCTATACTTAAAAAACAACCCTAACTCTAATTAGTTTCGTTCTATGCCTATCAATAAAAATGCTTTGTTGCGTTACCGCATTCTTGACAGTTGTTTTAGTGATTATCATCATTATTACGATATTGAAGAACTCGTTGATAAAGTTAACGAGGCTTTTATAGATATGTATGGTAAAACTGTAAGTCTTCGTCAAATACGTGCAGACATATCATACATGAAAGATAGAGTGTCATACAATGCTCCAATAGAAGCTATTCCTTATGATGGCAAGAAATGCTACTATCGCTATTCTGACCCTAACTTTTCCCTATTTAACAGTGACTTAAACTTTGAAGAAGCAATGAAATTGCGCTCAACAATAGAAATGCTTGGTCGTTTTAGGGGAATTCCAGGAAATTGGTGGCTCGAAGAGGTTATTTCTAATTTAGAATATAGATTTGGCGTAAAAGCCAATAGTGAAAATGTTGTTACCTTTGAACAAAATGAACAATTAAAAGGGTTAGAACATCTTTCTCCAATTATTGACGCCACAGTCAATCACCAACCTCTCCTGTTGAAATATCGCAGTTACAATGGTAACGAAAAAACAGTAACTATTCATCCATATCATGTTAAAGAATTCAACAATCGTTGGTTCTTATTTGGTCTTGCAGAATCCAAATATGGAAATCGCATTGCAAATCGTGCATTGGATAGAATAGAGAAGATTTCCTCATCTGAGGTAAAGTTTATACCCAACACGTTTATTGATTTCAATACCTATTTTAAGGATGTCGTTGGAGTGACTGTTCCAGAGGAAAAGCCAATAGAGCATGTAGTTCTAAAATTTGGAAAGAAGCGTTTTCCGTATATTGTATCAAAGCCAATCCACCAGAGTCAAAGAGTTATATCAGAGGAAGAATGTATAATACAGATTGATGTTCGCCCAAACAACGAACTTGTTTCTCAAATATTTTCATTCAGTCCAGATGTTGAAGTGGTAGCCCCAACATGGTTTAGAAACGAAATTATCGAAAAAATTAAAGAAAGTATGCAAATATATTTTGCTGTGTAGTTAGACTGCACAGAACAATAGTAACTTTGCAACAGAGTAAATAATCTAAAGTGCAGCAAGACTAGAAACAATAGTAATATGACAGAAGACAATAATACACAGAATATACATGTGCAAGACATCATGCACTATGAAAGTAAGATATGGGAAGTTGCAGATTTGCTTCTTGCAGCAGGAATCAAGCAAAGCGATTTTCCTGTATATATGATGCCATTCTTCGCCCTTGTTATGGTGGAAGGTAGAATGATTAATACCATTAAGCGTGTCGAAAAAGAATATGGTGTAACCGCTTCTGGTAACACCGAAGAATTCAAGGCATTATATGATGCTGAAGAGTGTGGCTATAACGAGTATATCGTTATGCAAAACAAGACGCTACAATCCATTTGCAAAAATGACAATACTTTTGAACAAGATTTTACGGTATATCTCAAAGCCTTTGATGATGTATTGAAACAACTTCTGGGCATAGAACGTGAGAAGACAGATCAGAAGTTTCTGAATATGGACGGCATCGTGGCAGAGTTGCGCAAGAAGGGTATTCTTTTAGAAGTTGCTTCTGCTTGGGCACAGATAGACCTTGCACCGTATGACAATTCAGCTATCACCACGCTTGAAGAACACATCAAGCGTCGCTGGGCAGACATCTCTGCAAGCACAGCTGGAGAACAATACACACCCGAAGATATTATTGAACTCATAGCCCGCATTGTGGCTTTGAAGGTGAATAAGCCAAAGGACGAACTTCTTCATGGCTATGACCCTACATGCGGTGGTGCGAACTTGCTTTTTGGTGTGTCTGATCGTCTGAAGAAGCAGGGCTATAAGCATATTAAGACATACGGTAGCGAACTGAACGATGCTCTGTATGCCCTTGCCGCCATAGAATCACGTTTTCGTGAAATGTCGGTCATAAAATGTGGTAATACGCTTACAACTGTTCCTTTTGCCGATATGGAAGAAAGCTTCGACTTTATTGTGGCTAATCCTCCTTATGGTACAAAATGGAAGGGATATGAGAAGGAAATAAAGAACGATCGTTTGGGTCAGTTTCCTGCCGATTTGCCTTCTATCAGCGATGGTCAGCTGCTTTTTATGCAACACATTCTGTGGCAACTTGCAGATACCGGCATTGCCGTAGAGGTGCATAATGGCTCTACACTTTTCAGTGGTGACGCAGGCAGTGGCGAGAGCAATATCCGCAAATACATATTCGACAAGGATTGGGTGGAAGCCATCATTCAGATGCCACAGCAGGAGTTTTTCAACACGGGCATCTATACCTATCTGTGGATAATGAACAAGAACAAGCCATTGGAGCGTAAGGGCAAAGTGGCTCTTATCGATGGTAGTAACCTGTGGCAACCCTTGAAGAAGTCAAAGGGCGACAAGCGCCGTGAGATGGGTGAAGAGCATCAAACTCGTATCGTAGAGGCATTGGCAAACTTCGAGCCTTCGGACATCTGTAAGATTTATAACCGTGAGCATTTCTATTACAACAAACAATCGCTTACGCTTACTGAGATTTCTGATGATGGCAGATATGTTGAGGAGACTGTATGCGAGGAAGGTAAAGCTTTCGCCATAAAGCATCCCACAGTTCTGACTGTAGGCGACACATGCTATGACGATATCCAAGAGCTCTCTGCCAGCGACATCAAGACTATAGCAAAGCGCGTGATAGAAGAAAAACTGAGCCTTGCCGTTTCGGTTGAGACAGAAAAAGATGGTATTTATGCTTTCTTCCCCGAACGATGCACCATTATTCACACCAAGGCAGACGGAACAGTAAGAGACCTTGGCTGTGGAGCATTTGCCTTTAAAGCCTCTACAGGCAAAAAAGGAACTATCAACAAAATCTCTATTGAGCCATATACCACTGGCGACTATGAGATTATTCCTCACCATAAGGACGAGACTGACAATATTGCGGAAATAAACGCCTTTATGAACAAGTATGTGTTCAAACCTTATTCTTTGGGCAAAAATATTGTTGGAGTTGAAATAAACTTCAACAAGGAGTTTTATGTGCCGGAGAAGCTAGAAAAAGTGGAGGATGTATTGATGGAAATTGTCAAAATAGAAAAGGAAATTAGAGGCATTCAATTATGATAAAAAGAATAAAAGAAATATGCGACTATGTCTCTCGTGGAACAACACCTGATTATATTGATGAAGGAGAGAATAAAGTTATGAATCAAGCTACTTTTAGCAAAGGATGGCTTGATGAAAATAACATTCGCTATACATCAAAAAACAATAAGAGTGCTCAAATAAAGAAAGGAGACCTTCTTATGGCTTCTACAGGAGGTGGTGTACTTGGCAAAGTATTCTTTTTTGATAGTGATGACAATAAATTCTATGCAGATTCACATGTCACTATATTAAGAGACTCCAAGGGTACAAACCTTATGAAGTATTTGTACTACCATTTTTATTTGCGATATAATGAAATCAATGCAACTATGGTAAAAGGATCTACAAACCAAACTGAGTTGCAAAGAAATTATCTATTATCATATGAATTAGATATTCCTTCTCTTGAAGTACAAAAAAGAATGGTTAACTACCTCGACACCAAGCTCTCTGAGATAGACACTCAAGTTTCTCTTCTCACCTCCAAGCGTGATGCTTATCTTCGTCTGAAGAAAAGCATCATCAACCGTGCCGTAACCAAAGGTCTTAATCCTGATGTAAAAATGAAAGACTCAGGGATTGAATGGATTTGGAAGATTCCTGAACATTGGGAAGTGAAGAGAATGAAAGATATTTGTGCTCTATCACCTAACATCAAGTCTTGTTCTGAATACGAATATGGTTCCTACCTTCCTATGGAAGGATTACGTTTAGACCAAATTGAAACATCTGATGAACTTGTATCAACATTGCAAGGTAAGTATACTCCATTTGAAGATAATGATTTATTAGTAGCGAAAGTAACACCATGCTTTGAGAATGGAAATATTGCGATAGCAAAAGGGTTAACCAATGGCGTTGGATTTGGTTCTTCTGAGATTTTTGTACTTCGTGCGAACAAATATAATAATATACGCTTCTTGTTTTACATGTCATTATCATCAAAATTCCAAGATAAAGCATGTGCAACAATGTGTGGTGTGGGAGGTTTGAAACGAATTTCTCCATTATTTATGAAAACATACATAATGGCAATTCCTCCTCTCCCCGAACAAAACGCCATTGCCACCTACCTCGACGAGAAATGTTTTAAAATAGACACCATCGTCGCCAACTTAGAAAAGCAAATCTGCAAATACGCCGACTTGAAGCGTTCTTTAATTGATGAGGTAATCACAGGCAAGCGTGCGGTATAAATCTAAACTATAAACGAGAAACGACATGGACGAAAGAAAAATACAGAAAGACTATGTGATGAACTATATCTGCCGTCGTGAAGACGATGGCGGATTGGGTTATCGCAATGTCGCACCCAATATTGTGGAAAATGGTATGTTCATTCCTTCGGTATTGGCAGAGTTTATAAGCTCAAGCCAACCTGAGGAATGGAGCCGTCTGTTGCGCAAATACGACAACGACAAAAAGGCATTAGAAGACGCATTGGTGGAAGCTGTCAGAGAAAAAGTTGTAGACAAACAGAATGTAGCCATCTTTTTCAATACATTCAAGACCATAACCTTTAACGGTGAACAGCTAACCTTATTCTATGTGCCAGGAACGGAACTTCGTGGAGATGAGGACTTCATGAAGAATATTTTCTGCGCTGTGGAAGAATCGTCGCACAAGCAAAAATACAAAGGTGTGGAAATTACGTCATTTCGTCCTGACGTGACCTTCTACCTCAATGGCATTTTCTTTGGCTACATGGAATTGAAGTGTGTGTCGATGGGACAGAATGCCATGGAGCATGGCCGTGGCAAAGTGGCCAAAGACTACTTATCGACTGTACGTGCCATTGTAAAGCAGGAACAGACGGACAGCAAGATTGCAAAGGAAAAGAAGTCACTTCTTGCCATGTATGAGAAAGCCATTCATATCACAGCCTCCGACATCAACGAAACTTATGTGATGCGAAACATGGCTCAGATGTACGACTTGGCTCATACAGAATTTACCAACAAGCCTTCCACATCAACCGTCGACAAACTCGTGCCAGAAGTATGCAAGGTATTCAAGCCTTATCCCATCACTTCCCCATTGCTTAACGAGAAGCAGATATTTGAGGAGGTTGCGCGTGCTTTGTACTCGAAACAAGCTATAAAAAACGAGATTCTGTATTATAACTTCATAGAATACAAGTATGTCAAGAAAGACAATAAACGAGTGCGCACTTCCAACACAGGTCGCCTTATCTCGCCACGCCCCAAGCAGAAATTTGGCTGCGACAAGATTATGGGTAGAATAAAGGAGATGCTCGACAACGAAAGCAATCCTAACTTCTACACCGACAAACTACGCCGGGAACTTTATGCACTTGGCATTCCTCAGCAAAAGACTGAGGAAATAATAGCAATGAGGGAGAAATACTGCAACAACAAATATGTCTATTCTCTTCTTATGCAGTATGCTGCCGGTTTTGGCAAGAGCAACATTATCGGTTGGACGGCTTTGCAACTGAAAGACTATCGGTATAATGGTAGTTATGCCTACGACAAGATAATGCTCGTGGTTGACCGTCTACAATTGCGTGACCAGTTAGACGAGCGCATGTTCAATATGAACATTGACAAGTCGATGTTTGTGGAAGCTACGGATAAGCAAACTTTTATCGATGCCCTTAGTGACACACGACGTATTATTGTGGTTAACATTCAGAAGTTTCTTGATTTACAGGATGCTCTTGACGAGGGTGGCAAGAAATTGAAGAATATGCGTGTGGCATTCCTCATTGATGAGATTCACCGTTCAAATTCAGGCGAGAACAACAAGGAGATGATCAATCTCTTTGAACGTCTGCAGGACTCCTTCAATAATGGCGAACAGAAAATTTTCAAGAAGAATTTGCTCATTGGTTTCACCGCAACACCAAGCGATGAGACCTTAAGCCGTTTTGGAGAGTTCCGCAGCGCAACCACTGTACCTCTATGGGTTCCATTTGATACCTACTCAATGAAGGAGGCTATTGACGATGGCTACATTCTTGACCCGACAAAGCACATCATACCCTACAATGTTCCTGTGGGGTTTGAGTTGCCAGAAGACTTGGTTATTGATGACGAAGATAATGTTCCGGAAGTAAAGCAGAATAAACAAAAAGTTTATGAGTTTGAGCCCCGAATGCGCAAGATTGCAGAATTTGTGGTTGATCGTTTGGTGTCGCTTGTATATGGTAAGATTCGTGGTGAAGGCAAGGCTATGTTTGCCGTTACGTCAATACCTATCGCTATACGTTATACACGAATCATACGCGAAATATATGCCGAGAAATGCAAAGAAGCACAGTATGCCAAGTATGCCAAAGCCCCTATTGTGGTGGTATATAGCGACAGCCAGAAATACGAATCGTGTGCATCGGTAAACAATGACATTGCAGAAGAAAAAGCTATAGAAAACTTCAAAACTGCAAAGAATGGACTTATCATCGTAGTTGATAAACTGCAGACTGGTTTTGACGAGCCCAAGTTACATACGCTTTTCCTTGACAAGGAGATAAAGGACATCAATGCTATTCAAACAATAAGCCGTGTCAATCGTACTTGCAAGTATAAGAATGAATGCCATGTCATAGACTGTTCTTGGATGAATGTGAACACCAAAAACATTAAGCAGGCATTCAAAAAGTATTGTGATATGGTAATATCTCAGTTTAACCCGGAGGAAGAAGCGAAACTCATTGCAGGCTATTATAAACAGATGGCTGCCAGTGAACCGTACATCCAATGGTTTAATGACTATACTCAACGAAAAGATGATGCCGGCTTTGCATTAGACATGGAGAATGGCATTAGGAATTGGATAAATCTTTGTTTTGCTAAAGAGGAAGCAGCACGCAAACAAAATGAGGAGCATGACCTAAAGCCTGGTGACGAAGGATATGTTCTGCCAGAAAATGCAGCTAAAGTATTGCGATTTACTATAGGTCAATATGCCTCTGCACTTATGTCACTTAATAATGTTTATGACATTGCCGCAAAATATACAGAAGAAAACTTCTTAGATTTTTGGCAAATATTCTGCAAAATATACAGAGACGTTACAAAAAAGTCGGACGAAGAAGGCTTCAGCTTCACTGTAATTGACAGCGATGAGATACCAGGCATTACAGATGTGGATGATGGTGATGAAGACGAACCCAAGGGAGGTGGACGTAAAAAGCCTAAAGGGCCGACTGAGAAAAAGCCCAAACAGGTTTCTCTTGAAAAGATACTCGAATTGCTGAGTCGTCTCAACGAGCAGGAACTCATCAACGCACGTGAGGCCCAAAGGTGGCTCACAGAGATTGGAGTAATGTTTGATAATCTCAAGCAGAAAGAAAAACTGTGTGTGATTCTTCGTGATGACAAGACTTCAGAAGAGGATAAGTTAAAGGAATACAAGACCAATCAGACCATATACAAGGTGGTTGAGTTGAAGAAACGTCCTGATCTCGCAAAGGTTGATGTATTCAAAAAAATACTTGACGACAATGTTGAGCAGTTCTTCTCGTTATTCATGAAGCAGCTTAAACAAGTGGAGGACGGAGAAGCAGACTTCGATTATGACACGACAGATAGCGAGGCTGCTTCTTCAGAAGATCTTACTATGGAAGAGTTGATTGAGATGGCTCGCAAGAAGCTCCATCCTGAGTATAATGAGGAAGCCCTCAAAACATGTATGTGCAAGATATATGCACCTCGTTTTGAAAAAATTGCTGGCATGATACGTCCTATGAATGAGGTTGTTGAGAATTTGTTTAAGGTCCTCAATACGTCTTCTATTGACAGTTTGGATGGTATTGATTCTTTAGTAAAAGAATCCTTAAATATGCTATGTGTCGCTGAACACATAACCTTCAATGAAAGGCGGATGCACTTTACCCAATTGTTGATTAGATATGAAGCATTCTTGAAGAAGCTTTATTTTCTTATCAATCATAAGGAATTAGTGAATAAGGATCCAGATAAAAGCGCAACTCTATCATCCGCTATATTTGGATTAGACTCCTTGCGTAATTTAAAATATACGACAAACGAAGGGTTAAAGGAATTCAGCAGTCGCTTGGATGTCGTCAGACAATTGCGCAATGCAGAGGCGCATGGAGGCTTAACTGTAACAGAAGAGGAAGTTGATGTCGCAATTAAAATATTGATAGACATGTATTTATTTGCAATAGGTTCGTGCATAACAGAGCTTGAAAGCAATGCAAAACCAATAAACATTCATAGTTGCAAACGATATGTCTTGAATAATGGAAGTGCAACAGAGTATGACGAAGTTTATGGCGATGATGTTATGATGGCAGCAGAACGCCTATCTGTCAAAGACATGGATGAGCCTACCCGTTTGGAAATACTCAAAAAGAGCATCATCAAGTTGATAAACTATAGCTACAGCAGAAGGACTGCTATCTTTAGTAAACTCCGTCATTGGGAATCCGTTTATCGCATAGCAGTAGATTATGGCTTTGCCATTGATGGCGACTACGATTACTTCAAAAAGAAAATCGATGATATGGAATTGCGCAACCTTCCTTATGCGCTCTCTTCAAATTTCCTTTCCAACAATAATGTAGGTATATATGCCAAAGATATTTCAGAGTGGACTGGCGAAGGTTTAGAAGGAAGAAAGCTTGCAGAATATGAAGACATCAAGAAATGTGCAGATGCTTTTGAAGTGATAGTTAAAAATATGATAAACGCATATAAGCAGAAATAGTCATTCATTAAAACGAATCAATTATGGCAATCAATATAATTAGAGATTGGTACTCAATCATTATAAACGTTTCACAAGCTGATAGTAAGCTTGAAGGAGGACTTATCTACCTTCTGTCAGAGCTATATCCCCGAGACGAGAAGAAGCAAGAGAGTAAGGAGTCCAAGAAAAAAGGATTCTTTGCTAAGATTAAGTCTTTATTTTCCGATGATTCACTAGATAAAAAAGAAGATGCTGTACTAGAAAAGAACAAAGTAACATTGCATGATTTTGACAATCTCCTATTTGGAAGGGGTGGTAATTGTGTAGGTATGTGTGGATGTGATGGGAATTTATATTACATATCATACAGTTCTGAAGCTAAAATTCTAGAGATAGCCAAATTTCTTGAATCGGAAGGTCTTTCTTCTAATCTCAATGGCGATGATTGTGATTTTTTTATTTATAGTGACGATTGCAATTTGCTGCATCCCTGTCTGTGGTTGACTTTATTGATGAAAGAGAATCCAGCTTCAAAAGAGTGCATTAGCTCATGCAGTGCGCATTTATCAATTAATCCATTCCAAATGCCATACACCTTAATTGGAGAATACCAAGGAGGAAATTCGTTCCATAGCAAATTGGTTTGGGAACAGTTCCAGAAATATGTCAGAGACAACAACGCCGAAGGTATGAGAGATTTGATGGATATACAGATAAGACATTTGAACGCCCGAATCAAAGATAAGAGTACACCTTCATTGGATGAGTTTGTTCGAGCTTATGCATATTCCAGCATGAGAACTATACCTATTATATATAGATATATTATTGACGGTTCGAAGGATGATGGAAAATCCTTGAAAACAATTACGACATACTTTAATGAATCCAAAGAACAGGATTTGGATGTTTTAAATGCACCAACTCAAGATAACACATCCTCTTCTGCCCTGAAAGAAAAAGAATACAAACATATTAACGAGGATAAGATTCCCAACAATATATTGGGCAAATACTATAATCTTGAACAGATTAAATCAAAGCAAATAGGTAATAGCTTATTGATTCAGCCAATAGATTGGGGCCTTGTGACCAGCGAATTAAAGGAGATAGAACTTATTACTACACTTTATAAGGAATCTCCCAATATCAAGAAGTTCTTGCCCGGATTAGATTGGTCAGCAGAAGACAAAACCCGTAATTTCTTTAAGGTTTATTGTCAACTTACGGAATTGGGCTATCATTTTGGCTACACAATTAGAATAGGTGCTCTTGTCGCTGGAATCATATTTATCAATACGCCTGATTATAGTCTGAAGACAAATGGTGTTAAAGAATGGACAATAGATTTCACTGTATTTAATTTGTTTGAGGGACAGCATATCATTCGAGCCACTTTACCTCACATTATGGCATTCCTCAAGTATGAGTTAAATGTACAACGTTTGTACGCTATCGTTGACAAAAACAATGTAAGATGTATATCTCTCATCAGCAAGCTGTTCTTTGAGGATACGAAACAAATAGCACAGAGCCCAAATGGCAGTTCTAGTGCAAGCTTATATGAATGCAATTTATGTACATTGAATTTCAAATAATGACGTTCTTATGATTTTGAGAAAACTTTTTTTATCTGTGCATATAGATTGCACAGATAAATTCTACCTTTGCATCGTCAAACACAAGACAATGAATATGAATGTTAAACTTTAAACTTTGTGTACATGACGCAATTTGCAAACATTTCGACTGAGGTTAGAAACATCGTGGGCAACTTCTTCAAAGCAGTTCACATGAAGAGTCCGTTTAGTGAAGCCAATAAACAACTGATGGTTTCACTATATAAGCTCATGCCTTCTGCTGAAGACGAGGTTTTGTCTATTCTCAACGATTACATTGTTCCGCTAAATGACTATATGTCAAAGGAAGAGATTGCCGTTCTGATGGCAGAATACAAATCTGTCATCAGTATTTGTTTCAACTATAGTGATCCGACTAGCTCTAATATGATACACGTTCTGCCTGGCAGTACTCATATACCCAATTCTCTTGTGGAGCTTTGTATGGAAATTGCAAAGCCCTCATTAGGCAGCACAGTATATTTGCCATTTTTGGGAGAAGGTTCTTTTCTCTTTGGAAGCGAAGGCTGTGATGTAGAAGGATTTGAAATTAATGATTGCGCTTGGGCATTATCAAAGATAGTGTCCAATGCAGTCAATCCTACTGCACATATACAAAAGAGTCTCCCTTTGTCTGACAAAAATGCAGAAGACGACAAGAAGTACAACTTCATTTTTTGTTTTCCGCCAATATTGACAGGGCGTGAATCAAGGAGTGTAGTTGACATCATCTATAATTTGGTAACAAGACATCTTGAAGAGAATGGCGAATTCTTTGCCATTTTGCCAATGTCGTTCTGTAATGCCACTTCAGGTTGGTTTGATGTTAGAAAGCTACTTTGGGATAAGCCTAATCAGTTAAGCACCTTGGTTATCTCTCTTCCTGCCATGTTGCAACCAGTAAGCAGCGTTGAACTATGTTTGGTTCATTTTCGCAACGATGGTATGGGGAAAGTGATACTTGCAGATGCATCGTCAGAGATTTTCTTTTCTCGTCGTGAGCTTGCTGGACTAAAAGAGTATATCCTCAAGGTCCAGGCTGTCTTGGAGACAATCAAACAACAAGACGAACGATTTGTTTGGTCAGGGACAGCTAACCAACTGACAGGAGATGTTAATCTTCAGCCATCTCGATACCTTCTTAACCAGTACTTACCTAAAGTAAGTAATGGAGAATTGTTGGTGTCTCTGTCTAAGCTAATTGAGTTTATTCCTTTATCTGTTAGAGGACGGAACAATGCAGACTCTACTACAGATTCTATCAGCCAGCAGCACCAACCATTAGAGAAAGGGCTATTCCCTTTGCTAGGCATGAAGGAATTATCGTCCAACTACCTTACTTGTGACATCGACCGCAAAGATATTCCCACTTCCGACAAGATACAGTATCGCATGCTGGTTGAGGATTGCTTGATTGCCGGTTTTGTCGGCAATAAGTTTAAGGTTGCCAGACTTCATGGTGTATCGAAGGATTGTCCGGTATATTTACGACCAGAACTATTTCCTCTTAGAATCAAATATAATATAGTTACAGAGGACTATCTCCTTCGTGCTATAATGTCAGAAGAGACAGAGACACAGGCAAAAGTACTTGCAAGTGGAGTCGTAATTTCTCGTCTTGCAAAGAAAGACTTTTTGTCTATTCAAATCGTCGTCCCAACTCCAGAACGCCAGATTGAACTCTGTAAGGAAGACACAAGAAAGAGTCTCACCGAGTCAGACCGCAAAATCATCGAATCTCATGAGGAGTTCAGAAAAGACATGCACATGAAAAAGCATGCTATTGGTCAAACAATCTTCAATCTAAACAACTGGTGGAAAGTTCTCCAGAAAGCTCGTAAAGAAGGAAACGGTGTAGTTTGTGATACCTCAATGGTCGGGAGAAATCATCCTATACCTGTATCTGATGTGTACATGCATTTGCAGGAGGTCATTACAAAGCTGCAAGTTCAAATCAATAAATTAGATAGAGGAAATGGTCTGGAGATCAAGAATATCGCCTTGACTGAATTTATTGAGGAATACATTTCTAACCCTCAGAACCAAAGTCCATTGTTTACATACATCTACGATGGCAATGAACATAGGTCAGGCAACACAATACCTGAAGTAATGTTTGACGAAGTAACAGAGACCCAATATACCACAGGAGAAATCGCGATAAACGAAGGAGATCCTCTCGAATACGTAGATTTCGCTCCTGATGCTCTTAAGATTATCTTTGATAACATTATCAGTAATGCAGCAAGCCATGGGTTTGATGAAGCTGATAATGTGGCACACTATATCAAGATAGAGATAGTATCGGAAGGAACAGATTATATCTTGACCATTTCAAACAATGGTAAGCCGCTCGACTCTAGGATGCTTGCGCAGGATGTATTTGTCTATAACAAATCATCGAAGAATGGTAAGAATCACTTTGGTATAGGTGGTTACGAAGTCGGCAAACTTATGCGAGAGTTCGGGGGGGAAGCACAGTTCATTTCTAATCCAGCATCGGATTTCCCTGTTGCTTACAAACTCATTTTTCATAAGACAAACATCATTAAAAGCTTTTAGTTATGATGACAGAAGTTACATATAAGGTTCTTTGGGTTGACGATGACGAAACGATTGTCGCCAGTACTTTACAGGATGCCGAGGACTACAACCTCGAGCTTGTACATTTTACCAATTGGCAGGATGCAGAAGTTGCTTTACGTAAGCATTTTCAAGAGTATTCTGCGGTAATTCTTGATGCCAACTGTAAAATACATCGGGATAGCATTGAAGAAGAGGAATTCATTACTGCTATCCTCCCTTCACTATTGTCAATTTTTAGCGAGAAGAGACAATTGTTGCCATGGTACCTGCTTTCAGCTGGTACCATGTCTAACTTCGAATCAATTGTCAAAGGCGCAAGATATCAACATTCGTCACACGAGTCAGAATGGGGTAATATGCTTTATCTTAAAGACGCAGTCGATGGAAGTGATAATTCCTCTGCTAGACTCTTTGAAAACATACAACGAGTAGCAAAGGATATGGCAACAAACATTGTCCTCTATCGGCATCGTGATGTTTTTGCTTATTTGGGAGAAAATCATATCATTGACTATCAGGCTAGGGTGTTAATGAGAAGAATGTTGAGCGCATTATACTATCCAGAGAAAAACATCAAATATGAGTATGCTGGCAATCCTATTCGTAAAGTAGTAGAATACGTATTTCGGGCAGCAAGAAAGTATGGCTTACTTGCAGAGGAATGTTTCGATAAAAAAGATCACATAGTGTTACTTGATGCTAGCCGTTATATGGCAGGCTTGAATATAAACTACTATGAAGGACGTGAAGTCAAAGGACAGATAAGATGGGGCAATCCCGGCTCTGCAAAAGATGGGGCTGGAGGAGATTCTATTTTTCCATCCGATATAGCCATGATAGTAAAGAACGCACTGAACTATTCAAGTGCGGACTCCCATACAGAGGAAGAAACTCCATATTTCATTGAGGAAGAAAACAAGGAATTGTTCTTCTCATACGTCTTGCAGATATGTCATTTAATCAAGTGGTTTGGCAAATATGTCGAGGAGCATCCAGACATAGAGAAGAACAAGGAGATGAAAAGGGTCATTACTGCCAATAACAATAACGCTAAGTCGAACGAGGTTGGGACGGTAAGACTTGCAAAAGAGGACATAATAGGCAAAACTTACCTTGTACAGTCGAAGAATGGAATTGCAGTATGTGGCGCATCCAAGTTATCTGATGACCTGCAAAATAGAACCGGTACAGTTACTATAAAGGGAGTCGTTAATAATAATGGCTCAGATAAAGAAGAGTTTCCCTATATCGTTACAAGAATCAAATGATTAGAATAAGACTAAGGGATATTCTTTTAAATCAACACGTTACACCGAACAGAAGTTTTCCATAATAATAAAAAACATACATAATGAGCGTAGATTTATCGTTGATAATACCCAATAAGTGTCGTTCTCTTCGAGATAAGGACGATGCAAGGATATGTTTTAACGACACAATAGAACAAGTCGTCAAGTACTTTCATGGACGCAAACAGTTCGTAACTGAAATAACCATGAGAGAGCAAGACGATGATTGTGATGATATAGAGTATAGTTTTGAGATACCTTTGCTTAATATCACAGCATACATGCATTCTGGATATTGGGACATCTGGCCCGTTGCTAGATATAACCAATATTTCTATCCTTTTGGAACAGATTTGATAGGGAATCCAATATTATGGCCAAGAAATGTATGCTTCAACACAATATTAGCATTCGGATGTACTGAGGGATGGATATGTGATGAGTATCATAGCTGGAATAGTATGCTTGAAGAAGACTCTACATTTGAGGATTGGAAGGCTTATGGTAGTAACGACGAAGATAGCATCATTCATGAATTTGACTTCAATGTATTCGCAAACGTCAATCCACAGGATGATGAATGGCCAGATTATGAGGTAAAGTATCACGATGCTTTTAAAGAATGCCATGCTCTATTAAAGGCTATCCGTGAGAAATTCTCTGATTATGATATTCTCACTATAGAGAATCCTCTCCCATGTCATGCCTTAGCCGTTAAAGATGGAAGCATGTATATACTCAACTATATCACAGGGGAATGTCTTATAGGCGACCCCATCAGTGACTGCAGGACAGACTTTAATGGTGCTGGTATCCAAGTGTTCCGAGGTGAAGAAAGTGCTTTCTTCAGTAGAGAAGGCAAGCAACTTACTAAGTTTCGTGTAGGAGATTTTATATGGGAATGGGACAGCCGTCCATGTAACATTTGTGGACAAATCATTATAGACAAAGCAACTGGAAACAAATTCTTAACAGACGGGACACCATTCCCTAGTGAGAAATAAATACAACAATGACAGTTTTATTGTAAAATACTAAATTACGAATCAAATGGTAGAATTTATACAGAATTGGGGAGCAATGATTCTCTCATTAATCAGTATAATAGGTTGTCTCGTGACATACATTAAACACGACAGAGAACTTAAAAATCAAGAAAAGCGTCTAAATTCATTGCAGATTATGCAGTTAGAGAATCAAGGTGCAAAAGAGAAAATGGCAGTAATTAAATGTGAGGCCATTCATTTTGAGAAAGGACGAGAAGAAATCAGATTTTCCAATATAGGAAGTTCTGATTCAAGAAATGTCAGAGTGAAAATTCTAAATCCAGAAACAAATTTAAACGGAGTAATATTTCATACTAAATCATGGGGACCTTATGAACTAATTAATTCGCATGGAACATGCAAAGAGACTGTTCTTTTATGTGAAGGTCATACTGACTTTCTTAAAGTCGAGGTAATGTGGGATGATGACTATCAAAACAATCGTACCTCAATATTGAATATTCAATTATAAGCGCATGAAGAAAATAGACACATTACTTCCAAAGAAGTTGCAAGAAGGCGATGCTTCATACAAAACTGTAGAAGATTTAAATGATGCTCTATGCGTAGCTGAGGAAGAAAACATCAAGAACATTGCTCTTACTGGTCCTTTTGGTTCTGGTAAGAGTTCTGTTTTATTCACCCTGATGGAAGATTTCAATACAGAAGGACGTGAGTATCTTCCAATCTCATTAGCTACTCTACAATCGAATAATGAATATGGTATTGAAGACAAAACTAAAGCTACTTCAGAAGAAGAGGGAAAAAGAATCGAGAATCTTAACCGAAAGATTGAGTATAGCATTTTGCAACAGTTAATCTATAGGGAGAAAGACGAGACTGTCCCAAACTCACGATTCAGAAGAATTATACATATACCACATAAGCGTTTATGTGAATATGCAGGAGGGATGGTTCTAACAATTATATCCATATTCGTTTTGTTCGAACCTCAATGGTTAAGAGTGGATAGTTTCTATCAGCTATTCAATTTGGGTAGTAAACTAAATACTGCTTTTGATCTTCTTTCAGCTATTTGGTTGCTGTATGTCTTATTTATTATGTTCAAATATATTTTCAATACATATAGCAATTCCAAACTAAACAAGCTTAACTTAAAAGATGGAGAAATTGAATTGGTTGATGATAACTCAATCTTCAATAAACATCTTGATGAGATTCTCTACTTCTTTCAAGTGACAAAATATAATGTTGTCATCATAGAGGACTTGGATAGATTTGGTACACCAAACATATTTTTGAAATTAAGAGAACTAAATCAGCTGCTAAATGAATCTAAGATTGTTGGTCGGCACGTCACATTTGTATATGCAATAAAAGATGATGTTTTTAAGGATGAAGAGCGTACTAAGTTCTTTGATTACATCACAACCGTCATCCCTGTCATAAATCCTTCGAACTCAAAGGATAAATTAAAAGAATTACTCAAAAAGAAAGGTTTTGAGGAGAGCGAGATACTTGATGAGGATTTGGCTGAGATGGCTTTCTTTATCCAAGACATGCGCATACTCACCAACATTGTAAATGAGTATAAACAGTACAGAGATAAGCTATGTACTGATAAAGCTCAAAATTTAAATCTTACAAAGTTATTAGCAATGATAGTATACAAGAACTACTACCCACAAGACTTTGCACAACTGCACTGCAGAGATGGAAAAGTATATTCTTGTATCAGCAAAAAACGTTTATTTATTGAAGAGGCAATAAAGCAATAGTTCGTTAAAATTTGAGATAACGGCTAAGCGGCTTTACGCTGCCA
>ERZ1026874.766-NODE-766-length-18873-cov-17.720480_pt1 | contig 18873 bp, 10 predicted proteins | sample MGYA00380167_ERZ1026874 | MGnify/ENA primary metagenome ERZ1026874 (study PRJEB33269, sample SAMEA4719803) | human gut metagenome | biome: human-associated habitat; feature: organic feature; material: feces | place: Cameroon | collected 2013-10 ...
ACTGCGCTTTTGCTAAAGGCACATCATACTCATCAATTAAAACATAAACCTGTTTGTTAAAGTGCTTGTAGAGCATTAAACTTAGGGAGCTAATTGCTGATGTTACATAGGATATAGCTTGTTTATCTGCCTTTTTTAGGTATATCTCATCTATTAGTAAATTAAACTTAGCTTTATCACTTTCATCTAAATAAGAGCTGTCTTTTAAGAAACTAAATTCCTTTGCCTTATTAGAAACAACTTCAGCTAATTTTAAATAGGCACTTTCAAAGTCATCTCCACAAACATCCTTTAAGGTAATTGAGATAACGGGACACTGCCCCATGTACTTGTCACAGAAATCTTGATCCTCTAAGATTTTTGTTCCTTTAAAGTAGTTTAGGTGCTTAGTAATATTTCCTGGCTCTTTACCACTAATCTGTAAGAAAGATTCAAACATATTCATGAGCAAAGTTTTGCCAAAACGTCTTGGTCTTGTAAAGAGCAGTACGTTTGAGCCTTTAACTTTAGACTTATCATCTGCTGTAGTGATATCTGCAAACACTTCTTTTAAGTAAGGTGTCTTATCAACATAGTAGCAACTACTTGTGATTAGCTCTGCGAAGTTATCTACACTTGTTGGTAATGGTAAGAATTGTTTGTTGCTCATGATGAGGATCCTGATTTATAAAAGGTCTTTTTCTTATATAAAGTATAACGTATTAGTTTTTCTAAATAAGGTATTAAGTGACAAAAATTGCCATAAATATAAAAAAAGCGCTAAGTTTTTTAAGGCTTAGCGCTTGTCTTTTTTAGAGATTATCTTTTCTTTTTAAATCGTCTTAATTAGATTGTCTTTGAAGCAATCTTTAAAGCTGTCTGTGGCTTTGAATCAGGTCTGAACAGCATGTATAAGAATGCAGCTAGAACGATGAAAGCAGCAACAGTAAATACGCTGAATGGAACTAAACCAGTAATCAAACCACCGATCTGGAAGATTACTAATGCTAAGCAGTATGCCCAAACAGTCATATAAGTGATTGCAAAGATCCACCACTTGGTTGAACCTAACTGTCTCTTCATAGCACCTAATGCAGCAGCACATGGAGTTGACCACAGGTTGAAGCTTAAGAAACTTAAACCAACTAAGCTCATTAACATTGGGCTTGGAGTTAATCCTGAAACCTGTGAGAAGTAGTTAGTTAAAGCAGCAGTTAAATCTGACTCACCACCTTCGAACTCACCATCTAAGCCAAGAACAACAGCTAAGGTACCTACAACATTCTCTTTAGCTAGTAAGCCGTTGAATACAGCAACTGTAGCCTGCCATGAACCGAAACCTACTGGTACAAATAAGAAGCAGATTGCTCCACCGATAGCAGCTAAGATTGAGTCGTCTACGTTCTCAACCATACCAAAGCCGTCAGTGAAACCGAAGTTTGCTAAGAACCATACAACTACTACAACGGTGAAGATGATTGTACCAGCCTTTACTACGAATGCTCTGCAACGCTCGTAAACGGCCTTTAAGATATTACCGATGGTTGGCATGTGGTAATCAGGAATTTCCATAACGAATGGAGAAACCTCTTCTTTGAATGCACTGTTCTTCTTTAAGATGATACCAGTGCAAACAATTGAGAAGATTGAGATTGCATATACGAATGGAGCAAACCACCAGGCACCATCAAAGCATGAAGCAAAGATCATAGTCATGATAGGTAACTTTGCTGAACATGGGATAAAGGTAGTAGTGATCAGACCAATACGTCTTTCATTGATGTTATCAATGGTCTTGTTAGCCATCAAAGCTGGAACACCGCAACCTGTTGCGATAACCATTGGAATGAAGTTACGACCTGATAGACCGAAGTGACGGAAGATTCTGTCTAAAACGAATGCTACACGGGTCATGTAACCTGACTGCTCTAGGAATGACAAGAACAGGAATAAGAATGCAATCTGTGGTAAGAAGCCTAAAACAGCACCAACACCACCTACAACACCGTCAACAGCTAATGACTGTAACCACTCAGGAGCACCTGCGCTCTCGCATAATGCAGTAACAGCATCGGTTACGTAACCGCCGAACAGGTTATCGTTAACCCAGTCAGTGATAGTTGCAAACTCTGTTTCACCATCATCGTTAGTAAATGGAATTAACTCTAGATATGAGGTGAAGTACATAGCACCGAAGTAAACTAAACTTACAACGATTAAGAAGATAGGTAGAGCTAAGATCTTGTTTAGAACTAACTTATCAATTGCAGCGGTAATTGCTGAAGCTGATTTAACTTCTTTCTTGCAGCTGTTTAAGATCTCTTCGATTACCTGGTAACGGCGCTTAGGGAAGTAAGCCTGAGCATCTGTATTGTAAGCCTGCTCAATTTCAGCAGAACCACGAGCCACCTCAGATAAAACGTCCTGCTTATCTTTGTAATCTTCTAAATAAATCTCGTCGCTCTGTAATAAAGCAGTAGCAATAAAGGTACGTGCACCTTCATTTAAAGATGAATCTAACTTTGAAGCTACATTGTTAACTGCAACATTTGAAACATCTTCAAAGAAAGACTTAACTTTAGGAGCTTCTGCGCTCTCTAGAGCCTGAATTAACTTATCAATACCCTGTTTGTTTGATGCTGAAATATCAACAACTTTTACGCCTAACTTTTCAGACAGCTTCTCAACATCGATGGTGATACCGGTTTTCTTTACGATATCCATCATGTTTAAAGCTACGATCATAGGCTTGTTGAATGCTGCAACTTCTAAAGTTAATGACAGTGATCTGTCTAAGTGTGAAGCATCAACGATGTTTAGAATTACATCATAGTCATCTGATAATAAGAAATTACGTGAAACGATTTCTTCAGGTGAATATGGTGATAATGAGTAAAGACCTGGAAGATCAACGATATCCCAGTCTTTTGATGAAACTTTACCGATAACTTTATCAACAGTTACGCCAGGCCAGTTACCTACGTACTGATTTGAACCTGTTAGAACGTTAAATAAGGTTGTCTTACCGCAGTTCTGATTACCAATTAAGGCAAATGTTTTCTTAGACATTACATAACCTCCACTAATGCGGCATCGCTCTTGCGTAAGGTAAGAGAATAACCTCTTACGTTAAGCTCAATTGGATCACCTAAAGGAGCGCTTCTAACAAAAGTTACCTTGGTATTTGGGGTGATACCCATATCAAGCAGTCTTCTTCGTAAAGATGAGCCTTCACCGTGAACTTTTACAACTTCAACAGTCTGACCCACTTTGATGTTATCTAGTGTGGACATATTCTTCACTATTATGTAGTTAAAGGTTAATAAATTTTTCTCGCTAACCGTAATACTTGGCTAACATCTATTAGCTTTAAGTAATCGGAATTATCAATGATTAAAATTGGTTACTGTTGATTTATTCATATTGCTTACAACTAAACCAAGTTATCATTATTTAACGTTCGTAACTATATGCTAACTATCATTAAAATTCAACAGGAATTTTGTAAAAAACAAAATTTGTTCTGCATCACATTTTTTTGGTGCATGTGTGAATAAAAATTTCGATCACTTATAATGGACGAAATTTTCGAAACGTTATTTTGCAACTATTATTTGAGTAACTATTTATACAGTTTTCTATACAGTCTTCTAAACTACTTTGTTTTCAATCTGTTAATTGAAGCTGTTTAAACCGCTACTACAAATAACAGCTGCAGATAACCTTACTTATATATAACAACATATATACTGGAGCTCATTATGATCCACGCTGTTGATCCACATGGAAGTTTCTTTAAATTCTTCAACAGGATCCCTTTCATTATGCAGATTGTTCTAGGTATGATTTTAGGTATCATCCTGGCTTACTTAATTCCACAGGGACAAAGCTTTATCACCATGTTAGGTGATCTCTTTGTATCAGGCTTAAAGGCAATTGCACCTTTACTGGTTTTTGTGCTGGTTTCTGCATCTATTGCCCGTCACAAGCAAGGCGCTGATGCTAAATTAAAGCCAATCTTAGTGCTTTATGTTTTAGCAATGGCACTCTCTGCTGCTACTGCTTTAATCATGACAAAAATTTTCCCTAGCACCTTCTCTGTATTAGCATCTCAAGCTGTAGCTGATGCTCCTCAAGATGTATCAACTGTGTTAGTAGGATGCATTAAGAAAGCTGTAGATAATCCTGTTAATGCTTTAATCTCAGGTAACTATCTGGCAATCTTATTATGGGGTATCCTATTTGGTATTCTTTTCCGTAAAGCAAATGATGCAACTAAAGCTGTTCTTTCAGACTTTGCTTCAATTGTAAGTGGTGTTGTAAGAATCGTAATCAGATTCGCTCCATTAGGTGTTTTAGGCTTAGTTTACTCATCATGCACCCAAGAAGGTGGTTTTTCAAACTTATTAAGCTATGTTCATGTAGTTGGTGTGTTAGTTGCAACCATGCTTATCATTGCTCTTGTAATCAACCCATTATTAGTATTCTTAACCACCTTTAAGAATCCTTACCCTCTTGTTATCACCTCAATCTTACATTCAGGTATTACAGCATTCTTCACAAGATCATCTGCAGCTAACATTCCTGTAAACATCGCTTTATGTGAAAGATTAGGTGTACCACGTGAGTCATACTCAATTTCAATTCCATTAGGCTGCACCATCAATATGTCTGGTGCTGCAGTTACCATCGTTGTTATGACAATGGCTGCTGTTAATACCTTAGGTATTGAAGTTAACTTTGGTACTTCATTCTTAATGTGTGTTGCTGCTGTTGTTTGTGCTTGTGGTACTTCAGGTATCGCAGGTGGCTCTTTGATGCTAATTCCATTAGCTTGCTCAATCTTTGGTATTTCAAATGATATTGCAATGCAGGTTGTAGGTATTGGATTTATTATAGGCGTAATTCAGGATTCAACTGAGACAGCTCTAAACAGCTCATCAGATGTTGTATTCACAGCTGCTGCCAATAAGATCACAGCAGTGCCTAAAGACTAGATAAAAGGAATTATTCTTTACATAAAAAAGTCCGCTGTGCGGACTTTTTTGTTAAAGAACAGTATCTAAAAAATAATCAGTCATCCTTTTCGCTCAGATCATTAAGAGCCACTAAAAATTCCTGATTTCCTTTCTTTTCAATGAAGTTTCTTACCTCTTCATGCATATGTACTATCTTTTCATAATATCTCTGCTGATAGCCTCTTGCATTAGACAGTTTACTAATACAACTATCGATTGCTTCATATATTTTATTAAGATACTCAAGATTCATGGGATTAGAATCATTTGGAGTCAGAAAATCAGGATCTTTTGCTCTGTATTTTAAAGACACCAGAAGAAGTAACGTTGCTGTATAGAACTTTGATTTAAAATTATTCTGCACAAGCTGTTCTTCAAGCATGTCATAACTCATCTGAACCATGTTGTCAGCAGTAGTCCTGTCCAGAATATTTTTTGCTTCCGGAATATAGTTTAAAAGCCATACTAATCCCTGTGCATAATATATTTTCTTTCGCCATCCACGCTGAAGGTTATTTATATACCAGTAAATCAGTCTGATTGCATCTTCACTGTCATAAAGAACTTTGCATGAAGTTCCAAAGAATATTTGTGGACTTATAAAACGGCTCTGACATGCCAAATGCTGCAAGCAAACCTTCTTTAAAGTGACAGGTGCAAACCTGTAGAATACTTTTAATTTTGTTAAAGCTTTTAATGTTGCCTGAATTGCACTGTATCCCTGTTCGCTTTTATGCGTCAGCTCATATGCATGGCTGCACACGATTTTCAGGATCCTGTTGAGATATAAATTATTTATCTCACTTCTAGTATTAAACTCCAGATCATAAGTTTTATACGAACGGTTGTCGTTATGTCTTGAATAAGGCAGTCTCCTTAAAAGCTCCTTAATATTCTCATCATCAAGTCTGAAGAAAGGCTCTGTCCTGATGTAGTTTTCAAGGTACTGACAAATTTCAATCAGATTCTGGTTCTTTTCATCAGCAGGGAAAACAGGACCAAAGGTTAATATTGAAGGATAAGGCAATCCTGTCTTTAAATTATCAAGACTCTTTTTCTTCATCTTCGAATAATCAAAGATAAAGCCATTGTCAGAGTAGAAATTAAGTTCATCCTTTATTTTTATTCTGGCAAGACCAAAGGCAGCTTTCATTGAGACGGTGATGTATAAACGCAGATCTTCAGGAGCCACTTTCTCAAAAATACGCTTTTCAAAGCGTATACCGTCATCGCCTTCACCCGTACTTTCCACTCGAAGATAAATAGGAAGTGAATTATGACCTTTCTGAATGCCAAGCTCTTTAAAAGGCTCCAGAGAGTTGTACTCTTTTCCGCCCTCTACATACTGCCCTTCTTTTACCAGACTCATCCAGCTCCAGTCTTCAGTCTCTTCAGAATAATAGGCAATTTCAAGCTTTGGAAGACAATCAAGGTAAGTAGGTCTGTCGTTTTTTAAATTCTCATAATACAGTCTTGAACCTTCTACAATCAGATCGGTATCAGAGGTCCATACCTGTATGTTTTGTGAGGACAGTTTTTTCTGAAGCTGTGCGGATATTGCCTCTGTTGCAATGTCTCCACTCAAGAGGATGGCATCATACTTTTCTTCACTATTTCCCAAAACAAAGTCATACAGGGATAATGATTCACCAGCTCCATGCTCTAGCTGCACCACTCTGTGCAGAAGATCAGACTGAATAAATCTATTTTCCGCATCAGGCTCAAGGACAATACTCTTTACGATAGTTTTGAGATGGGAGTCGCCAGTTTCAAGAGGTAAAGGCTCTTCCTGATAAGTTTTTCCCAAAGCTGATCTTACATAATCCGATCTGGTATTAAAAATCTCCCACAGAGTTTTATCTGAGCACTCTTTCTGCCCTGATAACTTCTGCCTAAGACACTGACATAAATAATCAAAGCCTGAGAATACCCTCTTCTGTATTTTAGGTCTGGTTCTTACAGGTACAAATTCATTTTTTAAACGACGGAGTTCAAAAACCGCACTTTCTAAAGAATCTTCCCCAAGATAGGCAACTTTAATTCTCTGACCTTCCTTAAAAGAAATTCTGCTCTTGTTCTCCTCAATAAATTTCATTAAGGCGGCAACTTCACGCCAGATCAAGGTGACCTCAACGTTTTTAGAGCTAAAAGAACGGATCAGATATTCCTGGGAATATTCCGTAAGCTCATTGGGTATTGGAATGATATAGTGATCTTTCTGATTTTTTTTAGTTTCAATGCCATACTTCTGTTTAAATTCATTAACCAGAGCCTGTACATAGCTCACTAGTAATTCATCTACACTGACATCAATATTTCTTACGGTTTTACTGTCTGAAAAGTTATCTCTGAGCTTTACATTCAGTTTTGTTCTTGAGAAATCCTTAGAAGATATAAACTTATTCCAGAGCATGCAGACAGGAAATCTGTCAACAGCATCAAAATCGTCAACTCTCGATTCAAACGGAAAACTAAAGCCCTGGGAGATACGGTTTCTGTTGGCATCAGATCCTGCAATAAAATCGTGATATCCCCTGACCAGGACCACATTCATTCTGTCGCCGTTAACATACTGCCTGTCAGAATCAGCCTCATGGACCTTATCATTCATGCCATAGGCTTCAATTACGTATGCACTCATAGAATATTTCCAATATAATCTGCCAAAAAGTCTACTATTCCAATTGCATTCAGCCCCCAGTCATTAGGATTTGTCGAAATGCAGTACATGCCAATTCCGTTTTCAGTTTTTTTAAACTCGATTCCATTTTTGATATTTGCAAAAATTAAAGCACCAATATGATATTTGCCCTTTGTCTTTTCACTGTTGGCCTTACTTATTTCCAAAGTCGCATTTTTAAAGATATCTTCTATTGAATCAGACTGTTTTGACTGAACGACATTGACTGAATAGACAGGTATGATGAAGTTGTTACTGTTTTTATTGTCTCCATCCATTGAAATGATCTTGATAAAACGCTGTGTACCAAGATACTTTAATACAGCGTTTTTAGGATACTGTGCTTCATGCTTGAAAGCGTGACTCCAGAGCTGAATTTCATAATAGCCATTATCCTTTGTACTCAGAATAAATGGACCTACAGGATAGGAGCTTAATTTTTTGCCAAAGTGCTGCTCTTTATAAATCTCAATATAGGAATCTCCCATACAGTCGAGATTTAAACCTTTTGACTTTAATCTGTCTGACGATACAAGAGAACAGAAGGCTGACTGCAGGAGCAATCCTGTCAGATCACAGAAGGTATTGTCCTGATATTTAAAGGAGAGATCGAGCTGTCTTTCCTGACGGATTAAAGTCAGATAATATTTCCAGATAACCTTATATCTTTTTTCATTCTGTAAAACGTAGTTTGGGCCTGGCAGAGTATTCTGTCTGGTTATTTCATTCCAGACAGGATTTTTTAAAATTATGGCAATCTGCCTTTCAAGCAGGATCACCTTTTTAACACGTTCAGAATTGTAAACTTTAGAGTCGTGAGAGAACTCAGAGAGGTATTTTTCGCATTCTCTTTGAGCTCTATACAGAAAATCCTTGAGAACTCTGTTTTCTAGCAGATCATATTTCTCAACTCTTGCTATACCCATCATCTTAAAGTCGTTGGCAGCAACCTTCTGTTTAAGAGTATCACCTGGCTGTTTGATTAAAAATCTTATACATGACTGATCGAGCTCTTTAACTCTGCTCAAAGGCAGCATCATGCGCTTTCCTGAGAGTATCTTTCGCATACTTCTACATAAAGAAGGGAGCAGTTTTAAGAGTTCATCACTGATACTTGCAATAAAGGAATAGCGTGGTCTTTCCTCTCCGTTGCCAAGCAGCAGCAGTAAGGTTTCAAAAACCTTATCTGATCTGCGTTTTTCTCTTTCGTAATTGGCAAGCTCATCAAAATAGGAAAGATAAAGTTCTAGAAGCTTTTTGTTTACCTCACCTGATGTAAGTGTATTTTCAAGACCTAACTGCAGTTCTGGTAAAGTATCAGATCCTTTTACCTCAAGATATTCACCCTTATGATTTTTAGGCAGAGTATAGGTATAGCTGTATAAAGCATAGTTAAAAGGATCATTCCTTACATTTTTAGCCAGCGGATAAAAGAAGTCCTTTACCTGCTTTTTTATAGCATTGATATAGAACTCCTGATGGATCTCAATTAAAGAACCTCCTGTATATTTGAGTTTTACAGGATCCTTTAATTCCTCAAGAGTATAAGCTTTTGCAAAATCCTCTGACCACTGCCACGGATAGTTGCGGACACGCAGCACTATATTGCTCATAAGTTACAGCCTGACTATCTTGAAATACCCTGCCACATGAACATGCCAGTGTTGAACTCGTCATTCTTGACATTGTCAAAGGCCTCTTTGAGAGCATCATCATTAAGAGTGTCAATTACACGCTCAATAGTGTCAAGACATCTGATACTTGAGTCCAGAGATAAATCTATGCCTCTTACTTTTGGCATGATCTTCTGCTCAATCTGATCTGCTACAGCAAGTTTTATATCAGTATCCACATTTTCTTTTGGATAGTTTGCAACATAGGATTTAATTGCATCATTTACACGGAAACCGAATGGTTTACCGATGCATGACATGGCATCGTTAAGTGAAGAGACACAGTCATTTACAAAGTCAAGATGCTCTCCTAAAGAAGCATCGACATTCTCCTTGGACACTATCCATTTTTTGTACAGGTTATAGCTCATTGCACTGTGAGGCTCGATAGCCACTCCACTGTGTTTTGAGTTTTCCTTGCTCATTGTCTTATTTGAAGGCTTGCCAAAACGCAGCAAATTGGCTCGGTCCAAAACCTTATCCGACAAGGTCTGTGTTGATTCGTCCTCGTTCATGGTACCTACAAACAGCACGTTATCAGGGACCCAGATACTGCCAAAGTTATCATCAATGGTAATTTCAGCCTTCATTCGCTGACTCTTGTCATTGACATTAACCACAGTTCTTCTAAGTTCAAGACGTGACAGGAAGTTTGCAAAATAATACTCGGTTCTTGCAAGATTCATTTCATCAAGAAGTACCAGTACCATACGGTCTTTCAGAATATCAGCTGTTTTTTGAGCTTCAGGAGAACGGATATAAGGCTCTTTTGTAAATTCATTTTTATTGTCAAAAGCCACCAAGGTTTTTGATAGTTCAGTTGCCTGGAATTTTTTTTCTAGATAATTGTAAAATCCTATAAGATCCTGAGGAGAATCCCATCTTGGTTCTACAGGTATCACCACAGTGTAAATACCGAAGAAGGCGCCATACTTTGTAGGCAGCAGAGTTTTACCGGTACCGGAGATACCTGCAAGCACAGTAAGCGGATTAACTGACTGGCTCTTGAGGGCTGTATGAAAAGCTTTGATGACACGATTTGAAAAATGATAGTTTTGTAGCTCCAGGTACTGCTCAAACTTATTGAGTTCCTCAACCTCTTTTTCAGAGAATTGATTATTTCCCTTAGTGCCTTTTGCAAAAATTTTAAGACCATCTGGAGGATCCATCAGATTTCTGTAGCCTTCAATAAAGTCTTCTGAGGTCTTCTGATGCTCCTGCTTTAATTTCTCGATTTTAGATTCAAGCTCAGTTGCATTAGAGCGTAACAGATTGTTCTTTATTTCTGATTTGGCAATATCCGTGCACAGAGAGTTAAATTCTTCCTGTTTTTTCTCGATATCAGTCTTAAGCTTTTCAACCTCACTGCGGCGTTTGCTGTTATTAGCCTCTTCTTTATCAAGTTCGTCTTTTTTCTTTAACATCTCATCATATGAGAACTTGGTCTGGGAATAATCACGATTTAACTTGTCGCTACGCTCCTGAATAGAATCCAGTTCCTTTCTGAATTTTTCAAGTTCCTCTGATGAGTTCTTGAGGTTGGCAATCTTATTTTCCAGATATTTAAGTTCCTGCTCAGCCTTATTCTTCTTATTCTTCTGTGTTTCAAGCACGTTATTTAAGAAGCTGATCTCTGATCTTATCTTGTAATTCTCATTGCGATTGGTTGAAAGTTCACTCTGTACAGCCTCAAGATTGCTTTCAACCTGCTCTAACTGAGCCTGCAGATTGTCTTTGATAAGTCCATCATCAAGATGCTCCTTTGCATCCTTGATTGCCAGCTCATACTCATGTCTTAATCTTTCAATAGCCTCTTCATAAGCTTTAGCCTCGGCTTTGAACTGCTCAGCCTTGGCCTTGTATGAAAAGTACTCTGACTGATTGAGCTCCTCTTTAGGGAAACGTTCTACAAAGTAGCCTGCTGTTTTGGCAAGAGTAACACCAATCAGGACAAGGATCAGTAAAAGGGTTACCACACCGATTGGAACGAGGTAAATGATATTTGCATTGATAAAGTCTGTCATTTTTAATCTTCTCTGTCTTTTAATCTTGGCTGATGTTCAGCATTACTTTTTGCTTTTTTCCTGATTATCTAGTTTTTCTTTTAATTCCTGCTGTTCCTTCAAAACCCTGTTCATAAGTTCCATCATATTGCTCTGAACGGAGGCAACTGAATCTGATAACTGATCCACTTTTCCTGAGGTATCCTGAAGTTTTGCGTTCATATCATTAAGAAGAGCACCTCTGTCGCGTTTGCTCAACTCGTCATTTACACGTTTTTGTGTGGCAAGGATACTCTCAAGAGCCTGATTTAAAGACGCTGATCCACGCTCAAGACTGTCAAAGATATCCTTTCTTGAGGTAAGGGCTTTAATTGAGTCTACAGAGTTTTTTATGGATTCAATACTTGATGCAAGCTCTTTATCAACACTGCTGTATGAGCTGTTCAGTTTCTGAGTAATATCTGAAAGCTCTTTTTCAATTGAAGCGTAAGCTGTCGACTCCTTTGCAATCAGATCTTCAAGTTTCTTTACAGGAGAATCCAAATCTGACAGTTTTGCTATCTCCTCTGTCAGCACATCCTTTCTGGCAGTAAGAGTATCAGTCTCCTGTTTAAGTAAGTCTCTGTCATTTATAAGTTTGTCATTTTGAGCACTCTGCTGTTTTAATTTTGTCTGATTATCGTTATAAGTGGCAACTGCACTGTCATTCTGCTTTTTAACTTCTGCAAGACTGTCGTTTGCTTTAGCTAGTTCGGCATTTGCACTCTTTACGGACGACTTCACTGCAGTAAGTTCCTGCTTTGCCTTTGACAGTTCATTCTGAATGTCGTCCCTTTTTGAAATCAGATCATTGAGCTTTCTGTTTTCTTCAACAAGACTGTCATGTTTTTTGTTTTCTGCACTGAGTTTTTCGCTGACAGTTCTGATCTGGCCACTGATATCATTGAGATCATTCTTAAGAGCTTTCAGTTCACTCTCAGACTTGAGATATTCCTTTTTCATATTCGGAAGATCGCGTTTTATAGTCTCATAATATTCGCGCTCTGCAATCAGCTGACTGAGTTCAACATCAATCTGCTGCTTTTCCTGTTCTACATGAGCCCAGACTCCAATGGAATAAACCATAATGACCACAAGCAAAAAAAGAGCCGTCACCATCAGTGCAACCAGATGCTTGAGGCAGAAATGAGTAATTCCAACAGCATTCTTTTCTTTTTTATCATCCATAGTTAAAGCCTTATTTGTTTTTATAGTAACCCTTTGTATCTGTCAGCAAATTCTTTTGCATAAGCTCTAGCATTGAGCTTAAACAGGCTTTCGTCAAAAAATTCAGGCACAAACTTGCTGTTGCCGTTTTCAAAAGACTCTGCATTTATCAGACGATCCGTGTCTATCTGACTTAAGATCATCACTGTTTTCTCTGCTGCTGTCCCATCTGTCTTAACCATGCTATGACTGTCAGGCTCTGATATGCCATCGATTATCAGATATGAAAGATCAAGATCATCAATACACTTTTTCCTAACTGCAAGTTTCTGCGCTTCAAGGTAAGGGATAAAGCACTCAATTGAGGATGCTGACTCTGATTTTTCGTAAGATTCATCTGAAGAGTACATCTGATTAAAACGCATTGAGACAAGTCCGTCATCATCAACGGATAAACGGTCAATTAAAGAATAGGCAGTGATATCATCAGATTTATCAGATGACATCTTTCCTGTTTCACTGTCTTCATCAGTATCATCATTTTTTCTAACAATAATGGAAACAGATTTTGATTTTACAAAAGTCAGGATCAAATCAGCTATACCGGTATTTTTGTCCACCATCATCAGAGTCTTATCAAAGATACCTGGAATAAACAGGGATTTTGCCATTTCACTTACTGTTGAGAATTCACATACAGGAGAGACAAGTGAAAGCATAGCCTTAAGATCACCTCTCTGTTTAATATCATCATAATCAAAAAAGTCATGCCTGATTTTAAAAAGTAGAGAAGTCTCTGGATCTTCAAGGCGTTTTAGTAAGGGTGCAAACAGTTCATCTGTACTGTTTTTGAGCTCTTTGCAATCTGCCTTACCGGCACTGTGCAGAAGTTTTTCCTCAATGCTTTTGAGCTTTGCCTTTTCGTAAGTAAGTTTCAGATATCTGTCAAACAGCCTTACTGTCTTTATAAAATCCTTTAAAGATTCTACTGAAGCAGGCCTTTTGAGTCTGCAAAGTCTGATTACTTTGTTGCCTATAAAAAGTGAATTTGCAAAGTTGAATTTTGCAACATCAAAGCCTGTTAACTTATTCTCCTGATATCCGATATAATATTTTGACAGGATCTTCTGACAGAGCTCACGAAGCTTTGTATATTCTGATAAGAGAAGCTCTTTATTATCAAGAGCTCTGCCTGACACCTTTTCCTTTAAAAGAGAGTGCAAAAGCTGTAACTCTTCATCGTTTAAAGCCTGATTAAAGGCAATGTCACAGCATTTTCTGAGTGCTCTTAAGCACTTTATAAAATCATCTAAAGGGAAATCGTCATCCTCTTTAAATTTATGAACCTTACTCTTAAGTCTTCTGCAAAGAGAATCACTATCATTATTAAGGTTGTAGTCATCATCCTTTTTAAAGAGTGAGGCTGTTCTATTTAAGTTATCCTCATTATTTCCATAAGAGATGACTGCACCAATGCTGCTTGACAGCATCAGATTTTTTGCTGCATATTTGCATAAGGTGGAATAGTCAAAATTCTCGGTTACGTACATCAGAGAGTTTTCTTTTGACAGTACGTTGCAAAGAACAATCTGCCCTGCTCCCTGCAGTCTGTCACTGTCACAGTCCCTGCCGATTACAAGATCTTCAAAAAGAGTTATATCACTTGTCTCATTGCGTACCTGCCTGCGGCTGAAACAGGATAATGCTGTATTATCAAGTGCCTTTTCATCAAGTCTTAAAACAGTTTCTAACTGAGCCATTTTGTACAGGATAGACGGCTCTCTCTCATCAACAGGGACTATTACAGCTCTGTTAAGGATAAGCTCTTTGTGATTTTTTATTTCCTCGTTAAGGGGTCTGTCTGATAGGACCTGCGGATTTAGAGGATCTGATTCACATTCAAAAAGGTTGGAGATTAATAAAAGAGCATTCTCAAAAGGCATATCTGCCTTTGAAAGTTCAAAATTATCAATGCTGTCAAAGTCACTTACAGGAGAGAGTTTGAGCTTTAACAGTAAGTCATTTGCAACCTGCTCGCCACTGTTTTTTGCTATCGCTTTTATAAAGCAGCTGTTGACAAGATACCTGTCATTTTTTAGTTTTCTAAGATAACAGTCAGCATTGTCAGTATCCACATTGTCAATGGCACTGCAAAAGACAGGTGTAAAGCTGCCGTAACCGTCTGTGTAGACAGGATAACCGAACAAAAGTGCTCTAGTTGCGTTTTTATCAACACAGGATGTGACATTTAACGCCTCAGCAGGAATTTTTGCCTGATAGGCAAAGAAGCTGTTTTTTTGTGTTGAACGAACGAAAAAAGGAGTGAAGTGTCCTTTAAAAAGACTTTCTGAAAACTCTTTTTTATTCAGGGTAAAGTTACTTACTCTGATAAGTAAATCGTGCTTTAAATGAAAAACCAGCTCCTTTAAATATCTGTAGGAATCGTTTTCATTAAATAAGCCTGCATTTAACAGAATTTCTCTAATCTCGTCAGAACAGATACTTTCATTTGTGATTGATAATAAAAAGTCTTTGAATGAATAATGACTGCCATCAGGTCTTGCAACTCTGTATCTTTTACCGTTACTGTCTTTTTTTATAAGCTCTTTATCAGCTATCAGTTCATGCTGTGCAAGAATAGCCTCACCGTAAGACAGATCGGTTTTGGCATAGATCTTCTTTCTGAAGTCTCTAAGAGAGCGGGCTGAAGATATGTTTTTAATTGCAGCTAACGCCTTTTGAGTATTCTTATCCATTTTACTGCTTGTCTACAAAGCCTTTACTGAATCTGCTCTTTGGTTTCTTTTGGACATTGGAGCTTTCATAGTCTGCATATGCTTTTTCCTCGTTTTCTAGCAGCAGTTTACTTCTGTTCTGAAGTGCTTTTGATCTTTTTGAGATTATAAAAAGCAGTAGCAGTACTAAAGCTACAAGTGTAACCACACTTAATGAAGAATATAAAAAGATCTGAGCAGGAGTGCTCTTTGTCTTACTCTCAAGATTTCGCCTGTTCATTGATTTATTCTCATTTTTGAGCTTTTCTATTACAGCACCGCTGTCCTTTGAAGCTGTCTCAAGCTCAAGAAGTTCCTGCTCAAGCTTTTTTATTTCCTCCTCGTACTTTGCTGTAAGCTTAGGATCAGAGGATTCATTTTTCATTTTTGTCAGTTTGTCTTTTCTTGAAAGGAAGATTGCCCTCTTTTGTAGAAGAGTCTGTGTGGCTTCCTTCTGGTGAGCCATATCCTGAGTTACTGATACATTTAACATCAGTCTAAAACCTGTGTCTTTTGATACAGTAGGTTTGTTGTTGGTATATCTTTTCTTTTCGCTTCTAAGAGAGCTTGTAAGCTCACTTTCATTTGTAAGATAGCTGCCGCCTCTTACGGTACTGCCACCTCTCTGTCCTGCCAGCCCCTCAATACCTGTTGCCTGGAAGGCTTCGAGCATATACTCCTGAGCATTGCCAAGCATATCAAACAGTCCCAGTGCATTAGGACTTTTACGACCAATAAGCTGTAACCTTCCGTTTGAGCTGTCAGCTCCGTAGAACCAGGCATAATCATTCATCTGCAGTTTTCCTGGCAGTACAGGTCTTTGAGCTTCCAGATCCTTTTTACTTACAGCAAGTCCACCTCTTTGAGCAAAAGACCAGAAACATTCTACAGGCAGTGTGGCGTTGGCTTTCTCCTTACCCATTGAAGGTGTTTCAGGGATAGACTGCAGATAATCTGAGAAGGCTTCTGCAACCTTTTGAGCATCGGCAAAACTTATGTTAACCTTTGGCAGAGCATCGGTCTTTGAAGGAGTTGCCTTACATTTGCCATCCTTAATTGCATCTGCCTGACCTTTTGTCATCTCATACTTCTGGATGTAGAAGAAATAACCTTTTTCATCCTTAAAACCGCCTCTGACAGCACACTGACGCTCTGACTGCATCAGGGCTCTGCTATCGTCAGATGAACCTTCTGTAAAAGTGCAGCTGTGTGTTATATCAGTATCCTTAGCATCATTTGTATAAACCTTTCTAAAGACAATAAAGTAGTCTTTGCTGTTACAAGGCAGAGGTAACACCAGATCATCCGGCATTGGTTTAGGATTGAATACTTTTGGACTTAAATCTGCAGGTGCTGTTGACAGTTTTGCAGCCTCAGCATGTGCTGATGATAGAAATAAACTTACAATGAAAAACGATGTCAGATACTTCTTCAGGTTCATAACTTGTATATTGTTTTAACTGGTAATCTTTAGAATTATGCTTTACCTGTCATTATAAAGTAAACGCACACAACAAATATGTGAATTCACTTCAATTATTATACTACCAGAGCTTTATAGATATGGACTGCTGGCAAAATTAGTATGGATTAACCATTCTGTGATAATTTCATTACTATTTGAGTTTAAAACAAAGTAAACTCCTGCAGGATCAAATTGATAAAGTTTTCTTTAAAATAGCAGGTACAAATGATGGCTAATCAGAACAGAAATACAATTGATGGATTCGAAAAAACTGAAGCTAATAACAATTCTCCTGAAGACTTATGTTTTGATCCGTCAGATGCCTCTATTACATCTTCTTCAGATAAAAGCATTCCTAATAATGTGTTGGATGTATTAGTTAAACTTGGTGATAAAAAGGTTAACAATGCTCCTAAATCTACTGTTGATACTAATAATGCAGATCAAAGTAATGCTGTCCTGCTAGAAGACACTGTAAGCAACCTTCTGGACAAAATCATAGAAAAGCGTGTAAACCAGCGTTTAAGTGAACTTGGGATTACTGATTCAAATGGAGCCTTAAATACTGGTTTTATAGAAGGGATTGTAGAAAAGTGTCTGGAGCTGCGATTAAAAGATCATAATTTTACAACTTCAAAAGATCATTATTTAGAAAAGAAAACTACACCTTCAAAAGAAGCTGTTGAAGAAAAGAAATTAGAGCAAAGTTTGAAAGAGCCTGTTCTTATTGCTCCAAAGGACTCTTCATTACAGAAGAAAATTTCAACTACAAAAGAAAATGTTAAAAGAAAATCCAAATACCAGCCTGTGACAAAAGAAGAGCTGGAACAACTCTGCAGAGATGAAACTGTCTATCTTGGAGATATTGACACCTCAAAAATCACGGATATGAGTTGTCTGTTCGAAGGTGATTTTATTTGCTATAGCAGAGACTTCTCTGGCATTGAATCATGGAATGTTTCTAATGTTACAGATATGAGTTATATGTTCTCTAACTCTTCATTTAACATGGATATCAGCTCATGGGATGTTTCCAACGTAAAGGATATGAGTGGGATGTTTGCCGGCTCATCATTTAACATGGACATCTACTCCTGGAATGTCTCAAATGTTAACAATATGAATTGTATGTTCAATGGTTCATCTTTTAAAAAAGATATCAGAGCATGGAATGTTTCTAACGTCGTAGATATGAGGAGAATGTTTAGTGATTCATCGAACAAATCATATAAATATCTCTTAAGAAAAAATAAATCTCTTTTAAGAAAGATATTGCCAACACTTAAAAACATATTCAGAGACCATGAATAACTATTTTCCAGAGCTGACATTTTTTTATATTTTTGCATAGAGGAACAAACGATGGTTAAACAAAACAGAAATACAATTGATGGATTAGACAAAACAGAGCTAAACAACAAATCACCTGATGACTTATGTTTTGATCCATCAGATGCCTCTATTACTCCTTCTTCAGATAAAAGCATTCCTAATAATGTGTTAGATGTACTTGTTAAACTTGGTGATAAAAAGGTTAACAATGCTCCAAAATCTACTGCTGATACCAATAATGCAGCTCAAAGTGAAGCTGTCCTGCTTGAAGACACTGTAAGTAAACTTTTGGATAAAATCATAGAAAAACGTGTAAACCAGCGTTTAAGTGAACTGGGGATTACTGATTCAAATGGCTCTTTAAATAAGAGTTCTATAGAAGAAATTGAAGAAAAGAACTCGAAACAAAGCTTGAAAGCTCCTAATATTACTGCTTCAAAGGAAATTGTTAAAAGAAAATTCAAATACCATCCTGAGATAAAAGCAGTGCTGTTAAAACTCTGCAGAGATGAAACTGTCTATCTTGGAGATATCGATACCTCAAAAATCACGGATATGAGTGCACTGTTTCAAAGAGATTTATCTGATTCTAATAGAGAAAAATTCTCTGGCATTGAATATTGGAATGTATCAAATGTAAAAAATATGAGTTGCATGTTCGCAAACACAGACTTTAATCAAGACATCGGCTCATGGGATGTTTCTAATGTTACAGATATGAGTCATATGTTCGATGGCTCATC
>ERZ1026874.768-NODE-768-length-18843-cov-24.979189_pt1 | contig 18843 bp, 26 predicted proteins | sample MGYA00380167_ERZ1026874 | MGnify/ENA primary metagenome ERZ1026874 (study PRJEB33269, sample SAMEA4719803) | human gut metagenome | biome: human-associated habitat; feature: organic feature; material: feces | place: Cameroon | collected 2013-10 ...
TGCTACGTTCCCGTCCTGGAGGATTCGAAGGGAGCTGGCCGTATAAGACTTGCCCATGTTTTTAAAAGCGAGTGCAAAGATAATGCTTATTTTCCATACCTACAAATTTCAAATAAAGAAATATTTAGCATTTAACTTTTATTTCGATTTTACTTCCCCATACATTACATATAATGGAAATTTCCATAGTTGAATTCAGACAACGGAGTGTGCTCTTCGTCCCACGCTTTCATCATCTCAGGGATTTTATGCAACAGCACTTTCTCGTCGAGCAACCGACGCAGCTTGCCAAACATCACTTTGTTGGAAGCCAATATCTCCTCATGTGTGGCAGCAATGCCATACTCCTCAGCCTCCGACACCTCTGAAATCATCATGCCCGAGAACAGTCCGTGCAATCCCTCTGCCTGCGCAAAGAGGTTAGCATGACACCATATTCCAATAATGTTGCCATCATGTCGGCGCAGCATATAGTTGTTGCGATGTCCCACAATCACCTTTTTAAACTTTTCCTCACCATCTTCTCTGAAGTAGAGTCCCTTGTCCGACCCATGTCCGAGCAGCATCACTCGCTCACGGGTGGAAGCATGTTTTAGCAGATGATCAATCACTGGACGTGAGCAATCATCAACTATCACTTGTGCGTCAAGTCCCTCATACAGTATCTTGAGCACATCTGTCGTTCTGTCATTAGGATGAATTACCAACATATTTTCTACATTTATTTACTTCGAATGAAGAATCCTTCCATACTCCGGCACTACCGGACGACTAAGGTCCAATCCCCACCTTTGTCCAAGCGCACTACACAGATAATGCTCCTTGACAAGAAGGTCGACGGCTGCAAGCTGGCTGTTGTGCGATGTCCTAAGTCGCAATGCAGGAACATGACTAGGAACCATACTGAGTATTTCCTCCGACATGTCCACATCGTCGGGAGTTTGCAAACATATCAAGCCTGTCTGTCCCGGACGTTGAGTGAACCAGTTGAAGCGACCATGCGCAAAATTACGGTAGTCGGCAAGCTGAGTGTTGCCTACTGCTCCCTCCGAGAATTTTGACTCTATGTCAAGAGCCACTGGATAGCTTTTGGCAGAATAAAGGATGAAAAAGCTGTCCACTCCTTCCAGTTTATGAAGGAAAGCCTCATGCTCGGTCAGTTCGTCAAGCGATATGCGTTTCAAGCGATTGACAAAACCATTTATTTCCTCCTGCTCCTTCTCCGATATGTCTGTACTCACGCTACTAAGTTCGGCATGCCCAAACGCCCTATATAATAAGGTGTAGAAAGCGAGCACTGTTGTTGATGACAGAAAACCATCGCGTCCCGTAGGGATGTCAAAACCGAAAAGGCTGTTGGCATCATTCTCTTGCATGAGAGTTTGCAACCGTCCTTTGGATGTAAGCACAACAGCCCCCACCTCCTGCTCTTCAGCACGGCATCCATTGTCATAAGCACGAAGGATGTCGTTGTTATAGCCAGAAGCACTGATGAGCAATGTACGTGCAGCCACATGTGCAAATCCGCTGCCTGCATACAGTAATGGAGTCAGGGCATGGCTCATTATTCCCTTGTCAGCCGACAGTTGCTCAGCATAAACAGCTGCGCTGAATGAGCCACCCGATGCCACAAACAGACGGTTGCATCTTTCATTGTCAAGCAGAAAACTGCTCAACCGCGACACGTCCTGCCTCTCCACCCAATCGAATATCTTAGGGAATTGTTTTATTTTGTTTTCAAATAGTCCCATTGCTCAGAATACAACTAATGTTATTTTAATGTAGCAACAACGTTTATTGATGTCTCGTCGAAGCGTATTTCTCTCAGCTCCACCTTGTCAAGCACATTTTTCAACTCGTCGAGCATTGCAAGGTTTATTGCCAACTTATGTCCGGCTGTCTCCTCTACAAAACCTGCCCTTTCTGGCACAAGATGCTTCAGGAACGAAATGGCAGGAGAAACGAGCAATTCTATGCCCATTTTCCCTCCATAAGAGACATACAACACCGAATTTTCTATCTTCTCGATTGCCAAATCAATGCCTATATTCTTTGAAAAGCCCAAAACACTGACTTTGGTAGAAACTGTGATAGTTGAAAAATTGGCATAAGAAACCTCCACCTTCTTGCCAAACTTACTCAAGATATAATCTTGTAGTTCTGTGTAATTGATTTTTACTTCCATATTGATTATTTTATTTAAGTTAAGTAACTAATTTTCGCCTAAGCGAAATCCTTTTTCGAGTGCGAGGCGTTCCGCCTCTGTCAACTCCAATACTTTTGGCTTTCCCATTGCATATAAAACGGGAAATGACAATAAATATTTTATGTAAACTAATTTTGCTCACTTACTTATCAATATTATTTCTTACACCTGAAGATATTCAAGTACACTCTCCCAATTAGGAAATTCTTCACTTCCAAAGCGAAGCCATTTTCCCTTGAATCCACTTGTTCCATGTTTTCCCCTATCATCAATGATATAGTCACCTCTGAGTAGATTCTTGTGGTGAGAGAGAATGAGACGCTTACAATGTCTGCCATGATGTTACACTCATCTTTCTGGCATTGCCACCTTTCATGCTGCATATCTGACGCTGCTTGTTGATGTCTTGTCTCTTCAACGATTGAAGAAATCCCTCCATGCTGCCACATATCATTCCTTCGAAACGAAATCCATTGCTACACAGATTGCTCAATACATTTGAAGGATAAAGACCATTTGAACGTATATCCAACGTATTGGTCTCTGGGTCATACATATCCTGAGACTCATACCCATTACGTGAGATTGCATTATAATTCTCTTCCATATCTTCTTTACATATAGTTCAACGTTTTCAAATCATATTGTCCGTTGTAAAAAACATCAAGGACTTTCTGAAATACATCATCCGGTGCTACGGCATCAAATAGGGTCATGCAAGAACATACTTTCATTGCATCAACTTCTCCAAAGATTTCTACCACATCCATATCAGTATGCGTCAACAAAGCCTTTGTTACAGCTCTTAATCTCTCACCTAATATCGGATATTTCTAATTCATCTATAACTTCTTGTTTATCAGTATATGTCGGCATGACAATATATTGAAGCCCCGTATTTAAGCATCCCCACATATTATCGATTTTTATGAGAATTTTGTCATTTTGCCATTCATAATCATCAAAGTAATCTACTGGAGTTTCTCCACTGTCTAAATTGAAAAATCTGTACACTTCTATTCCATTTCTATCATCATCGTTATGGCGATGAAATATAGATACAACAGCAAGCCTTTTATTCACATCAAACTCTTCAAGGCCGTCATCATCTCTGTTGAAAATACATGGAACAACAATCCTTCCCTCTAACCTATTAAGTATCCCCCATGCGTTATCTTTAAAGATATAAAGAAAATTCTCATCATCTTCAACTTCAATATGGTAGTTTTCAAAAGAATCTGTCAACACACATCCTTGTCTGTCTATTACATACCAATCTTTACAATTAATTTGAATTAGAGCCTTACCATTCTTAAATCGTTCGGCACACGTTAGTTTTTTTTGACCTATTCCATGAACATTCATTGTATGCCCAGCCTTATTTATGAAGAGATACTCCACATCACCTTCATAAGCACGAGCTAATGCCCACCCATCAATAAAAGGTTCTACAGCATCTAAACCGTCAGCTATGAGTTCACCATCAGCATTAAGATACCCCCATTTGCCACCAATACGCACAATTGCCATTCCATCCTCTAAATTCTTGTATTCATCATACTTATTATTCATATAATCAGCATAATATGCATCCTTAATATTCTGCTTTTTCATTGTCGTATGTTTTAGGAATTAAGAACTGCTTATATCTATCGATTCTTTGTTGTTTATGACAATATAGAGGCAAATGTAACCTCTAATCTATCTGTAACGTAATATTTCCGACAATATTATATTCTATAATATGGTATGCTTTTCTGCACTTGTTATATTCTTCCAGATACCAAAGGCAGCATCGCCACGGTTTACCAGGAGAATCTTGAACATCGCTACATTCGATTTATGCGTCAAAGCCTGGCGGCAAGTCATCACACCATATCCTCCAGATTTCCAGTTATGGTCACGGATACTGATGCTGTCACCTATATTATATACGCCATCGCACAAATCAATCTTGTCTTTAAGCGAACCATCAATATCTGCCAACATCGGCGTAACACCAACAAGCGTCAATATGCGATGGCTACATGCTTGCTTCAACAGCTTGCCATCTGCATAACCATCTCCATCCTTCTCCAATGCCACCCAAGTCTTCAATCTCCCAGTTTGTGCATCAATAACGGCAATCTGTCCGTGTGGGCATTCCAGCGCAGCATGAAATCTTTCACATTATCTTCGTTGACGGAGTATTTCGCTCTGTGGTTGTTTTTAAACCAACTTCCGACAATGACTCCATCGCTATTCCTGCGACATGCTTCAACCATATCGATTGTAACGCCAGCACCAATAATTACAGGGAAATCGCCCAGAATTTGCTTGAATTTCTCCACCTTATCCATCGGGGTAGCCAAGCCAGTGCCTTCTCCCGTGCATACTACAGCATCGCAACGTCCCATGCCAATCCTTAAGTCTTCGGCCAAAGTGCGTCCTGAGTTTACAGGTTGGTATTTAAAACGCACTCCACCCAATACAGTACAATCAGAATTTCTACGCAAGAACTTGAGCATCGATTCATATTCTTCGTCAAGATCAGGCTCTAAATGCCCACACACCGAGTCTATCTGTATAAAACTCACCCCATACTTTTCTGCCAATTCAAATGATCGGTAAATATCGCCTAAGATATTCAGCCCATATATTTTATCGTTATGCTTTTGCTGCATCCATCTTAATATATTCTCACAATCATCATCGTCGCCAAAATAGTTCTCTATCAAAGGATACACTCCATACTTCAGATATATTTCTATCTCCCTTTGTGCAAGTTGCAATGACGATTCTTCGTCTGTATGATTGGTATGAATCATACCAATGACAGGCATTTCTTTTGTGAACAATTTATCCTTTTTCATACTCTATTCTCATTTTATGAATTTTGAAAAAAGTTCATACTTTATTCTGTTCTCTAATTACCTGTTTTCTGTATTTGAACTCTTCTACCGACATCGGTTCTTTGCCTGTTTCTTCGGTGATTCTATCGTAAAAGGCATTGAGAACACGCAATATCTTTGAAGTATCATGCCCCGTTTTCTTCAGATAACCACGTAGTGCCGGCGGCTCTTTCCCCCTGTCAGCACCATAGAAAACCCAATAGGTGCAGAGGGCAATATCCGTGCGATGCAGTCCCATAGCACAAGCTATGTAGAAGCCTCCCCTATCAATGCGCTTACAAAACTCTGGAAACAGCTTCACCATACACTCTATCACATCAGCCCTGTTGTCTGTGGGATAATAGAAATACTCCATGCCGTATTCTTCGCACAGATTCTTCATGCGTAGGTTCATCCCATCATTACGGAGGTCAATGATGGTATGTACTCCAGCCTCCCTGATGATAGGCCAAGCATATCTCTGGCTACGTGACGACATGGTTTTTCCTCTAACACCACCATAAGTGGGATGGATGTCGGGAATATTGAGAGATAGAATTTTATTGATGTCCATAGCAATACCTTTCTTTAACTTCGTTTTTCGTCAATCAATCACCTCTATATAGCTGGTGTATTCCGGGAACCACTTATCAAGCAGTTCATCCGTCTTCCGCTCTATCTCCGGCGTGATATTCTTGCAGACTTTCTGATAGGCAACAGAAAGCGAGAATGCCTCGTCTATCCATCCGATGATAGGCAGTCGTTTTGCCGAAATCAGATCGACAGGGAACACCAGATAGGATATGGTTGAGAGAATCAGCAGCTTATCGCTCTTCGGGGTGTCCTTGCTGATCATGATGAAATAGAGCAACAGAACGGGTCTGGCGCTGATACGTCCCACCTTCATGGCATACTCCTGTACTTTCTCTTTCAATACTGCTGTATCTATAATACTTGTCTTGTTCATATCTTTAATTCTTTAATGTTTAAATTGTGATACCTTTTATGTTATAGAGTGGGAAAAAGTAACCTTGCTATCACTGGAAACGAAAAAACTTGTGGCATCCGGCGTGATAGCCTTTTGTACCCGCTAGGCGTCCTGGCGGATTTGAAATCCGCCATAAAAAAGGTTCGACCTATTAAAACTAATTCTACTTTGTTATCTTAATTTCTTGATGAAATCTTATAGCTGGTTATATGACTACTATTGTATGCTCAGTTCTTGAGGTTTCATGATCACGAAAGCCCTCTACTTCGTAAATTTCAAAGCGCCCTTTCCTCAATGGGGTAAACTCATATGTAACAATTTTACCGTCACCACCAGGCATCATCTTTCTTCCAGATTCTAAGGGATGTAAATATTTACAGCTATATTCCACTCGAAAAGCAGTTTTATCATACTCGATACGATATTCTTTGCCGACCGAGACATGGACTTCTCCTTTGAATGTCAAGTGCTCACCATCAAGTTTTATTGTTTGCGTAACCTTTTTGCTTATATGCAAAGTTTCCTTATTGGTGAGGATAAAACTTCTTTTTTCACCTCTAAGCTCTTCCATTATTTCATAGGAATCATTGAAAATCTTTTTACACATAGCCTTATCTCTTTCTATATAGTTACCAAAATCGTCAACTTATCGCTCTTTGGGGTGGTCTTGCTGACCATGATGAAGTAGAGCGACAAAAGGGGTCGGTCTGGTGCTGATGCGTCCCACCTTCATGGCATACTCCTGTACCTTCTCTTTCAATACTGCTGTATCTATAATACTTGTCTTGTTCATATCTTTTATGTTTAAATTGTGATACCTTTTATGTTATAGAGTGGGAAAAAGTTACCTTGCTATCACTGGAAACGAAAAAACTTGCAAACCGGACTGGTGTTAGGTTTACAAGTTTTTCCGTATTGTCGTAATTTGGTGTAAATGAAGCTAACTTCATTTTTTATACCTTTTTATCTCAACAATACCTTCCTCACTCAACTGTCTCCTTTGAGAACGAGTAAGTTTCTTTTCTGAATAGCTCCAGCCTTTATCATTCTCATTGGTGATATTAGCTATATTTCCATCATAAAGTATGATACGCATCCGTTTATACAAACGGTCGTTTACAAGATACAAGGATAACGTTCCAGACTTTTTATTGGAAGAGTTGTTCCACACTTTATCTCCCCAAGCTTTTGCATCCTCTATGTACGATCCTTCATCAAAAGATGAGAGAAAATCGAAAATATCGGCAAGTAATCCCATACGCTATTTCTTTTTATTAACCAGTTTTGTGATGCCCCATAGAAGGAGGATTATACCAATGGCGATAATGACATACAAGCTGTCGCCTTCATTGACATTTGAAAATATTGATAGTAAATTCATTTCTTTATCTTTTTATGATTTATCAATTCCCAATCCTTTAAGTCACAGTAGTATTTCAAAGCCAGGCTTATAGTGTCTCGCTCCATTTCACACATTCTTTCTATTTCCTCATCCGTATAGTTTAAACTTGTCATACACATACGACAGAAACGTTGCGCCCAACAAGATGAGCATAATCGATTTTTACGCTCTGTAAAACGCTGCAACAAAGGAATTACAAAATTCTTATCGATACCATTTCGTACCTCTCCAATCTTTGCCTCATTGCAGAATTTTTCACAAGCATATAAATCTCCATCTACATTGATGAAACAAGAAAACAAGTCCTGAAAACAAGTTTCAATATTCACTTCTTTAGCTAAGCGTCGATAATTTCTGTTGTCAACTATATCAATGAGTTTTTGAAAGCATCCAGACATAATACCTTCATTTTCATGCGTATAAGCCAAGAAAGCTGCCTGATAGAAATCATCCTTTATATTCCAAGTGTCGTAAACACGCGAAGAATCATTAAAGTCTGGGATAATGTGTGAAATACGAACAGGATAATGCCCTTTCAAAACGGGTTCGCTATCCCATATTTCTGCAAGTTTCTTAACTTCACTCCATGAATATACTGTAGAAAGGAATCTAATGTTTTCTTTAAAGAAAGAGGGATACTTACTTTTGAACAATTCCAAATTCTTTAGGATAATATCATAAGATCCTTTTCTTGCAAGAGTCTTTCTGCATCTATCGTGCATATCTTTGTTACCATCGATAGTGACATTAACAAAGAACTTATCAAAGGTTGCCAACCAATCAATTACATTTTCTGTGAGTGCCAGGCCATTAGTGGATAGTGAGAACTGAATTTTCTCATGATAGATAGCTTGTAATGTACTCACAACCCATTCTATCTTTTTTCTTGCCAATAATGCCTCGCCACCATAAAAACAGACTGTTATCTCAGCAGCCTCCTTATTGGCATGTAGCTTTATGAATTCAACCACATCGTTAAGAGTTTCATAAGAGATTTCCTTCTCATTATGCGCCCTGCGGTCTCTGTAATTTCCCGAATAGCAACAATAGGAACACCTGAGATTACATTGCTGTGTCATCTCTATCGTGAACTTTGTTATCTTATAACCATTCGTATAGGTAGGTTGATTAAAATGTGTAACAGGACAAGCCTCTTTCTCATTGTCTGGGGAAAAGAGACTTATCCTGTTATTTTTCACATTATACCATAACTGTTTGCCAGAAGAAGTGATGAACTTATGCATATTCTTTTAATCAGAATAACCATAATCTGCATACTCGTAGGTTTTACCAGTGTTGTATTTGCATTCTGAACGACAATCGGCCGACCCAAGCTCTTTTTCATCATCAGAATCTTCTACAGTACTTGGTTCATTGTAGTGAGAAGTTACATCTGTTGGATGAATGTTTGCATTGGAATTACCTAACAAACCACTTTTTTCAATCTCGTTCATCATATCATCTGCTTTATCAATAACAGCATAAGCCTTATCATCCATCATATCATTGTATGCTGTTACCGGATTATCCGATTCATACAGAACATGATAAAGTTCTTTTTGTGTGTATGAATGGTCGGGACTTTCAGTTATACTGTGAGCCACCTTTGAGCTAAATCCTATACCACGCAATTGCTCATATGTAGGAAAAGGATGCTCTTCATCAAACGGAGACTCGAATGGGTCATGATGAGATGTACCCAACAAATTATCATTAGGATCAATCGGCTCCTCAGGTGTAGGTAACAAACCATCGTCAAAAATCATATCGTCCATATTTCTTGTTTTTTAGAGTTATCAACTATCCAAAGATGTATCATTCACTATGGTTTCATTGCCATAATCGAACATATTATCCATTGGCATTATTTCTGTAATGACATCACTGTCAGCAAAGTCAATTTGTGACCAGCCTTCATCTGTGTCGTATATATTAAAAGAGTCATCTAACGTAGTGAAACTATCACTATCGTATGCATTAATGAAGTCATCATAAGACAAGTCATCTGTAATACTCTGCAAATGTCCATCAGTATAGTATGGCACATACCCCAATTCATCCACTTGCCAAATATCAGTAAACTCATTATGGAAAGGGAACTCCTGCAAAGTATAGTCTGTAGCAAAGTTAGATACCTCCATACTTTGTGTTTCGGCATTGTATTGATATGGAGCAGGTTCATCAGTTGCCACCATAAAATAGTCGGAGTCTTTCCATGAATGGGCAAACCTTTCAAAGTCATACTCCATGATGGAACCATTTCCCGGATCAGTCAATACGACAGTGGAGTTTTCTGGATTTACAGGGTCAATATTTACGCTTGTAACTATCAGAGCATGATCGGCATTTGTTAGATTACAATAGAATTCATATTCCTCAGAGCCAGGCTCTGCCCATAGCTCGTGCGAATCCACACCAACAATAACACGATGACCATCCTTCAATTCATTAATGAGGTCATAAACCGTATCACAATGTTGGGTATGGGTTCCCACATTACAAGTTTCAAGCAAATTGCCAACATCGCTGGGTTTGGTACCATTTCCATGATACCATCCCTGCTCTGTTGCGTATGCAGTCAGCTCTTCCTTAGGAATCTGTATTCCATAATCACGCAATATCATTTCTTGGCAACGAATCGCACAAATGGGATCGTAACCTTGGAAGATATTGAAATCAAAATCGGTATGAGTTACCTTTGGTCCAAATGTTAGCATAGTCTTTCGTTTTTTAGTATAGAGGATGATTCTATGATACAAATATCACCACAAGATTATTTTTCTACAAATACAATAGAATCAGTTTGTCTGTCGTATTTCGTATAACCTGCGTCTTCTAGTATTTGTATAGCATGTTCAGGAATTTGTTTCCAAATTTCAACAGGAATACAAGGAACAGGAGCTACTTTAACAACTAGGTCATCTTTATCTACAGTGCAATCATACCTTCTAAGAAATTTTTCCAAAGATGTATTTGTGTCATTTTCGCTGCTCATATCCCGATTCTTTTGCAAGTTTAAAATAATAATCGGCTTTAGATTGACATTTCTCTATACCTCCCATAAAATCACTACCATCTCTAAACATTTCTGCTAGATGATAGTAAGCAGCACCTTCTGTATATTCTTTTTTCAATTCAGAAAGCAAATCAAGGTCGCTATTACCTAACATATCACTAAATTTTGCCATCTGTTGATATGATACAGAGAGTGCTTCGGTATATTCAATAACAGCACTACTATTTATATCATTTATTCCTAAACAATTTATAACTTTCTTTATAAAAGCTTTTTCTGTTTCAGGAACTCTTTCATCACAAGCCGCCATACGTGTTACAACATCTAGTATCTGTAAACGTTCTTCTTTGGAAGATGCTTGAGAACAGATTTCTTCTATTGCTGGAAGAGATTCTGCGTCTAAAGGAACTTTTACTCCCATAGTTTTAGATAAACTATCAAATAAAATTTGCTCTTTTCTATCAACTACTCCATCTGCCAACAATGTATATGCCGCCATTTGCATATAACGTGTCTTTTTGTTCTTTTCTTCAGAAAATTCGGAAATGAGATTGGAAGTAGTTCTTTTACCCAAGGCTATATCTAACTTGTTTTTAGAAGCCTTTACGCTTTCAAAACAATCCAGAATTAGACTTACAGGAACTTTAATATTTTCATCATTTAATCCGGCACTAATTTTCATTTTATATGCAGCATCCGCATTACATATTAATAACGCCTTACGAATATCACGTCCAGAAAATCCATCGGTCAGAGTTGCAAGTTCATCTATCAAAGCCTCCGTCTTTCCCCCTTCGACAGGAAATTGGTTTTGAAACAAATTATTAATAATCTGTTTTCTTGCATCATAATCAGGTAATTTGAACTCTATAGGTTCAATAATTCGAGATATGATAGCAGGATCAAAGTCTTTAATGTGATTTGATGCAAAAATAATACAACCATCAAAATTTTCCACAAGTTGGTACAGTTCATTTGACATGCTATTATAATGTTTGGCACTATCATTTGAACTTGGCAGTCTTTTGCTTAGAAACGTATCAGCTTCATCGATAAAAAGAACAGCATCTTGTTGAGCAGCACATTCAAAGAATGCTTTTAAATTCTTTGCTCCAACTCCAACAAATTCTGACTCAATTTGTGCATAGCTTCCAATAAGAATCTTTTTTCCTAAATAACTAGCAACACCATGAGCAGCCATAGTTTTACCTGTACCTGGTACTCCATGGAAACATAAAATAGACTTTGTATGTTTATCAACCTGCTTAAAATTCCATTTGTTATAAATAAGGTCTTTTTCTTTTACTAAAGATATTGCCCTCATAATAGAATTTCTTTCATCTTGATTCATAACAACCTCATCTAATGTAAAGATGGGGTCTGTGCTATGGTACATGACACTTTGTTCGTTCTTGCCGCTTTCACCTGTTAGATTCTTCTTGTCTATTGGAGAGAGTGACAAAAAGACAAAGCAAGTTTTAACGCCATCTATGATGGAAGTTCGGTTAATTAATGCGTGTTGTATAGTACTATTTAAAGTAACAGTTTCTGATATTAGACGTAAAGTCTCATCCGAGCCATAATACATTTTTTCCTTTATGGATTTAAACATTTCCCTATTTATATTGACATTAATACCAATATAAATATAGAGATTTGCCTCTATATTTTTATACGTCTTGCTATCTACCAATACTCTCTTTTGGATAATAGAAAGTATATCATTTGCAAAATCACGAATATCCTTAGAAATATCTGTAGGATTTTCTACTATAATTTCAGGTATAATTTTCATTTTAACTAAATCTTTCACCAATTCTTAAATTTGTACCATTCTCAGCAGTCACATTTATGTTTGCAATTACATTATTATTATAATCATAAGCCTTTATAACTAATGCTTCTTCATCGATATCTTTATTAGTCTGTTTGCTAAATACCTCAAGAACATTTATAGGCTTGTCTATTATATTCGATGCTTTTCTCTTTATTTCTTCTTTTGCATTCCAATAACTAGAAATTCTAATACAAATTTCATTTATAATGCAACCTATAGCATAACCAATTGCATAGCCTACTAAAAAACTTATAATCATTTTCTAAATGTGATTTTCTTTATGTATATTTTGTCCTCTGATACAAAATCATAATAATCATCCATGACCTTGTTTGCAATTAGAATCTCAGAAAGAAGCTCCTTTTCTCTATCTTTGATTGAAAGAATCACCATATTTTGTTTTTCTTCTTCTGTTAGTTCTGTATTTTTCAGCCATTTTCTGGAATTGGGCAGAGAAATAAATTGCAACGCTAATTTGTTAGGAATAACTGCCAAATTTAAAACAGAATCATCGTTGACAACTGCTTCATCTAATTCGGAAACCATATTTTTAGCTTCTTCAATAATGAATTCATAGGACAAAGACTCGATATGCTTCTTCGGAATGCATCCTATAGGATTTGTAGGATCGATATGGTCTCCTCCTATTCGTTTATAAATGAAATACACCGCAGTAATAACAAATGCTATACCACCACCAATATATAACCAAGAATTTTTCATAATCTCTTCCATTTTCTAACCTGCTACTTGAACTTTCTTAACATAAATTTTACCGTTGTTGCCAGCATCTTTAATTCTCTCGTCGTAATCGTCAGCCTTGACAAATCTTGGTTCTGCTAAAGTTTCATTACCTTCCTCATCTTCACCTCTAGCTATAATCAACGCTTCATCATTATCATATGCTTTTTTACAACGATTACTCATATCTATAAGAATTTCTCCTTCCTCAACTGTAACATTTCCCTCCTCTTTTTTTTGATCTATAAAATTTATGAGATCACTAAGAGTTTTCTTCTTAACGACCTCAATTGCATTAGGCTTAAAGATTTTACTTATAGTACTTTTTACATAGTCAAAGCCGGCTTTAGCCATAATAAAAACACCTTTAACTATCCATAAAGCGGCTTTACAAGCTATTTTTAACATTGCCCATGTTGCCTTTCCTGCAGCAACAACAATTTTCACACCACCGCTAATGATGGATTTTACTCCACCCAAAAATTCTTGAACTACACTCATTATTATACAATTTTTATAGATTTTACATAAATATCTTTGCCCCCCGCAAACAAATCCTCTATAGTAGGATTAAGTTTTTTGAATACATAGCAGACTTTTGGGTATGTTTCGCTAGTCAACAGAGTCTGATCCTTGGCAAAAAATACACATAGAATTCCATCTGAAGAGTTTTCAAGACTGCCTCTAACAACATAAAGCTTATTGCCAACAGCATTCTCTCGTACCCATTTGATTAAATCATTGTACTCAAAATCAACTCCAATGGATTGGATTGTTACATCCTGTCCTGCTCTTTGGAGTAATTGTCTTACAATATCTCCCATAGATACCTCTTTTTTCTCACTCACTGACGTAGGTGTTATACCTAACGCCTGTCTAAATTCACGGATGTCCTTATCCATGCTTCTTCCTAATTCCTCAAAGGAAAAATTTGATAATTTAAATCCCATTGTCTTTTGTTTTTATTGTTAATATTAAGTTATTACCAAAATGCGCAATCAAACTTTCGTCTAATGTATTGCAATATGAAGCGTAAACTGATTTTTTGTTTGAAGCAAGTCCAACTATATAATATAGAGCATTTTTTGAATTATAACCTATCACAAAACTTACATTTTCAGAAGAATCAGACTTACTTAAACTCCATTTTTGCAAATCGTCATAGGTTATATTTCTAACTGGTGCCTCTTTTAAATAATCAGCAACAATGCTATATAGATTCTGATGCTGCTCTATTAATTTATTCAACCAACATTGCTTTTCTTTATAAATTTTGTCTAACTGAGTATAATCAAAACCGTTGAATCTTGCCCCATCACAATATGAACTAGATTTTAATGTCAAAACATCTATCAGGCATGAGCCATTATTATTTTGATTATCCATTAAGATGATATACTCTCCTATATTCCCAGAAGAATACACAATTTCGTTTTCAGTATTCAAAAATGCGCCAATAGCTATAGTCTTATTTTTTATCTCAACAAGAAAATGTACTGCTTCAATATTGTTTTTTTTATGTGTATTGACAATTCTTTGCAACAGTTCATTTCGACTTGCACAAAACCACACCTCCATATTTTCATTGTTTGATATAATTTCTATTTCTTCTTGAACCATATCATTTAAAGGAGTATTAAACTCTAATTGTTTTATTTCATTTAAAAAAGCCAAATTTGAATGTACTAAATTCCCCTTTCCTCCTATAAGATTGATATATTTGTCGTGAAGTTGATGCAAAAGTTGATTCCGATCATATTCTGTATATATTTGAGTGTTATTCACAAAGCCTTTAATGTAAGCCAAATTCTTACTAACAGACTGTATATCATCCATTTTTGAATTTGGAAGCGTCTTATATCTATTAAAGAAAATTGTTTTAAACTTTTGTAGACAACTCTTGTTTTCTTCTAACAGATTTGGTAGTTTTGGGGCAACCCCATACATTCCCCAAAAATACTTATCCGCTACAAAACCTATCAGACTTTCCATATAAGGAACGAATTCCTCTATAGTTGTATTGATAAAATCTTCGGTCATTTCCTCCTTCATGTCTTTATTATAATCATAGGAGAAAATACGCTTAGAAATATCGATGTCAGCCCCATGCGGAATATCTATTCTGAAAGGAACTTCACTATCCTTACCCATTCCCCAAATTTTTACTCTGAAATGAAGCCAAGGGTCAAAATAAGGGGTAACAACCATGACAGGAACATTCTTCAAATTAGTTTCCAACAATCCGATATCGTCAAGATCTATAAGATTAGGAATTGAAATACCATGTGGTAATACGGTACGGCGATTCCATCCACCACCATAATAAACGATAGGATGCGTTGTTTGGGCATTCCAATTATTGTTCATTTCTGCCTCCAGGCGCAAATCAATGTCATCATAGAACATTCTATTGAACCAGTCGCAGTTGGATGGGGTAAAGATGCAATGCATATTCACCGACTTTGTTGTGCCTTTGAACAGACTTCCAAAAGATTCTCCTTTCATGACGAAAGGCAACACATTAAGCGGCCAGTTTTGGATAGCAAAACTATGTGCAAAGTTCTCTAACAGAGCGTCATAGTTACTATTGATATCTTCTGCACGCTCTTTGTGAACCTCGGCTTCAAGCTCCAACGCAAGTTTGGCTGATTCTGCTTGCAATTTGCGCATTCGCTCAAAGTCGTGCTCCGCAGCTGCCTTTTGGAACTCCCGTTGCTTATCTTGAATTTCTTTATTTTTATCGCTGTTGGCATAATTATTGAAAAACTGCATTCCAATACTTGCCACCATCATTGTAATAGGATCCATAAGATTATGCCTCCAAAGATTTATGGGTTAAACTTTGTAATTCTCCAGAAGCTTTCTTTGCTTCTATAGCCAATTGCTTAACTTCCTCCTTTGTTAGCAAATGCGAAGGACAATCAGCTTTGTCTAATAATTCATTCATCGACTTGTACTCATTGAGCATAAAAGTACAAAGTTCCTTATTTTCTTCTCCCAGCAAAGATTTGAGTATCGTCGGATTATTCCTAAGAAATGTAGGAAGAGTTGGTGTTTGTCCTTGCGTCATCAGCATGTAAGTATCACGAGCACAACCGGATAGAATTGTAGAAATCAAAGTAATTCGCTCTTGAATTTTCTTCTTTCCCTCTGCCGTAAACTTCTGATGAGGCGCCAAGTATTCAGATGGACATTGTATAGAGAACAAAGGTCGTATCATTGGCTTTGCCTCAGATTGAGCCTCCCACATAGATGCAGTAAAGTGTATGCTTCCGCATTGGAAGAAAGGCGATATAACCAATGTCGGAATGTTGCTCATAATAGCATGTAAATTCAGGATTGCGGAATTTTGTGCAACATCCTTATCACACCATCTTCGATAGATGACATTGCCAAGCTGCATTTGAGTCTTATCCAACTCATTGCAAATATCATTATAATCCAATGCAGCCTGTTTGGTATGCAACAGAACCACATTCAAAGGGCAACTGCTATCATAGCCTTGTGCCTTGTAATTCTTAGCAGCATCCAGCAACTGTGGAATAGCAATCTGTTTGATTGGCAGACATTTGAAGAAAAAAGCCTTCAACTCTTCTGTCTTATGCTGTAAAACAGTTTGATTGAATTTCTCTTCTGCACGATACTTGCGAGCAACTGCCATTTTTGCTCTTAAATCAGCTACTTTCTGGGCTTCCAGCTCATCCTGAAACTCCTCTTTTGCCTTACGGAGTTCCAATTGATGTTGCTGAGCAAGATCTGCCTGTTTATCCTGTTCCTTGCGTCTATCATACCCGAACACAGTTTGAAGTGTTGAGCAGATTAACATATAGGGACTGAAACATGGTGGATGTCCATTCATATTTATAAATCGTTATAATCTGTATTATCAAAATCTATAGAACTTTCCTCATTTGAGGAATGATTCCAATCATCCATAAAATGGTCTGATGCCATGTCTGAAGGATCATCATCCAATCCTGTATGATGATTTGTAGAAGCAATGTCATTTCCCGGATTCATGAAATCATCAACAGATGTGTCTGCTGCACATGAAGCACATGGAGCACATGCGGCAACATCCAAATCTGCCCAATCACCTATATTAAGATAGTCACCATCATTCACATTTGGTATCTCGAAATCCATAGTTGAAATTTCATCGGGAACTGTTAATTGCAAAGGTTCATAATTTGCCAAAGTATCATCTACAGTTTGGCAACTTGACATGATGGCATGCAAATTGTCTTCTGAATTTATAGCAGAAGCAACTTCATTCATTCCATCCTCTGTAAGATTACCATCCAAATACGCAGCAAACTCTTCAATACTTACAGGTGGCATAAAATCTTTATTCATGACCTACCTCCTTTCTGAAGATTCGTTCGTACTGCTCTTTGGCGAGTTTATGCTTGTTGTAATAGTTCTCCATTGACATACCTAATTCTTTTGCGGTTTCCTCGTTGGTCTTCAGCTCCAAATAGCGCAGACGTATCAGCTCGCTATATCGCTTATTGGGCATCTGCTTGATGATGGTAAGAGCGTCTTGACGATTGAGATTAGAAAAATCTATCTCTATAGAGCCGTAAATGTAGTCGGCTCTATCACCAGTGTCATCATTGTCTTTCATATTTGAATGAGTGATTTGCTCATGTTTAGGCAATTTCTCTTTTGTTTCAAACTGCTTATAGCAATAAAACAAACAGACAGTTTTCAACCAACTTGTCAATGTACTTTCGCCCTTAAAATTCTCCATTTGGCATTTTCCGGTAATTCTGCTTGGAGCAAGAACCAGGATGTATATCTCATCGATAAATTCCTTGCAACTGGCACAATCGGTATAGTAATTGTCGTATATGGATTTGAACAAGGGGTAACATTGCTGATAGAAGTATCTGCGAGTAACCATTTCATCCTTATTTATCAATGACTTGGCTATTTGCAAATCTTGTATGAATATCTTTTTTACTATCATTGTCTGTAGAGTAAAATGTTGTTTCGTTACAAGCAATCGAAAAACCTATCTTTTTATAGGCGCATTTCTTACCGACACCCCTTTCCGGTCTCTTCGGGGAGGATGCAGGAGATTAGACCTGCACTGAGAGGTACAAAATGACCTCTGCTGGGTGTCACATTAGACAATGCGATCATGGTTTTTATCTATCAATAAAATCAACTGCAAATATAGCAATTATTTTTGAATTACCATAATTCCACAACACAATTATAAATTAAACTTTTTAAGTCAAATAAATATGTTTATACTTCCCATCACCAGGCCCAACAACGCTCCCAACCACACAATGGCCTTGAGTTCCTTGTCCATAACCTGGAGTTTGCTTAAGAAGTTGTCAACCTCACCATCAACCATATTCGACACTATCTCCTTGCCATTGTTGCGAAGCATCGTGTTGATGTTATTAGCAAGGAGATGCTTCCATAAAAAATAATGATTGTTTCTTTAAGGCACATTTCTTACCGACACCCCAGTATGGGAGTTCTCTGCCTTATGGCCTTGAACTTCGGGGGAGATGCAGGAGATAAGTCCTGCACATGAGGGAGTTACACCGCCTCGTCGGATGCTCGCATTAGACAATGCGAAAGGATTTTCTTTAGATTTTGTGTTCATCAATCTAAGTCAACAGTCCACTAAGCTTTTATGTTATGTTTGTCAGTAAGATTGTTCAAGACAAAGGTACAATAATTATCCGAAACTACAATAACTTAAATGACAATAGTTCGTTAAAATTTGAGTATATGGCTACGCGGCCTTAGGCTGCCAGCCA
>ERZ1026874.769-NODE-769-length-18825-cov-70.970378_pt1 | contig 18825 bp, 13 predicted proteins | sample MGYA00380167_ERZ1026874 | MGnify/ENA primary metagenome ERZ1026874 (study PRJEB33269, sample SAMEA4719803) | human gut metagenome | biome: human-associated habitat; feature: organic feature; material: feces | place: Cameroon | collected 2013-10 ...
GAATCTGACCTGATGCAAATACGAAACCGTTTACTTCGATAGCCTGGCTATATGGTCCGATAGCTGCAGGCGCATTGTCTGTGTGAATTGCGTTCATGATCTTTAATATATAATTTATAATTTACAATTTATAGTTTATAGCATTTCTCTTTGCTATTATACTATTATACAATCCAGAGATGGAAACCTTTCTGTTCCAGGTCACTCTTGATTTCCTTGACATGGGCTGCGTCGCGGGTCTCCATCGTGAGTCGGAGCACGCAGGCATTCACCTTGTTGCGGTTGGCAGAACGGTCGTGATGAACTCCCGTGATGTTGCCGCCCAGGCTTGCGATGACGGAGGCTACCTCTACCAGCTCGCCCGGTTTGTCGTCAAGCTCCATCTCTATGGTGCAGAGGCGTCCGCTCTTCGAGAGACCGCGGTTGATGACACGGTTCAGGATGGTTACATCGATGTTACCGCCACTAACCACGCAGATGGTTTTCTTGCCCTTCACCGGCACCTTGTTGTACATCACGGCAGCTACACTTGCCGCACCGGCACCTTCTGCCACCATCTTCTCGCTTTCAAGAAGTTTCAGGATGGCAGCGCAAATCTCGTCCTCGCTTACCGTCACGATTTCATCCACGTAGTTGGAGCAGGTCTCGAAGGTGAGTTTTCCCGGTTCCTTCACGGCGATGCCATCGGCAACGGTTGCCACAGAAGGCAATTTCTCCTGCTTATGGTCGTGAAGGCTCTGAACCATGCTGGCTGCACCCTCAGCCTGAACACCATAAACCTTTACGTTCGGGTTCAACGACTTGATGGCGAAGGCTACTCCTGAAATCAAACCGCCACCACCTACTGGTACAACGACCGCTTCTACATCAGGCAACTGGTCGAGAATCTCCAATCCGATGGTTCCCTGGCCGGCAATCACGTTCTCATCATCAAAAGGATGCACGAAGGTATAACCAAATTCATCCTTCAACTCCAAAGCTTTCTGGTAAGCGTCATCGTAGACACCTGGAACCAGACAGACTTCGGCACCCAGTCGCTTGGTAGCTTCTACCTTCGAGATAGGTGCACCTTCAGGCAAGCAGATGAGGCTCTTTACCCCCATGGCAGTGGCTCCGAGTGCCACACCCTGTGCATGGTTGCCTGCCGAACAAGCAATCACTCCCTTTTCTTTCTCCTCCTTAGAGAGTTGAGAAATCTTATAATACGCACCACGAATCTTGAACGAACCTGTCTTCTGTAGACATTCCGGTTTCAGATAAACATCACTATCTGGGTTGATTCTTGGTGTGTGAACCAGCTCAGTTTTTCTAATCACCTTGCTCAGCACGAAGCGAGCCTTGTAGAAATTGTCAAGTTGTAACATAATGGTTGATATGCTTTTATTCTGTAGTCTGTCAGGAAATACTCTCCTGAGTGATTTTGCCTGCAAAGATACTTTAAATTCAAGAAAACACAAAATAATTCAAATTAATTTTTGTTTATTCGATAATAATGTGTAATTTTGTAGGCATGAAAAAGGCGATAGTTATCAATTACATTCCGAAATGTTCGAGGGCTGCGGCTACGCCATCCTCTTCGTTTGATAGCGTAACATAGTCGGCTTCGGCTCTTACTTCTGGGGCTGCATTCTCCATCGCCACCCCCATGCCGGCAAGCTTCAGCATGCTCAGGTCGTTGTAACCATCGCCGAAGGCAATCATGTCGGCAGGAGTAAGATTGATTTTCGCCAGGAGGCGAGTCAGCGACTTTGCCTTGTCAATGCCCTTAGGTACCAGCTCCAGGAAGAAAGGAGCCGAGCGGAAGATATCCATTCTGTCTCCCAATTTTTCCACCAGTTCCTCCTCTGCCTTGAGCATGAGGGTAGGGTCGCCAGTCATGAGAAGCTTGGTAGGATGAGGCTCCAGGGCTTCAAACAGGTTTTCCACCTTTCGGATATTCATCTTGTTGATGCGCGACTCCTCTTTCACATACTCATCGTCTGGCATCTCGGTGATGATCTCGTTGCCGGCATATCCCAGCAGGGCATGACCTTTCTCCTTGGCATAGGCATATAATTCTGGTATCACTTCATCCGGCAGAAACTGCGAGAAGAGTTTTTCGCCCGTCTGGGCGTTCACGATATTGCCACCATTATAAGAAAGAATGTAACCTTCTCGCTGGTTCAGTTCCAGGCATTCAGCCACCGGTTTGATGCCGTAGGTAGGACGACCAGAGGCAAGGATAATTACGGCTCCCTCGCTTGCAGCCTTGAGCAAGGCTTCGCGGGTCTTAGGGGTAACCACTTTCTCGTGGTTGGTTAAGGTGCCATCCAAATCAAGGGCGATGGCACGATAAGGAATCTGTTTTGCTTTTTCCATTGTTCTATATGATTATGCTATTTTTCGTTTAAAAATACTGCAAACTTTCTGCAAAGATACAATAATAATCTGAAAAATGAGGCTGTTTGCCCTGTTTTTGGCTTTTTATGCAGCGTAAATTGTTGCAAAATGTTTGTTGGCTGTTACAAAATCACGAATCGTGTTATTTTTCTGTTGTTTTCTTGCCCTCTTTGTGGATGTTTTTGAGTAACTTTGCAATCAAAAAAATAATCATAACTAAACTATACGCAATCGGAAATGAAGAAAAACGTTTTAGCAGTAGCACTGGCATTGATGGCTAGCATCGGTGCCTATGCCGAAAAGAATACCATCACTTCTCCTGATGGTAAGTTGAATGTCGTGGTAGAAGACCGCGATGGCAAACTCTATTATTCCATCGACTATGCAGGTAAGCGAATGATGGAGGAATCGCAGCTCGGGCTCCTTGCCAATGTGGGCGATTTCAGCCAAGGCTTGACCTTTCAGAGTAAGAAAGAGGCGAAGGTGGAGAAGAGTTATGACCTTCGCACCGCCAAGGTATCGCATGTAGATTATCATGCCAATCAGCTCCATGTAACATACATCAACGGCAATAAGCAGCCGATGACCGTTACCTTCAATGTGAGCAACAATGATGTGGCTTTCCGATATACTTTTGACCAGCTGAAGGCGCAGCATATCATCGTGAATGAAGAGAAAACAGCTTTCAATCTTCCAAAGGTAACCACCACTTACCTTTGTCCACAGTCGGATCCGCTCATCGGTTTTGCCCGTACCAAACCAAGTTATGAGGAGGATTACAAGGTAGATCAGCCTCTGTCTGCAAAATCGGGTTATGGTCATGGCTATACCTTCCCATGCCTCTTCAAGGTAGGCGGCGATGGCTGGGTATTGGTCAGCGAGACGGGTACTCACGGCAACTATCCGGGTTGTCACATCAGCGATTATGATGCTGCAAAGGGTTATCAGGTAGCCTTCCCAATGGAGAAGGAGGCAGATGGCATCGGTTCTACATCGGGTGTTTTCATTCTTTCGGGTTCCACTCCATGGCGCACCATCACCGTGGGTTCAGATTTGAAGCCATTGGTAGAGACCACCATTCCATACGATGTAGTGGAGCCAAGATTCGAGGCTTCCCAGAAATACGGAACAGGCAAGTATGCCTGGAGCTGGCTCATCTGGCAGGATGGTTCCTGCAACTATAACGACCAGAAGCAGTTCATCGACCTGGCTGCTACCATGGGATATGAGTATGTGCTGGTTGATGCGCTCTGGGATACCCAGATAGGTAGAGACAAGATAGCAGAATTGAGCAAGTATGCGCAGAGTAAGAATGTAAGTCTGATGCTCTGGTATAATTCCAATGGTGTGGCCAATGATGCACCTCAGGGACCTCGTGGCATCATGGATAACATCGTGGCCCGCAAGAAGGAGATGGCCTGGATGAAGAGCATAGGCATCAAGGGTATCAAGGTGGATTTCTTTGGTGGCGACAAGCAGCATACCATGCAGCAGTATGAGGATATCCTCAGCGATGCCAATGATTATGGCATTCAGGTTATCTTCCATGGTTGCACCCTGCCAAGAGGTTGGGAGCGTATGTATCCAAACTATGTATCCAGCGAGGCTGTACTGGCTTCAGAGAATGTATTCTTCTCTGATTATCATGCCAAGCAGGAGGGTTTCGAGCTGACCATGCATCCATTCTGCCGCAATGCCGTGGGAGCGATGGATTGGGGTGGTACCATCATGAACAAGTATCTCTCCAAGGATAACAAAAGTCGTCATCGCCGTTATACCACCGATGTCTTCGAGATGGCTTCGGCTATCATGAACCAGGCTGCCATCCAGTGCATCGCCATCTATCCGAACAATCTCTCTGAGCTTCCTCAGCACGAGATTGATTTCCTGAAGAGCGTTCCTACTACCTGGGATGAGACTCAGTTCATCGCCGGTTATCCTGGAAAATATGCAGTTGTGGCACGCCGCCATGGTGATAAATGGTATGTTGCCGGTTTGAACGGCACCGACCAGGCAATGAAACTCACCCTGAACTTGCCAATGCTTGCCGGCAAGAGCGTTACCTATTATCATGAGACAGCCAGCAAGGACAAGAAGGCACTCTGGTCTGTTTCTCAGATGAAGACCGTAAAGGTGGATAAGAAGGGAAACCTCAAGGTGGAGATGCAGCCTAAGGGGGGATTGATAGTTAATGAATAAAGAAAAAGGCAGTTTTTTACCCCAAAAAACTGCCTTTTGAACGATTATTATACTTTTTATCAGAATTTGTATCCCTCTGTTCGTATAAAATGATGTATTTTTGCAAATAAAATGTGACACTAACATTCATTTTGTGAATACTAACATGAATAACAAGATAATGATGAACAGAAAAGTGACAATTATGGGAATGATGGCAGCTGTTTTGCTGACTGCTGCTCCTGTCAAGGCACAGGTGCCAACCGTACCTAACCCTTCATACACGGGTAAGGGAAATCCGATTCTTCCGGATTTTCATGCAGATCCTGAAATTCTGTATTCCAGCAAGACCAAGAAGTATTATATCTATTCCACCACGGATGGAAAACCGGGATGGGGTGGATGGCAATATTATTGCTATTCTTCAAAGAATCTCAAGAAATGGAAGAACGAGGGAGTGGTTCTCGATGCCAAGAGCGACCAGATTTCCTGGGCCAATGGCAATCTATGGGCTCCGGCTGCCGTAGAGGTGAAGCAGAAGGACGGCAGCTACAAGTACTATCTCTATTTCAGTGCTCGTCCTAACGACAATGGCAGAAAGCAGATGGGTGTAGCGGTTGCTGATTCTCCTACAGGTCCATTCGTTGACCTGGGCCATCCTCTTCTGGCGAAGAACCATCCGGGTTGCAAGGGTCAGCTCATCGACGTGGATGTCTTCATCGACCCGGTTTCCAAGAAGCCTTACCTCTATTGGGGCAACAGCTTTATGGCTGGTGCCGAGCTGGAGCCAAGCATGACCAAAATTAAGGATGAAACCGTAACCGTGATGACTCCAAAGGGTGGAAGCCTGAAGGACTATGCTTATCGCGAAGCACCATACGTGTTCTATCGCAACGGACTCTACTACTTCATGTGGTCGGTGGATGATACGGGTGCAGTCAACTATCATGTGGCATACGGAACATCGAAGTCTCCGCTCGGTCCTATCGAGGTAGCCAAGGATCCTATCGTCCTGATTCAGGACCCTCAGCACGAGATTTATGGCACAGCCCATAACTCCGTGATTCAGAAGCCTGGCACAGATGAGTGGTATATCGTATATCACCGCATCAACAAGGATTACATCCAGCATCAGCCAGGAGTGCATCGTGAGGTCTGCATCGACAAGATGGAATTCAATGCCGATGGCACCATCAAGCGAGTAGTTCCTACCCATCAGGGAGTGAAGTGATAAAATGTGATAATCAGTAATTATATAAACGCCTCGTCTCTATGGAGAAGGGGCGTTTACTGTTTATTGATAGAAACTTTTCAATTTGTGTGCGGTAACATGATTCTGTTAACTTTATTTAATATTGAATATGCAGTGTGTATTTGTTTTTTTTGTATATTTGCATCATGTATGTGATATAAATTGTTTGTTTAACAAATTAAAAGAAAGGATTTGATATGAATAAACTGCTTTTTTTTATAATCGCTAATGTTTTGTTGGTTTCATGTAGTGATATTGTCCTTGATGAATCTACTGTTACCAATCAGAATGTCAAGAATGAGTTGGTCGCTTATCCTATGAGAAATCATGGTACTAGAGCTGGGGTTACTAGTGACGTTGGTGATTGGGAGAGTTGGGAGAAAGTTAAAATCGCAGAATTGGAAGAACCAGTGCGAACCCCATGGAATGAGACAGGTACTTCGGGTGCTATTCCTGACGAAATTCGAAAGGATATAAAATATAAGGATGGTTGGAATTTAATAGCTCATACGGTAAATGGTAAAGGAGAAAAAGGGCTTAATTATTTGATATTTTATAATCGTTATACAGGTATTTTGAAGGGTTTTTATCATTCGAGTGATAATATTCCTAATAATACAGGTATTTGGCATTTGCATTTTGAACAGCCACAATCATTTTTGGCATTTTCGAATCCTATAGCAGAGTTGTCTTCTGCTAGAACAAAAAATGATATATATGTAGTGAATGTTACAGCACAGAGAGGTAAGCCTTTTACCGGCGGTTGGAATTGTTTCCAAACAGAATTGGCTTATGATCCGAATTTCTCAGAAGGAAGTTTACAAATTATTCCTGAGAATTTATCTTTGCTTAATGCTTCTTTTGGCGGTGATTTGGATGCTTATACAGAGGGTGCTATTATTACGGCGACTAGTTCTAATCCTTTGAAGTCGATAGTGAATGGTGTTGCTAAGGTGGCAGGAACAAAAGCGGAAGAGTGGGTCGGAAATGCTGTTAAGCAAGGTAAATTCAAAAAGATAAAAAACTTGGTTGTCAGCGGTGCGGGAGAAATTGTAAAAAGTGGTGTAGGATCTCTTTTGGGGTCATTTATTGGTGGATTTAATAAAACTGGACAAACTACACAAGCTGTAAATTTACATACAACAGGAACGGTAAAATTAGATGGTGATATTTCTACTGTACAATCTAGTACGATAGTACCATTGTCAATGTCGATTTCTGTTAAAGATGTAGGTCGTTTAGGAGTATGGTGTTTGACTCAGGTTCCAAAAATTTATTTGTCTCCTTATGCTACCTATGCAGAAAGAGACGCTAATAATAATAACTGGTATAAGTATCAGTTCCAGCCTCGTGTAGATAATTCTCAAACTTATTTGGTCGTAAATCCTGATTTAGTCAATGAATTAGGTCGAAAGAATATTTCTTCGGGGCTGGAAACGTATTTAAGAAGTAGTTCTATTGCCGAGAACTTAGGGGGGTCTTATTGGGAAAGATATGCGTATCCTTCAAGATTAGGCGATATGTTATATGATGATACATATGATGCTAATGGGCATTCATATACAGTATCCTTGCCTTTGTTGGATAAAAACGGACAAGTTCTAGAAGGTTTAGATGATACGCTTGTGCCTTATGAAATTTTCCTCCCTAATGCGCCTGGAGGTTATAAGGGAGCGAGTCCTAATATCTGTTGCCCTTCCCATTATAAAAGTGTGTTTGGTGTACGATTGACTACTAAAAGCGGTGATACCGTTCAATTGTATCATACGTTTATTCCTCGTTTAGAATGGGATTATTCTCGTTTTAATAATGATAAGATGTATCTATATGAGTATCCAACGATTCCGATAGGGGAATCTGAAGAGTAATAATTTTATAAAATAACTGTTATGAAAAAAAATATTTTAAGCACCTGGTTGTTTTGGGTGCTATTGGCTGTAACAGTGGCTTCCTGCCATAGTGACGATCCGGCTCCACTTGATGCGAAGCTGATTGAAGGTACTTTTGTGCCTTCTCCAGGCAAGTTCCTGGTGAATGGAGAGGATTATTCTGATAAAGGAATCTCGCTTCAGTTTGAACCCAGCAAAACTAAGGAAGGTAAATACGATTTGAAAATTTATGGAATCATACCATATCCTAAAGAATATGTACAGGTAGATGTGGCTGTAAGTCCTACTGCTGACGGGATTGCTTTTGCTGATACCGATGCTGAGGATGCCAGTGTACACATCAAGGGTGTTTTCAGCCCCAAGCACGATGGCGCAGGCTATCGGTTGGAGGCAGACTGCTCTTTCACACAAATATTTAAAAATTGGACAAACAAAACTTTTGTCATCAATTTCACAAAGCCTTTCTTTGATCCGGACAGGCTGTTTACCGATGAATGTACTATCGACGGAGAGACATATTTGATGGATGATTTGATAAGAAACTTCTATTCTCAAATGGGAGGGATTATTGCCAAGCAAGACTCATGTGTTCAGTTAAAGTTTAATTCTGATTATACATTGGATATAAGCTCGCTAAACAACAAGGATGGCAAAACCGTTTCTGACAGTTTGATGACAATAAAATGTTGGTGCCTTTCACTCCATGCTATATTGGAATTTACTGGAGAGCAGGCAAAAACTTTCATGAAAAGATGGGTTGGAACTTATGGTCATGGTGAGGAAAACAATCTTTTCCTGCAATATGCCAATACTGATAGGTATGCTTTGTTTGTATGGATGTATCAAAAGGAAAGTTCAGGCAAAAAGTTCCTGGTTTTTAATTTCCCGAAAACAACAAGAAGTCGTTTCTTGTATTTGTTTATGCAAAATAGAGAGGTGAGCCTGTTGCCGGAAATAGAACAGAAGAAGATGAAGACTGCATTCTGGTATATGTATAATCCTGACGAATATGGCGATATGCCTCCTTATATCCATTCCGAATATTGAAGAAAGAACCTGTAAGGGTATATAAAATAAGGTGAGAGATGGGTACTTTCGTTACTTTTTAACGATAAGTACCTATCTTTTATTGTTTAATATACACTATATTCAAAATCTTTTTGTATCTTTGCACCCATAATAAGCAAACAACAGATCATTAAACCTTATTAATAATGAAGAGATTTATTTCAGCAGTATTGCTTTCTGCAGCCGTGGCAATGCCTACGATGGCGCAGAAGCAGAAGACATTGGGCAATGGCTATCCATTCACTCAAGTACCATTCACCAGTGTGAAGATTTCACAGAACACCTTCTGGGGTGCCCGCCTGAAGGCTGCCCGCGAGGTAACTGTGCCATTGGCTTTCAGCAAGTGCGAGAGCGAGCACCGTTATAAAAATTTCGAGATGGCTGCCTATACCCTGCAGCATCCTAACCACGAAGGCTTGAACACCAAGGAGTGGGATGTAAGCAAGTTTATGGGCTTCTCTTTCGATGATACCGATGTTTATAAGACCATCGAAGGTGCCAGCTACATCCTCCAGACTTATCCGGACAAGAAGTTGAAGGCTTATATCGACAGCGTGCTCGATGTGGTAGGTGCGGCACAGGAGCCAGATGGCTATCTCTATACCGCCCGTACCATCAACCCAAAGCATCCACACGGATGGTCGGGAAATAAGCGTTGGGTCAAGGACGAGGATTTGAGCCACGAGCTTTACAACCTCGGTCACATGGTAGATGCAGCCTGTGCTCACTATCAGGCTACGGGTAGCACCAAGTTCCTGAACATCGCCAAGCGCTATGCCGATTGTGTGGTAAGGGAAGTAGGTCCTAAGGCAGGACAGGCTACCATCGTTCCGGGACATCAGATTGCAGAGATGGCTTTGGCTCGTCTCTATACCTTGACCGGTGAGAAGAAGTATCTGGATGAGGCTAAGTATCTGCTCGATTATCGTGGCAAGACTCATATCCGCAACCCATATTCTCAGAGTCAGGCTCCTATCCTGGAGCAGAAAGAGGCGGTAGGTCATGCTGTTCGTGCCGGCTATATGTATGCCGGTATTGCCGATGTGGCTGCCTTGACCAAGGATTCTGCCTATATGAAGGTGATTGACCGCATTTTTGAAAACATCGTTGGCAAGAAATACTATCTTACAGGTGGTGTAGGTGCCCGCCATGCCGGTGAGGCTTTCGGTGCCAACTATGAGTTGCCGAATATGACAGCCTATAACGAGACCTGTGCAGCCATTTCTATGGTTTACCTCTTTGAGCGCATGTTCCTGCTTCACGGCGAGAGCAAGTATATCGACTGCCTGGAGCGTACCTTATATAATGGTGTCATTTCGGGTATGAGCATGGATGGCGGTAGATTCTTCTATCCTAATCCATTGTCAAGCGACGGCAAGTATAAGTTTAATGCCGATGGCAACACCACCCGCCAGCCTTGGTTCGGATGTGCCTGCTGCCCAAGTAACCTGAGCCGCTTCATCCCTTCCGTGCCGGGTTATCTCTATGGCGTGAAGGACAACAACATCTATGTGAATCTCTTTGCCGGTAATACATCTACCATCAAGGTGAATGGCAAGGATGTGGTTCTGGAGGAGACTACCGAGTATCCTTGGAACGGCGATATCAAGATTGCTGTGAAGAAGAGCGGTGTGAAGAATGCCAACCTCCTGGTCCGCATTCCTGGATGGGTTCGCAACCAGGTGGTTCCTAGCGACCTTTACAAGTATAGCGATGCAGAGAAGCCTGCTTATAGCGTAACCGTAAACGGCAAGGCTGTTGAGGCTGACCTCAATGCCAACAAGGGTTATCTCCCTGTCAAGAACATCAAGAAGGGTGATGTAATCCGCATCCACTTCGATATGCCGGTACGCACCGTAGTTGCCAATGCGAAGGTGGCAGATGATAAGGGCAAGGTTGCCGTAGAGCGTGGACCATTGGTATATTGCGCTGAGGCTGTAGATAACGATAACGAGCCTGTACTCCGCACCATCATGGCCAAGAAGCCAAACTTCACTTTGGTGGATAACTACAGCATTGAGAACAAGGAGACCCAGGGTGCTCCTGCCTTCAATGTCAAGGCTATCAGTACACCTGCTCATATCTTAGACCAAAAGAAGGAGGGTGTCATTTCTGTCAAGTGTCAGAACCTCACCCTGATTCCTTATTATGCCTGGAATCATCGTGGCGCCAACCAGATGAATGTCTGGTTCTATCAGGGCTTGTCGTTTATGGATAAGTAATAAAACTCAGTAAGTAGCCCCACACGCCCTGAAAGGGCAGAAGCTCCTAGCCCAGGGCATCGCCCTGGGTTTTTAATGGATGTAAACCTGTCGCCCTGTAAGGGCAAAAGCTTTAAAACCAGATGATTAGTAAAGCTTTTGCCCTTACAGGGCGCTTTGTTGGCTGCTATTATACCCAGGGCGTTGCCCTGGGCTAGGAGCTTTTGGGCCTTCAGCCCGTACTTGAACCACATGCGAAACTTCTTGTTAATATAGGTTAATCTCATTAAGAAAAACACTTCTTTTCCGTTTATGTTGTAGTTTTGAACAAATAAAACAAAAGAGAGCAAATGACAGAGAATGAATTCATCCATATCGTTCCGCAGTTGCGGCAGATAGCCTTGCAGATCAGTCAGGGTTATGGCGTTGGCTGTGATGAGGCTGAGGACATCGCACAGGATGCGATGCTCAAGCTCTGGGCTATCAAGGAAGACATTCAGTCTGCTGTTCATGCCAGAGGTTCGATGGGCTGCATCGCCAAGCATCTTTGCATCGACCACTTTCGCAAGCGGAAGATGATTTCGATAGATGCGCGGCCTTTCGATAAGTCGGTTAGCCACTATGCGCCGCCCGATGTGGAAGTGGAAAACTCGGAGAACGACCAGTGGCTGCAAAAACGCCTCAAGGCTCTGCCCTCTAACCAGTATCAGGTGCTTTATCTGCGGCAGGTGGAGAAGAAAAGCTCTGAGGAAATAGCGCAAATCGTGGGCATCACCACAGAATCTGTATCCGTGTTGCTATCGAGGGCAAGAAAGCAGATGTTGCAGGAAATCAGAAAAAGATGTCGATAGCCCTTATATATATATAATAGGTATAATCAATAAAGGAGGAAAAAATGATATGAACGAAAAAGAAAAAGATATACGTTTGTTGCTCAATCGGTTTATGGCTGGTGAGACGACTCTTGAAGAGGAGGCTCTGCTAGGGGAGTGGTTTCGCCAGCATTCCGATGTGAGCGATGACCTGAAGGAATACCAGATGATGTTTGGATATTTCGACGAGGGGATGCCCCTCGACCATGAACCGGAGAAGCATGTTGCAGATGCTCATCCAAAGGCTAAGGCACGAATGCGCCGTCTATGGTTGCCGCTTAGCATGGCTGCATCCATCGCCCTGCTGATAGGGTTTGCTATTCCTTGGATAGGGCATCAGACTGGGCATCAGGATGATTTGAAGATAGCTCAACTCGATGGCAGTACTGCTCAGGATGATGCTGATTCTGCTGTTGTTCAAAAGGGAAAAGCGCCAGATGCCAATCTCTCCATGCCTGAAAAGGTAAAGAAGCATGGTGATTCCGAATCTCCAAAAACAAGGATGCGCAAGCCAAGGAAATATCGTCAGCATAAGTTTGCTCCAGCTCCTCCAAAGCTTTTGATAGCCCAGAGTATAGCCGCCGATTCTTTGTTGGCTGAGCCGGAAATGCTTGCCGATGCGCATCTCTGGGAGATGGAGGCACAGCAGAACGAAATGTTCTTCAAACTCTATCTCATCAATGCTCTTCAGACCCAGGCGCTCAATGCCGAAGTAGCCAGTGCCTCGTTCGAAAGCGAGGAGAATGTGCATGATGAGGACCATGTGAGTGATGACCAGGAGGTTTATTAACAAGAAACAATTAAAAAGAAGAAGAATATGAAAACAACTTTTAAATTAGCATTTGTGGCTTGCCTGATGATGCTCTCTTCGGCTTGCCATGCCCAGAAGCCTATACCGAACATCGACCAGGCTTTTGATAAATTCGTACAGGATTTGTCGCAAGACGACTTTGTTACTTCTTCCTCTATGAATACCTATAATATTGGTATGATGAAGGGATTTGAGTTCGCTATTCCTGAGAGAAAGCAGAAAATGGTGGATACCTTTCAAAAGGCTTTATTGAGCAATAGTCGCCTCGCTTATATTAGTTTTACCAAGAAAGCGGGCTCTCTCAGTCTTGAAACGAATCGGGTGGGGTATGGCAAGGATAATTCCATGACTTACGAGTTTGGTGCTCACAAGGACCGCAACTATAACCTGCAGTATTTCCGCGACAGCAAGGATTCTACCATGCGATATGTTTATGCCTTGGTATGGTATCAGGGAATGGATCGTTCGGTAAAGGGCAGTGTATATAAGTTCTACTCCAAGGATCCGCAAACCTATAAGAAGCCATCCGCCAATACGAAGTCATTCTCTTATACGCAGCCATTCTCTTATACGAAACCGTCTGTTCAAAGTCTGGATTCTCTTTTCTCGCGGGTCAAGAACTTCAAGTTTGACAAGAGTTTGGCTAGCAGTTATTATTTCGATGAGACTCCTCCAAAGGATGCGGCAGAGTTTATGATGCAACTCAATACGCTCCGTGCAGCCTTTAAGAATGCCAAGGATTTATACCCTTATCTCGGAAATCAGGTGACTCGGCGTACCCTCCAGACGGGCATTGCCAACAAAATAGTCAAGCTTTGTAAGGGATACGGCAAGTTGCTGAATGCTGACGAGAAGAAATTCTGTGCCACTTCGCTGAATAAGATGAAGAAGGATACAGACGATGAATATCTGCAAAGTCTTCTGGAACTGACTGCCAATTCTTTGAGAAAGTAGTAAGTTCTTGATGCATAAGCTTTGGAAAATGTGGAATTCTCTCTCAAAATATCGCTTTTAAACGATATTTCATCTAAAATTATCTTTTTCTAGACTTCGGTCTTGTTATAATTTCGTAACTTTGTACGCAAAAAGTAAACGATATGACTAAGAAATTGATAATGATAATAGGCTTGGTGCTTTCATCCATGTTGATGAAAGCCCAGGCTTTTTTTATGCCTTTCCCGAAGGCGGGTGATAAATACTGGCAGAAGCAGGTGCCGGTGGCGATGCGCAACGACTATATCCGGTTGGGCAATCTCTATCAGAAGAAGCCTTGGAATGCCATCCCTGCTGAAACTTTTGCCGAGTTCCGAACCAATGGTAACCGTACCCGATACGAGGAAGCTAGCTTTGGTATCAGAAAACAGTTTGTCTGTCTTGTGATGGCAGAAATCATGCAGGGCAGGGGACGGTTCCTGCCTTCCATCCGCAAGGGCTTACATTATTTTATAGAGAAGGAACCATGGTGGGGAATCCCAGCACATTATCCAAAAGACCATCCTGAAAAGGATATCCAGCCTGTGGATCTCTTCAATGCAGAGACGGCAGGAATGCTTGCCTGGACCCTCTATATGCTGGAAGATGATATCAACAGGAAGGAAAAGGGTCTCTGTGATCAGGTGAGAAGTGAGATAGATCGCCGATTCCTGCAACCGGTGTTGAACCAGCCGCAGGGCTGGAAGGGCAATGCCAACAACTGGAATACCTGGATTACGAGCAACTGGTTGGAAACGGTATTGATTTGCGAATCAGATGCCAAGCAGCGAGATGCTGCCCTCAAGGGAGTGCAGCAGTGTCTGCGAACCTTCCTGAAGGGTTATCCCGATGATGGCGGTTGCGAGGAAGGTGTCAGCTATTGGGACTGTGCCGGAGCCTCGTTCTTCGAATCGCTCTATTTCATGCAGTTTGCTCCCAAGCAGGCGGTTCTGACATTGAATGAAGCTCAGAAGAAGAAGGTGGAGAACATGGGTAGGTTCATCACTACGATGTATATCAACGACCTTACCTTCGTGAATTTCTCGGATGCCCAGGCTCAGAATGTTCCGAACATCAACATCCTCTTTCCTTATGGAGCCTATCTCCAGAACCTGCAGATGATGCAGTTGGCGGCATACGTGGGCAAGAAATATCAATATACCCTCAAGCCTACTACGCTCTTCCTGAAATCGGGCAACTATCCGAAACTGGGTAGGGAACTGATGCTCCTCTCCATGTTGCCGAAGTATCAGGCTACAGCAGCTGTGGAGCCAAAGACGGAAGATGCCTATCTGGAAAACTCCCAGATTATGGTGGCGAGCAACAAAAACTGGTTTGTGGCTGCAAAAGGTGGTAACAATGCCGAAAGCCATAATCACAACGACATCGGTAACTTTATTGTTTATCAGAACAACCAGCCGGTGGTCATCGACCTGGGGCGTGATACCTATACATCGAAATCATTCAGCAATCAGCGATTCGAATTGATGAACTGCCGTTCGGCATATCACAATGTACCTATCATCAACGGATTGGAGCAGAAGGATGGCAAGAAGTATCGTGCCGACAAGGTGAGCCATGTATTCAGCGAGGGCATCTCATCTCTTACCCTGAATCTCGAAAAGGCATATACCGAGGCGGCGCATGTGGATAAGTGGCAGCGTACCATCGTCCTGGATAGGGAATACAACTGGGTGGAAGTAACCGAACAGTATAAGCTCGATTCCCTGCAGATAGAGAAGGACCGACTGAACGGTCAGGTATTTGATAATCAGATTATTCTGATGGCTTTCGGCAAGCCTGTGATGCAGAAGGCAGGAAGAATCCTGCTTCAGGGTGGCAATGTGCGGTTGGAATATGATGCACAGTATCTTTCGGCATCGGTAGAAAAGGTGCAGATGACGGATGGCATCATGAAGACCCAGTGGAAGGATAATGTTTATCGCATCATCTTGCGATTGAACGATAATTATCCGATGGCGAAGGTAAAATATCGCTTCGTGAAATGATTTTTTTTGAGAAAAGCCTTGCTATTCCCGATTATTTCCACTATCTTTGCAATTGAATTAGTTGTACTCGATAAAACGAAGAAGATATGGATTACAAGAGATTACCATACGGCGTTGCCGATTATACCTGGATTAAGAGTCAGAACAGATACTGTGCTGACAAGACAATGTTTATACCTAAGATGGAGGAAGCAGGAGACTTTCTCTATCTCATCCGCCCACGCCGTTTTGGCAAGAGTGTCTTCCTCACGATGCTTCAAGCCTACTACGACATCGAGAAGAAAGACTCGTTCCATACCACATTCAAGGATACTTGGATTGAGTCGCACCCAACCGAAGGACTTGGCAAATACCAAGTTTTATACTTCGACTTCTCTAGAGCTGCAGCAGGACAAGGTAGCTTGGAGGAAAACTTCAATATATATTGTAACAGCGTATTGGATGGCTTCATCAAAAAGTATGCTGCCTATTATGATGAAGATTTCAACATGGAGGAATACCTTGGCTTTTCCGGTGCCTCCTATAAGCTAAATGCACTGAATGCTTATTCCAAAAGCAAAGGTACGCAACTTTACCTTATCATCGACGAGTATGACAACTTCACCAACAATATCCTGAGCGAGGAAGGAGAAGCTGTATATCACGCCCTGACTCATGCACAAGGCTTCTACCGTGACTTCTTCAAGCTATTCAAGGGAATGTTCCAACGCATCATGATGATGGGAGTAAGTCCTGTCACCGTGAACGACCTCAACAGTGGCTATAACATCGGCACCAATCTCTCCATGGACCCCATGTTCAACATGATGCTGGGATTCAGCGAGAACGAGGTACGGGAAATGATAGAATACTACAGAGAAGTAGGACTCATCAAGGTTCCGACCGACCAGCTGATTACCGACATGAAGCCTTGGTATGACAACTATTGTTTCGCAAAGGACAGTCTGGTCACAGATCCAAAGATGTTCAATTCGGATATGGTTATCTATTATCTCCGCCATTTCATCCGTTTTGGCAAAGCACCGGACGAGATGGTAGACCCAAACACCATGACTGATTATGCCAAGATGAAGAAGATCATCTTCCTGGACAAGCTGCAAGGCGACCGCAAGAGCGTGCTGAAAGAAATCATCAACCAAGGTTACATCTGGGCGGAGCTAAGAGAAAGTTTCCCTGCTGAAGACTTGGTTGACCCTGACCTGTTCCCAAGTCTGCTCTACTATTACGGCATGCTGACCATCATTGGCAAGCGTGGCAGAAGAGTAAAGTTGGGAATCCCTAACGAAATACATCGCCGAGGGTTATTGAAACTGCACAAGTATTCACTCCAGCATCCAGGCAGAGCGCAATCTGCAAGGTTTCATCGCCGCTTATCTCAACCATAGTGGTTATTACTACATCATCCAGGAAATGGAGTTGAATGGTGGTTATTGCGACTTGACGATGATTCCGGACCTCACCCGTTTTCCAGAGGTTGCCCATGCCTACCTCTTGGAGTTGAAATATCTGAAAACGGGCGATACCGATGAAGAAGGAAACAAGGCCTTGGAAGAAGCAAGGACTCAGTTGGAGCAATATGCGCAAGACACAAGATTGCCACAGCTGATGAATGGAAAGCCTATCCACAAGATTGCCATCATCTATAAAGGTAATGATTTATGGAAAGTAGCTGAGTATTAAAGAACTAAGGAAACAGCAAGGGTCTATATGCCACGAAGAACTGGTGGCGTATAGACCCTTGACTATTTTGTGATGTTCTGCTATTGCAAAGGTACGAACATATGAGAAGACTACAATGGTATAAATGCGAAGCAATTTTCTTTCGAAAGGAGAACAGAATAGGCTGAAAGTGTAGCCAAATACGATAAAAACAGAATAAGCCTTGTTTTTAAGAAATACCGAAAAATGCAAAATGAAGGGGTAAAAATTGTTGGGGGTGGTGGTAAAATCTGTTTAAAATGGTGTCGCATTCATAGGAATGCGACACATTGGTAAAAAAAAATAACACCTATTTCTAATCATTTTTTGTATATTTGTGTCGTGAAAGAAGTATAAGGAACCATGAACTCGGTTGGATGGATAAACAGACTTTATGGTGGTTATCTGTCCTAAGATAGAAGAAGGTTCCTTATCTTTGCCATACAAAAGATTATAAACTTTAAAAGTTAAAGACGATGGAAAAAATCAAATTATTAACAATGGCAGCTTTGGCAACGGCATTTTTTGCCAGCTGCTCAAATGAGGATGGATTGCCACAGAGTAATTATCCTGCGGACAATGTGGTTAGAATCACGACAAGTGTAGATGGCATGAATACCCGTGCCTCTTACGGTGGCAGTACGGCGAAACTCAGCTCGTTCGGCTTCTGTATCAATAATGCAGGTAGTGACAAGTATACCTATGATAATATCAAGGTAACACAGGAAAATGGTAAGTGGAATCCTGCTACCCAAATGTTGTGGCAGAATTCAACAACTGCTGTTGATATCCTGGCTTATGCGCCATATCAGGCAAATGGCAATGTTAAAATATTCGGAACGTCAGATTATGCCTTTTCTGTAAAAGAAGACCAAAGCAATGCTGAAGACTATTCTTCCGACCTTATTGTATATAAGCAAACGGGATTCACGCCTGGTTCGGAATTGAATACCAGCAAAGCGGTTGATGTCGCATTCACCCATCTTCTCAGTCAGCTGAATCTCACTATCGAGTTGAGAGACCAGTTTAATCAGGATGAGAAAAAGCCTGTTACGGAAGCAACCGTAACTGATGTCAAGGTGAATGGCACCATTATCAGCAGCAAAGTGGATTTCTCAGCAAGTCCTATAAGTGTTCAAGTTGACGATACCCAGGAAGCAACCGCCATTACTCCAGAAACTACAGAATTCAAGGCGGCTGGTAAAACAACCGACCATGCTGCCTTCAACTATTCTGCCATTGTGATTCCGCAGACCATTACTGCTGGTAATTTCAGTATTTCGTTCAAAGTGGATGGCACTGATTACATCTGGACATCCACCAGCGATGTGAATTTTGTATCTGGTAACAAACATCAGTTGAGTCTGCTGGTTGGTAAGGATGTAGTGCAGGTAAAAGGTATAACTGCAACGCCTTGGGGAAAAGAAAACATTACCCAAGGAGAGACTGATTAAAGATTTGTTTGACATTTAAAATAGACAAGATATGAAGATTAC
>ERZ1026874.770-NODE-770-length-18812-cov-7.954097_pt1 | contig 18812 bp, 13 predicted proteins | sample MGYA00380167_ERZ1026874 | MGnify/ENA primary metagenome ERZ1026874 (study PRJEB33269, sample SAMEA4719803) | human gut metagenome | biome: human-associated habitat; feature: organic feature; material: feces | place: Cameroon | collected 2013-10 ...
CGTCGGGGGCATCGTAAATCTTTAAAGCATAATTCCTACAGTATCTTGGCAGCGTAGCGTAGCTCAAGTGAGGGAGTGTGCACCAGCCTGGGCTCATGTGATGAAGTCCCGACCTACTGTCAGCAAAAGAGGAAGCAACCTCCGAGTTCTCGCCCAAAGATTGCTTCCTCTAATTTACATTTCACTACAATATTAGCTCACAAGCCATTTTTTTACAGTTTCCTCATCAAAATCCACACATTCAGCTATATCTTCTATTGAGTGTCCTTTTTTCTGAAGTTTCAAAGCTGTTATTTTTGCCTGACGAATTCTGCCTTCTTCTCGACCTTCTTCTCTGCCTAATTCTCTGCCTTCTTCTCTGCCTAATTCTCTGCCTTCATTTTTCTGCTCTTCCCACGCCTTACACATATCAATCACCTCTTCTTTCTCATCTATGTCTATATCCGTTCCTGCAAACAGGTTGATTGCCTCAACCGTCTCTCTGTCTACATTGCTAAACTTTTCATCATTCTGCAGCACTTCCTGCATCTTTTCCTTATCATACGCATTCTGCAGTACCTCGAAAAGCTGCCTGATGGATGTCCTGAATCCTGTAAAGTCTGTTATCTCCCTCGGTGCCAGCAGATTAATTCTGTAATCCGGTATGAATGGCAGAAGTTCTTCATCCACATCACCAAACATATCCGACAGCTTCCTTGGACCATCCCATTCCTTTGTTCCGAGATATACTGTAATCGTAATCACCGGTATCAGCTTATCCTCTTTCGTAAATCCCGAGAGAAATTCATCTGATGTTGCTGTATCCTTTTCTTTTCGGTGCTTTTTTGCTGTTTCCTTTACCTGATTTCCATATGCCATGACATCATAAAACATGTTTTTTACCGGAATGGAATAGTGTATATCCGACTGATTCTCTACTCCTATCAGTACGACATATGATTTGCCGGTATATTTGATGCTGGCATTTTTGAAGATATCCCTCAGCTTCTGCACCGCTATGGTCTTTTTGTCAAGCCCCAGTGCGGTCAGAACCTCCGTGGTGTCCCTTTCCTTAAGGTTTTCCGGCAGGATGACCTCTCTTCCTCCATACAGTATATTGTTGCACAGATCCGCAAACCTGGCATTGTCAGCAAAGTATTCCTTTGCCATTGAGTCTTTTGCGCTCAATCCTTCTCCTCCTGTTCTCTTGTGTTAGCAGGAAAATTTGGTGCCAATGAGGGTATAGTGGTACAGTTTACAAGGTATACCTGTGCTGTTCTTCTTTAATGTTTACTCACTGTATACAGTTCATCCGCCTTTTGACTACATTTTCTGCATTCTGTCTACATACGGCATTTAAATTTTCCTGCTGTTGATTGGTAATTAAAGCATCGAAAACTTCCATGTCCTTTGTAGAATAATGCGAAGTGGTCTGCCCTCTTCAAAGTGGTGCGCACCTGAAAAACTGTTATGTGGTGCCGCTTACAGAAATATAATGCTTTGAGTTGATTGTAGCATAGAGGTGGTGTTTTGTCATCACATTTTTTCTTTTTTGCCACAGCGTAAGGGGCTTTATCCCATGTGACCGGCTGGGCACACTCTCCCGCGTGAGCGAATAGCGAAGCTGCCTAGATACTGTTGAATTATGCACACGATACACAGAAATGCCCTGCCACGGATGGCAGGGCAAGGAGAACCGCGCCACGGACGGCGCGTTTCGACGGTTTCGTCGGGCATCGTAAATCTTTAAGGCATAATTCCTACAGTATCTTGGCTGCGTAGCGTAGCTCACGTGAGAGAATGTGCACCAGCCAGGGCTCATGGGATGAAGCCCCGTCCTACTGTCAACAAAAAAGGAAGCAGCCTCAGTGCTTTCGCTCAAAGACAGCCTCCTCAAATTGTATTCCACTACAATATTAGCTCACAAGCCATTTTTTTACTGTTTCCTCGTCAAAATCCACGCATTCAGCTATATCTTCTATTGAGTGACCTTTTTTCTGAAGTTTCAAAGCTGTTATTTTTGCCTGACGAATTCTGCCTTCTTCTCGACCTTCTTCTCGACCTTCTTCTCTGCCTTCATTTTTCTGTTCTTCCCACGCCTTACACATATCAATCACCTCTTCTTTCTCATCTATGTCTATATCCGTTCCTGCAAACAGGTTGATTGCCTCAACCGTCTCTCTGTCTACATTGCTAAACTTTTCATCATTCTGCAGCACTTCCTGCATCTTTTCCTTATCATACGCATTCTGCAGTACCTCGAAAAGCTGCCTGATGGATGTCCTGAATCCTGTAAAGTCTGTTATCTCCCTCGGTGCCAGCAGATTAATTCTGTAATCCGGTATGAATGGCAGAAGTTCTTCATCCACATCACCAAACATATCCGACAGCTTCCTTGGACCATCCCATTCCTTTGTTCCGAGATATACTGTAATCGTAATCACCGGTATCAGCTTATCCTCTTTCGTAAATCCCGAGAGAAATTCATCTGATGTTGCTGTATCCTTTTCTTTTCGGTGCTTTTTTGCTGTTTCCTTTACCTGATTTCCATATGCCATGACATCATAAAACATGTTTTTTACCGGAATGGAATAGTGTATATCCGACTGATTCTCTACTCCTATCAGTACGACATATGATTTGCCGGTATATTTGATGCTGGCATTTTTGAAGATATCCCTCAGCTTCTGCACCGCTATGGTCTTTTTGTCAAGCCCCAGTGCGGTCAGAACCTCCGTGGTGTCCCTTTCCTTAAGGTTTTCCGGCAGGATGACCTCTCTTCCTCCATACAGTATATTGTTGCACAGATCCGCAAACCTGGCATTGTCAGCAAAGTATTCCTTTGCCATTGAGTCTTTTGCGCTCAATCCTTCTCCTCCTGTTCTCTTGTGTGAGCAGGAAAATTTGGTGCCAATGAGGGTATAGTGGTACAGTTTACAAAGTATACATGTGCTGTCCTTCTTTATGTTTTCTATATGTTTACATTATGATTATCACACTGTATACAGTTCATCTGTCTTCTGACTACATTATCTGGCTTCTAACTGCCCTCTGGCTGCACTTTCTGTATTCTGTCTACATACGGCATTTCAATTTTCCTGCTGTTAATGGGTAATTAAAGCATTGAAAACTTCCATGTCCTTTGTAGAATGATGCGAAGTGGTCTGCCCTCTTCAAAGTGGTGTGCACCTGTAAAAAATTGTTATGTGGTGCCGCTTACAGAAATATAATGCTTTGAGTTGATTGTAGCATAGCGGCAGTTCTTTGTCATCATAATTTTTCTTTTTCCATATTTATATTTTTTCATACTGTTTCTGCACTGCACGCCTATCAGCCTGCATTCTGCCACAGTGCAAGGGGCTTTATCACGTGAGACCGGCTGTGGCACACTCTCTCGCGTGAGCGAATAGCGAAGCCGCTTAGATACTGTTGAATTATGCACACTATACACAGAAATGAGCTGCCACCGGGATGTAATATATATCATTGCTATTCAAACGCAAGCTTGACACCACGCTGTCAAGCTATGCGCCAATAAGTCAACTATTGTCAGATTACAGCCCCTGCCTCGTAGAGGCACTTTTAATGGGCTGTAATCGTTACTGGTCACACTATGGTGTGACCAGTAATGCTCAAGGAGAACCGCGCCACGGACGGCGCGTTTCGATGGTTTCGTCGAGTATCGTAAATCTTTAAAGCATAATTCCTACAGTATCTTGGCTGCGTAGCGTAGCTCACGTGAGAGAGTGTGCACAAGCCATGGCTCATGAGATGAAGCCCCGTCCTACTGCCAGTACCTACAGCAGCTATGCCAACTTCTTATTTTTCTCGAGAAGCTCATAGATTTTCTCAACGTCATAATCCGGCTTCATAGACAATGCCGCTTCGTAAATTGGAGCGATAACCTCCTCTTTTTCTTCCAGGTCATCTGCTATTTCTGCCACACTCTTGTCCTTTTGCAGCTTTTTTACAACCAGTGAGATTATCTTTTGTCTTTCTCCGATTTCCTTACCGATTTCCTTACCCTCTTCTGTTGCAACCTCTTCCCAGTAATCACTCACATTACACATCTCGCTCATCCTCCCTTCGAGTTCCATGCTCATTTTAAGTCCATAATCTTCTTCAAGTATCTTCTTTTCTCGATAAACTCTGACTTTGAGAACAGCTCTTCCAGCATTCCTATGAGTTTATTCTTAGACTGCTTTTTATTTTTTGTTGCTCTCGTCCGGACATTTATCAGTGCACCATTTAATTTGTCAATCTGTGGTATTTTCTTTATTTTACCATAAATCAGGCTGGATTTCATCCCAAATTCGATTCTGCCACAGCGTAAGGGGCTTCATCCCCTGTGACCGGCTAGGGCACGCTCTCTCGCATGAGCGAATAGCGGAGCTGCTTAGATACTGTTGAATTATGCACATGATGCACAGAAATGAGCTCCCACGGATGGGAGCTCAAGGAGAACCGCGCCACGGACGGCGCGTTTCGACGTTTTCGTCAAGCATAGTAAACCTATAAAGCATAATTCCTACAGTATCTTGGCAGTGCAGCGTAGCTCACGCGAGAGAGTGTGCACCAGCCGTTCTCATGGGATGAAGCCCCGTCCTACTGCCAATGTCTCTGCACCAAAAAAGCAGACTTTGAACTTCACACTCAAAGTCTGCTTCTTTTTTATTTTATAAACTGTCCATAGCCTGATACATGGTAAGCATAGGAGCCATAACGGCTGCCACAAGCACACCAACAATAAGTGCCAGAACAAGGATAATCATAGGCTCAATAGCTGCCATAACTGTCTGGGTAGCCAACTCAACTTCCTCATCATAGTAGTCTGCCAGTCGGGTAAGCATGCCTTCCAAGTCACCGGTCTCCTCACCGATTTTGGTCATGTGTGAAACCATAGGTGGAAACAATCCACACGCAGTGATTGGCTCAGACAGCGGAACACCCTTACTCACTTCTTCCCTTGCATTTTTCAGGGCTTTTTTGTAAAGCGCATTCTTCATGGTGTCAGCAGTGATACCAAGGGCTTCAATCATCGGAAGTCCTGAGTACACAAGTGTGGAAAGTGTACGCGCATAGTTACTGGCTGCTGTCTTGATGTTTAGCTTTCCGAAAACCGGAACCTTTCTTGCGAGATTACCAAAGAACATCTGGCCGCTGTCAGTCTGCTTATAAAGCTTGATGGCTATAACAATTGCTGCTATGACAGCAATCACAATATACCAGTATCCGGTGACAAAATCACTCATCGCAACAACTGCCTTTGTGATGCCCGGCAGCTCTGTTCCCAGGTCATTGAACATCTCCGAGTAGCTTGGGATGACCTTTACAAGCATTACAATAACAACCGCAATAGCCACAATCACAACGATAATCGGATAAACTGCCGCTTTTTTTATCATGCCGTTAAGCTTTGCTGATTTCTCGAAGTGTGCAGACATTCTGTCAAAAGCTACATCAATCTTGCCGGATGCTTCTCCTGCCGCAACCATGCTCACCATGATGTCAGGGAAAACATTCGGATATTTTTTCAGACCATCCGAGAGAGTCTCACCTTTTTGAATCTCGGCATGAACACCTCTGATAGCTTTCGCCATGACCTTGTTCTCAGTCTGATCGGATAGCATATCCAGCGTATCAAGAATCGTAACACCTGCATTGACCATACTGGTGAACTGGCGGCAGAATACTGATAGGTCTCTCGGCTTTACCTTTCCTCCTACACTGAACGAGATTTCCTTGGTCAGTGCTGTTGCCTTGGTGAGGCTTATGACCATGTTTCCATCCATCTTAAGCTTATTTTTTGCCTCTGCTTCTGACTCGGCTACTATATTTCCTTTTCTTTCTTTTCCGCTCTGGTCTATAATCTGATATGTCCAGTCAGCCACTTTCTTCTCCTCCTTATACCTATTCTGTGCAACCTCCAGATAAATTAAATCATAATTTATTAAGACTCCACAACATTATACCATAATAGTAAAATACATACGATTATACCATCAATAGTAAAGGTGTACACGGCTAGCCATGCTTACCGGATCATGTGCATATGCAACTGCAGTCTCCGGCGCTATAAGGCCCTGGCTGTAATACTGTAAAATACAGTCATCCATCATCATCATACCCTCTCTCTTTGAGGTCTGTATGATAGATGGAATCTGAAATGCTTTTGCCTCACGAATTAAGTTTCTGATGGCATTGTTTGCAAGGAGCACCTCAAATGCTGCAATTCTTCCGCCATTTACCATTGGAAGCAGATGCTGTGCAACAATTCCCTCTAAAACTCCTGAGAGCTGCACTCGTATCTGTTGCTGCTGGTGTGGTGGAAAAACGTCAATCATACGGTCAATTGCATCGGATGAACTGTTGGTATGCAGTGTAGAAAATACAAGATGTCCTGTCTCCGCCGCTGTAATAGCTGTAGATATAGTTTCAAGATCTCGCATCTCTCCTACAAGTATTACATCCGGATCCTGTCGCAGTGCAGCTCTTAGGGCTGCAGCATATGAGAGTGTATCCTTTCCAACCTCTCGCTGTTCCACTATAGAGCGGCGCCTTGAGTGCAGGTACTCAATAGGATCTTCAAGCGTGATTATATTTTTGGAATCTCTTGATGCAATGACATCTATAAGACTTGCCAATGTGGTCGACTTACCACTTCCTGTAGCTCCTGTCACGAGGACAAGTCCTCTCATCTTTGTGGTAAGATTGACAACCGACTGTGGTATGCCAAGCTGCTGCGGTGTAGGCACATCATATGAGAGAATACGAAGTGCTGCTGCATATGAACCTCTCTGTCTGAACACATTGGCTCTGACTCTTGAAAAGCCCTCCACCGAAAAAGCAAAATCAAGCTCTCCCTTCTCCTTTAGCTCATCTTTAAGCTCCTGCGGAACAATTGGAGAAAGCAGGTTGTCCGTCTCAACATTGGTAAGAACCTGATTTCCCTGCGGTACAAGCTTTCCGTCAATTCTAAGCATAACCGGATTTCCCGGTACGATATGTATATCCGATGAGTTCTGTTGCTGCGCTACTTTTAAAATGTCTACTATCTGCATTTTCTTTTCCCCCTTAGTTTTCGAACGTGGTCTTTAACATTTCCTGGAATGAAGTAACTCCTTCGAGTACAAGCTTCTCTGCACTCTGTCTAAGTGTATGCATGCCCTCATCACATGCAGCCTTGTTTATATCCTCTATATCAACACCTTTTGAAATAAGTGACTTTATCTTTGGTGTTATGGTCATTATCTCATATATACCGATTCGTCCCTTGTAGCCTGTATTGGCACATTTTTCACAGCCACATGGCTCATAAATCTTTACCGGACGGAATGCCGGTATATTCATAAAGGCCTTTTCCTCCTCTGTCAGCAGATGCTCTCTCTTACATGCCGGACAAAGTCTTCTTACAAGTCGCTGTGCAATGATTCCCTTTACCGAATCCGCAAGCAGATAACTTTCAACTCCCATGTCCTCCAGTCGTGAAATAGTACTTGCCGAGCTGTTGGTATGCAGTGTGCTGACCACAAGATGTCCTGTGATTGACGCCTGTACTGCAATCTGTGCTGTCTCCTGATCTCGAATCTCACCAATCATAATGATGTCCGGATCCTGTCGCAGAATGGAACGAAGTGCTGATGCAAATGTCAGGTCAGCTTTATTATTTACCTGTACCTGGTTGATTCCGTCTATATTTGCCTCGACCGGATCCTCAACTGTGATGATATTTACATCCTCCTTGTTGAGCTCTGAAAGTGCCGTGTAAAGTGTGGTTGACTTACCACTTCCTGTAGGTCCTGTAACAAGGATGATACCGTTTGTATTCATCAGTATATGATCAAAGGCCTTAAGCTCTTCGTCCGAAAATCCCAGCTCCTTTTTATCTCTTGTAAGTGCCTTTTTCTGCGCAAGTCGCATAACGCATTTCTCACCGAATACTGTCGGAAGGATTGATACTCGGATATCATACTCTATCTTGTCTATCTCCATAGTGATACGGCCGTCCTGCGGCTTACGTTTCTCGGAAATATCCATACCACCTATAATTTTAAGTCGTGTAATAATTGCAGAAAGCAGATGTATACTATATGCTGCCTTCTCATAAAGCGCACCATCAATTCTGTATCGCACCCTGACTTTATTTTCCAGTGCCTCTATATGTATATCTGAGGCCCTGAGTCTGGCTGCCTGCTCAATGATAGAGTTGACAAGTAAAACTACCGGCGAATTGTTGACATCCTTGCTGGTAGCTTCCTCAGCCTCGGCATTTTTCTGCTCACGCTCTTTTCTCTCCCTCGCATACTCCTGAGCCGCTTTCATAGCCTCTGTATCACCGTAATATTTGTCGAGCGTCAAAAGTATGTCTCTGCCTGTCGCTACTGCAGGCTCAACCTGTAGATTGGTAACAATTGAAAAATCATCAAGCGCAACCATGTCCATAGGATCAGCCATGGCCACATGCACTACATTGGCATTATTCTTGTCAAATGCATATGGTATCATAACATGCTTTCTAAGCACTGTCTCACTGACAAGGTTTTGCACCTCCTCAGGTATGTTGATTGCGCTCACATTAACAAGCTCCAGTCCCAGCTGCTGTGACAATGCCTTTGCTATCTCAAGCTCATTGGTGAACCCAAGCTCAATGAGTGTTTCTCCTATCTTCTTATGCTTTTCTTTGGCTATAGGCAGAGCCTTTTCCAGCTGCTCCTGAGTAATTACATTTTCATTTATAAGCATATCACCGATACGCTTTTTCTCTCGTCTAAAAGCCATAGTGGCTCCCCCTCTTTCATCATTTAGTAAAATACTACCATTATGATGGCTGTATTTCAAGGGTATTTATATAAAATATACAATAAATTTATTTCAAAACTAAAAAGTAACGATTCCGAGTGCCTGCAGCAACAGTATAAGCAGGAATGCCGGTGCAATAAATTTAACCATGATTATATAAAGCCCTTTTCTGGTGAATTTGCTGCCTCCGCGTGTCACCTCATCTATTATTACCTTTGGACTTACTATCCAGCCAACGAGGATACATGTGGCAAGTGCAACGATTGGCATAAGCACATTGTTGCTTACATAATCCATGATATCAAGTATCTGTCCGACTGTGCCGTTTGGAAGCTTAACCTCCATATAGAGCTTATTGTAGCCAAGGCAGACTATTATCTCTGCAATCAGACCGTATACCGTGACTAAAATTGCGCTTTTTCTGCGGCTCCAGTGAAATCTGTCTATAAGACTCGATACAATAGCCTCCATAATTGATACAGACGATGTGACTGCTGCGAATGCAACTATCATGAAGAATATCAGTCCAACGATATCTCCTGCTATTCCCATTTCATTAAATACCTTTGGCAGTGATATAAACATAAGCCCCGGTCCGGCTGACATGCCGTCACGGCCCATAAATACATATACTGCCGGAATGATCATAAGACCTGCAAGGAATGCAACAAGTGTATCAAAAATCTCAATCTGGTTGATTGAGCCCATGAGCTTTGATTCCTTCTTGACATACGAACCATATGCAACCATGATTCCCATAGCCACACTGATTGAGTAGAACAGCTGACCGAGCGCATCAACAAATACTGTGACAAGCTTTTGCATTGTAAGCCCCTTGAAGTCAGGAACCACATATATCTTAAGACCATCAAGACCACTTCTTGCTGCGCCTGATGCATCCTTATAATTGAGTGTCAGTGAGAAAATACCGATTGCAAAAATAAGCACAACAAGGATAGGCATGAGCACCTTGCTGAAGCGCTCGATACCTTTATTTACTCCGCCAATGACAACTGCTGCTGTTATAAGCAGATACACCACTCCAAATATGATTGGTGCCCACTGGCCTGTGATAAAGCCTGTGAAATATCCATCCGCAACCGCATTTTTACCGCTTCCTGTAATGAAAAGGGTAAAATACTTTAAAACCCATCCACCTATAGTACAGTAGTAAGGCAGAATAATAGCCGGTACTATACACGCAAGCACACCGATAAACTTGCCCTTTGGATTGATAAGACCATACGCGGTGAGCGGTCCCTGTCCGGTCTTACGTCCTATTGCAATCTCAGTGGTAAGCAATGTAAAGCCAAAGGTCAGAACAAGTATCAGATACACCAGCAGAAAAAGTCCTCCTCCGTCCTTTGCTGCCAGATACGGAAACCTCCATATATTTCCAAGTCCTACCGCACTGCCGGCTGCCGCAAGAACGAACCCAATGTTGCCGGAAAAAGTGCTTCTTGATTTTTCTTTCATTTTCTACTGTCTCCTTAATATATTATATAATTTAATTTCGATTTAATATGGACATTGTTTCCATTTACAAATCTAATATACCTATTATAATCATCTAGAGTACTTTTTGCAACGGTTGATATTATTTATTCTTGTGTGGTAGGACATGGCAGGTGTCGTGAGTGCTACGCTACACTGTCAAGATACTGTAAGAATTCTGTCACAGCGTAAGGAACGTAAGCCCCGGGTACCGCGGGCGCACACGTACTCCCGCCAAAGCGCATAGCGGAGCGGCTTAGATACTGTAGAAATTATGCCCACAAGACGCAGAAACGCCCCTGCATGGACGCAGGGGCGAGGAGAACCGCGCCACGGAAGGCGCGTTTCGACGGTTTCGTCAAGCATAGAAACCAATCAAGCATAATTTCGTACAGTATCTTAGCCACGCAGCGTAGCGACGGCAGGAGTACGTGTGCGTCAGTGGTACCTGGGGCTTACGTTCCGTACTATTTATTATCCTAAATAAGGTTCTTGATTCCCTCTGTTAAACGCTTTGCAACTCTCACATTGTTCATAGTGTAAAGATGAATTCCCTCCACATCATTAGCTAAAAGCTCAATTATCTGGCTCTCGCAGTAAGACATTCCGGCATCAAAAAGTGCTGCCTTGTTGTCTCCGTATCTGTGTACAATCTTCTGGAACTTCTCAGGGAACTTAGCACCGCACATTGTGACCATTCTCTGAATCTGAGCAGCATTGATACAAGGCATGATGCCAGGGATAACAGGCACATTGATGCCTGCAAGCCTGCAGTCCTCAGCAAAATTGAAGAAGGTATCATTGTCAAAGAAGAGCTGCGATAAAAGAAGCTCTGCTCCTGCATCAACCTTTTTCTTAAGATTCTTAATATCCTCTACCTTGTTACCTGCCTCCGGATGGATGTCCGGGTAGCACGCACCTGCGATACAGAACTGATTGCCTGTGGTATCCTTTATGTATTTAATCAAATCGCTTGCGTGGAGAAAATCCTCCTTTGCAGGCACATTTGGATTTCTGTCTCCTCTTAATGCCAAGATATTCTCGATTCCTTCATATGAAAGCTGTCTGGTAAACTCATCTATCTCTGCCTTGTTATAGCACAGACATGTAAGGTGCACGACCGGCTCCACATGGTACTGGTTCTTTATCTTCTTTGCAATTTCAATAGTCTTGTTATTGTTTGAGCTGCCACCTGCGCCAAATGTCACGCTGATGTACTCAGGATGGCAATCACAGAGTATCTCAAGCATCTCGTCGATATTTTTAAAGTCCTCCTCCTTCTTTGGTGGAAAAATCTCGAAAGAAAGTGACTGTGGTTTATTTGTATGTATCTGTGTAATCTTCATGTTATCCTCCGGTATATATGATTATTTAAGAATTCGTAATTTTATAGTCCATATATTACTGTAGTTTTTTGTCATTGTAAAATATATTTTTCTTTTAGTTTGTCATAAATAAAATCTATATCAAAACAGGCTGAGCCTTTGATTTTTTTATATGTGATGATATAATGAACGAAGCAAATCCAAAAGAGGTACCTTATGAAAAAAATAGATTTTGATAACGATTCGATAAAGAAAAACATATTGCAGGCTGCTCTGCCCATGCTTGTAGCGCAGATTCTAAGCCTGTTGTACAACATAGTGGACCGCATATACATCGCCCGCATACCTGATGTCGGAACTACTGCACTCGGTGCTGTGGGGCTCTGCTTTCCTATTATAATGCTGACAATCGCTTTCTCAAATCTCTTTGGAAGCGGCGGCGCTCCGCTTTTTTCAATAAAAAGAGGCATGAGAGATGACATGGCTGCAAATACTATAATGAATACCAGCTTTACAATGGTCTGCACATTTGCAGTCATTTTTACAGCTTTGTGCATGATTTTTGCAAAGCCCCTTTTAATACTCTTTGGTGCATCTGAAAATGCCCTTAAATATGCACTCCCATACCTGCTCATTTATCTGCTTGGAACACTCCCATCCATGATTTCAACAGGCATGAATCCCTTTATCAACGCTCAGGGCTACTCCACTACCGGCATGCTGTCTGTGGCAATCGGAGCCGTTGCCAATCTGGTTTTAGACCCGCTTTTTATATTTGGATTTAATTTCGGTATCAAAGGAGCAGCTATTGCTACGGTCATCTCACAAATACTGTCTGCTCTCTATGTGCTTCACTTTCTTAGGAAAAAGGCTGAGCTTAAGGTGCGCCTTATGACACTCTCTGAATTCAGTGAAAACACGCGCTATGCAAAGGACATCATAAGCCTTGGAACCTCAGGCTGTGTCATGCAGCTCACAAACAGCCTGGTATCTATATGCTGCAACAATGTGCTTTCAGTGACCGGTGGCGATTTGTACATATCGGTAATGACCATCGTATCAAGCATCAGGCAGATGGTCGAGACTCCAATTTATGCAATTGTGGAGGGTTCATCTCCTGTTTTAAGCTACAACTATGGCGCCAAAAGGCCGGCCCGGGTGAGAAAATCTATTTTCACTATGGGACTGCTCGTGCTTCTATATACAGCTGTCATGTGGAGTGTGATTATACTTGCCCCTCATGCCCTGATTGCAATTTTCAGTTCCGATTCCACCCTTATGGATGATGCGGTGAAGGCTTTGAATATCTACTTTGCGGCATTCATATTTATGGATCTGCAGTACATCGGACAGACCACCTTTAAATCACTGAACAAAAAGAAGCGGGCTATATTTTTCTCCCTGCTTCGCAAGGTGTTCATCGTTGTACCGCTGACATATATTCTGCCTTACTCCTTTGGTATGGGAACCGACGGTGTGTTTATGGCAGAGCCTGTATCAAACGTGATTGGCGGAAGCATCTGCTTTGTAACCATGCTTGGCACTGTGCTACCTGAGCTTCGCAGAATGGAGCAGTAATTACAGCATCTCATCAATGCAGATGCCGTAGCCTCCGGTCGGATCATCGACAAACACATGGGTGACTGCTCCTATTATTTTACCATCCTGTATGATAGGGCTTCCGGATGTGCCCTGCACTATGCCACCGGAGAGCTCTATCAGCCTGTCGTCTGTCACCTTAAGCTCCATTCCCTTGTTTGTATCTGTCGCTTTTTTATCTATATTTGTTATTTCCAGATTATATTTTTCAAGTTTTCCTGATATTTCCGATATCATCTGTGCACTGCCTGTGTGTATCTCATCCTTGCCGGCAACCGGATAATACGTATCCTCTGCGGCATATTCCGACAATTCATCGCTGTCAAGCTGTCCGTAAATTCCCAGATTACTATTGCAGTCAAGTGTGCCTATATGGCTTTTTTTGCCAAAATATACCACTCCGCCTATCTCGCCCGGCGCGCCGGCTTTTCCCTTTTTGATTTTGGTAAGCTTCATGCTGTACAAATCACCACTGTTTGCATACAAGAGATTTCCGCTTTGCGTTCCGTCTCCTATTCCATGCCCCAGCGCTCCAAAACGGCCGTCCTTTGTATAATAAGTGATAGTACCGATTCCTGCCAGATCGTCCTTCACCCATATTCCCATATAGTATCTGCCATCATCCATCCTGACAGGCGTGATATCCGCTGACATTTTCTCACCGCCTCGAAGAAATTTAATGTTTACGGTACTTTTATCTTCATTACTTTCATCTTCATGCCTTTCATCATATTCCTTCATGATATCATTCACAGCTTCAGAAAGCTCCTCCTTGTCTGCAACAGTGCGCCCATTGACAGATAGGATATAATCCCCGCACTGCACCTTTTTATCTGCAGGATTGACTTTTTTGCCATCCTCGTCTGTCACCTCCGTCGTATTCACTACAAGCACTCCCTCTGTCTGCTCATATATACCGGTCAGCCTGCCACAAGCATATACGCCCTCAACACTTATTCCATCACTTATTTTATCTGTCTCTTCATAATCTCTGTCAGTAGCTCTGTGAGTTGATGCTGTATCTGCTGTCTGTCCTATGTCTTGTTCGGTTCCGCCGTTTCCACCGTTTCCGCCGTTTTCACCATTTTCACCATTCTCGCCCGAATCAGCCAATACACTGGCCGCCTGTCCGGGAAGCCCTGTCGCATATCTTCCATATCCGGCCTTTGATTCATTTAAAAAACTTCCTAATACACTTTCATCAAATGCCTTATCTACCCTGCTGCACCACTTATCATCACTGCTTAGTGCAAACATAGCTATCACTGCTGCAGCCAGCGTGACACTCACAAATTTTCCAAAAAACTTCCGCATACTATTACCTCCATTTGGATTAGTATGCTCCTGTCATTTTTCTTTTATTCTTTTAATATCTTATTATCTCATTTTAACTATTCCAAATTATTTTGAGCAAAAGCCGGTATAGTTTGACAGTTTAGGTGTTTTCCTATATAATTTCGATATATTTATATGTTTATTATAAATTTCACATATAATTCCCACGTTGTCCGTTACAAATAAATACTGTAATAGCTTTATAATTCTTAAATCACCATTTAATAAAGGAGGGATTCCATGAATACATACCTGCTCATCACATCTATAGTAATCTTCTTATGTATCCTGCTAAATCGTGTCTCCAACCGCATAGGCATTCCGGCACTTTTAGCCTTTATCGTGCTAGGCATGCTTTTTGGCTCTGACGGAATAATGAAGATAGATTTCGACAATTACGCGTTCGCTGAACAGATATGCTCTACCGCGCTGATTTTTATCATGTTCTATGGCGGCTTTGGCACCAACTGGCAGCGTGCAAAGGCTGTTGCCGTTAAGTCTGTGCTTTTGTCCACCATCGGTGTTATTATCACATGCTTTCTCACAGGGCTGTTCTGTCACTTTGCCCTTAATATGAGCTGGGAAATAAGCTTTCTCCTCGGTGCGCTGATTTCATCAACTGATGCGGCGAGCGTTTTCTCCATACTGCGTTCGAAAAAGCTGAATCTGAAATACAATACCGCCTCTCTTCTTGAAGTGGAAAGCGGTAGTAATGACCCATGTGCCTATATGCTCACAGTTGCTTTTATAGCCATATCCCAGGGCAGCGCAAGCCCTGGAAATATTGCCATACTCATAGTAAAGCAGCTTGCCTTCGGCATAATCTTCGGCGTCCTGATTGCAAAGCTTTCCATCATGCTCCTTCGATATATACGCTTCAAAAGCGCGGGGTTTGATGCGATTTTCATGGTGGGAATAGCTATAATATCATATGCCCTGCCTGCTTACTTTGACGGAAACGGCTTCTTAAGCGCCTATATAGTCGGCATTATACTCGGCAACACAGAAATAGAAAATAAAAAGAATCTGGTGAATTTCTTTGATGGCATAACAGGACTCATGCAGATGCTTATTTTCTTTCTGCTTGGTCTGCTTTCTTTCCCATCAAAGCTGCCACACGTCATAGTACCGGCACTTTTAATATTTATGTGGCTTACCTTTGTGGCAAGACCTCTTTCTGTCGCACTTGTGCTCACACCATTTCGCAGCAAAATAAAACAGCAGCTGCTTGTCTCATGGTCCGGCTTAAGAGGAGCCGCATCCATAGTGTTTTCCATCATGGCATATACCGCCACCAATGATGACCTCGACACCTTCCACATAATATTTATGATAGTACTCTTTTCAATACTGCTTCAGGGCTCAATGCTCCCATGGATATCGCGAAAGCTTGATATGCTCGATAAAACAGCCGATGTAATGAAGACCTTCAATGATTACTCCGAGGAAGCAGACATCCAGTTCATACAGCTTACCATACCGGAAAATCATCTGTGGTGTGGCCACAAGCTAAAGGACCTGACGCTGCCTCCTGAGACACTGATTGTGCTTATACGAAGAGGTGAGCAGAATATAATACCGGACGGTGAAACAATAATTCTGCAAAATGATGTGCTCGTGCTTAGTGCCATCACACCTGATGAGGTGCATGGTATAAAACTGGTGGAAAAAATAATAGAAAAAGACAGCAGATATAACAATAAACTGCTGTCTGAAATATCAAAAAAACACAATGAGATTATAATAATGATCCAAAGAAATGGGCAGGTAATCATCCCAAACGGAAACGTACGGCTGACCACCGGTGATATACTGGTAATCAACCGCGCCGTAAACTGATAATGTCAGATTTTTTTCTCCATGGCAAGTGCTTTCATCTCGCGTGCGCTCTCCATCACGGTATCTGTGATTTTTGCACCGCCGAGCATTCTGGCAAGTTCAGCCACGCTGTCATTGTCAGTTAGTCTTCGAATCCTTGAAACCGTGGATTTGTTCTCGACCGCTTTTTCAATAAGGAAATGTGCATCTGCCATAGCTGCTATCTGTGGCAGATGTGTGATACATATAATCTGATGGTTGCGGCCAAGCTCATTCATCTTCTCAGAGACCATCTGAGCTGTACGTCCACTGATTCCAGAATCAATCTCATCGAAAATAAGCGACTCAATGTGGTCATTTTCTGCCATGATTGTCTTGATGCCAAGCATGATACGCGACAGCTCTCCTCCCGATGCTACCTTGCCGAGCGGCTTAAGCGGCTCTCCGGGGTTAGTTGATATGAGAAACTCCGGCGCATCGATGCCGTTTGCCGTATAGTCCGGCAATCTGTCAAACTGCATATCAAACTGTACATCAAGGAAATTCAAATCATTAAGTGCTGATTTAATTTCTGACACAAGCTTTACAGCACTCCTTTGTCTGATTTCTGATACCTCATCCGATATCTGTGCCAGCTCCTTTTCCTTTTTCGCAAGCTGCTGCTCTAATTTCTGTAAATAAGAATCATAATCATTCAGGACACTGATACGCTCCCTCTTTTCATTGAGTGCTATCAGTATATCATCAATTGAGTTGCCGTATTTGCTCTTTAGATGATTTATCTCATCCAGACGCTTTTGTGTCTCATAGAAGGTCTCCTCGTCAAACTCAGCCTGTGATATATATCCTGATATCTCGTGATTAAAATCAGAAAGCAGACTGTCTATCTCTGACAGCTGACTCTCCAGAGCTTCCACATCCGTATCATAGCCTGATACCAGTGACAGCTCTCTTACCGCCCTGCCAATAAGCTCTGAGGCACTCTCCATCTCGCCTCCTGTGGCAGAATATGCAGCATTTACGCCCTCCATGATTTTCTTTCCATTTGAAAACTTCCTAAACTGCGCCTCAAGCTCCTCATCCTCACCAGACACCAGGGAAGCTTCTTCTATTTCCTTCACCTCGTACTCAAGGAATGACAGCTCACGGCTTCTTTCTTCATTGTCGATATTTGACTTTTCATACTCATCCTTAAGCGCCCTATATGCTTTGTATGTGACTGAAAGCTGCTGCTTTTTATCTCCAAGCGGCTGCTTTGCGTACTCATCAAGTATATCAAGGTGTTTTTTCTTTGATAAAAGTGACTGGTGCTCATGCTGACCGTGGATATCTATGAGATATGAGGCTATTTCCTTCATTCGCGAAACAGACACGGCTTCACCGTTTACCCTGCCGACTGCGCGCGACTGTGTGATTTTACGGCTTAAAATCACGCATCCGTCCTCGACCTCCACATCAAGCTCCCTTAAAGCCTCTATAATCTTTGGGTCCTCAACTGAAAAAATAAGCTCCACAAAAGCAGGCTTTTCATTGTCTCTTAGCATCTCCTTTTGCACTTTTTCACCAAGCGCCAGATTGATAGAGCCTATGATGATTGATTTTCCGGCTCCGGTCTCTCCCGACAGTATATTTAGTCCGTCGGAAAACTCAACCTCACACTCATCTATGAGTGCCAGATTCTTTACATGTAGATTTTGTAACATATTTTCTCCTTCCTCTCCCAGGCATGACGATATATGTTATTTTCTGTTACAGTTCAGCTATAATCTGATATTCATGTAACATTATTCCACAATTCTGCGGATTTTTTTCATCACCGCATATGTATCATCAACAGTCCGGATTGCACACATGATTGTGTCATCTCCTGCAATCGAACCGACGATTTCTCTCATCTTCATGGCATCTATTGCAGCACAGACAGCGCTTGCCATTCCCGATACAGTCTTTATAACGAGGATATTCTGTGCCATATCCATTGACAAAAAGCCCTCTCTGAGTACTCTTTCGTATTTTTTGGAAAGGTTCTCAGGTGCATCCGTTATCACAGCGTACTTCTGTCTGCCGCCTGCGGTAGGAATCTTTGTGAGCTTAAGCTCCCTGATATCCCTGGATACTGTGGCCTGAGTCACGCGAAAACCATCTTTTTCAAGAAGCGCAGACAGCTCATCCTGCGTCTCTACCTCATTCTTTTGGATTATCTCAATTATCTTGGATTGTCTGTTTGTTTTCATGTCCTGCCACCTCATAAATATTATTTGTAACTATTCATTATAACAATCCTTATCTGTGTTATGAATAATTTCCCATCTTTTTGCGGAGTATCTCCAAAAAGCTTCTCTGGTGAAGCTTGCAAATCTTTGTATGATTGGCTGCCTTTGAAATAACAAAACTGTCTCCCACAGCCAGCTCTGCCGTAGTGTCGCCATCATAGCTGACACACGCCATCTCATCGTTTTGCTC